>MWVT01000202.1_pt1 | contig 12848 bp, 10 predicted proteins | sample 1047201 | NCBI WGS metagenome assembly MWVT01 (sample SAMN06349988, study PRJNA376086) | soil metagenome | isolation source: TG5-1 sample Antarctic (ecotone) soil | place: Antarctica | collected 2015-01-13 | reverse complement strand
CATGAGCACACCAACATGGATGCGTGGACCGGGTGAAGCTACAGGCGCTTTCGCATTGGAATCAGCGCTTGATGAATTGGCTTATCAGTTGAACATTGACCCTATTGAATTACGTTTACGCAACTACGCGGAAACTGATCCGCAAAGAAACCTTCCCTATTCGAGTAAGTTTTTAAAAGAAGCCTACCAATTAGGGAGGGACAAGATTGGTTGGGACAAGCGTAATCGCACACCAGGCTCAATGAAAGAAGGTGATTTATTAGTAGGTTATGGAATGAGCTCAGGGGTATTCAATGCATCGCGGGGTACCGCAAGGGCATTGGCAAGGCTCAATAGCGACGGCACCTTATTAATACAAAGTGCAGTGTCCGATAGCGGGCCCGGTACTGCTACAGCCATGACAAAGGTAGCATCAACTACTACCGGTATTCCTGTAAATAAGATCACATTTGAATTGGGTGATTCATCTTATCCACCGGGACCTACACAAGGCGGTTCCACGACTACATCTACATTGGGTAGTGCGGTGTATGATGCATCTACAGCATTAAAGAAAAAAATAATTGACCTCGCAAAAGAGAATGCTGTTTTTCATACGGCTGATATTCATACCGCAAAACCTGAAGATTTTGTTTTCGGAGATAGCCATATTTCCTTAGCTGCTGATAAATCCAAAAGGCTCTCCTTAAGTGATGTTTTAAAAAGCTCCGGATTGAATCAGTTGGAAGTAACTGAAGAATCGAAGGGTACAGAAGAAGCAAAAAAATATGCTTCTTATTCTTATTCTGTGCATTTTATAAAACTGCTGGTGAATCCTGCCACAGGTGTAGTGCGGGTAAACCGTGTAGTGTCAGTAGGTGATGCAGGAAAGATCATTAGTCCCAAACAAGCCGCTGGACAGATGATCGGTGGTGCAGTGGGTGGCATAGGCATGGCATTGATGGAAGAAGGAGTTGTTGATCATCGCTATGGCAGGTGGGTGAATAATAATTTCGCTGATTACCATGTTCCTGTACATGCTGATGTGCCGCATATCGAAGCGCTGTTTGTAGATAAACCTGATCTTATTTTAAATCCCATTGGCGCAAAGGGTATGGGTGAAATTGCTTTGATCGGTTTTGCTGCGGCTGTTGCAAATGCAGTGTATCATGCTACAGGTAAGCGCATCCGTGAATTACCGATTACGCCTGATAAGTTAATTTAGCTTGGTTTTGTTTCACATATTTGTTTAGGTGAGCGAGAAGTATGCCTGATTAATTGTCAGAGGCAATTAATACCTTTGGTGGCTATTCTCCATTATGCAAGATCTTTGGAAATGAATAAGTATTTTGTCTGACTTAGCAGTAAAAATTATATGAAATTATTTATAAGTATATCTTTTTTCTTTTGGATAACCTTTGTCACAAAAGCGCAAAATAATTATGATGTTGCGCAATACTTTAATTCATTGCAAAATGCAAAGAACCTTTTTGCTCAAAAACTATGGAAAGAAGCTGCTGTAGAGAGTGAGAAAGTATTAGCTATTAATTCTTTGCAGGGAAATATTTGGTACAATTTAGCAACGTCATATTATAATACAAAAGAATACCAAAAGGCAATCTTTGCATACCAAAAATCAACAGAATTAAAATATTTTCAACAAGCGGATGCGCTATATAATATTGCCTGTTGTTTTGCCCTTTTAAACAAAAAGGATAGCGCATTATATTATTTGGAAAAGGTAAGTTCTAAAAATCCGGGGTATAGAAGATCTGCGCAAGGAGATCTTGATTTTAAATCTGTTAAAGAAGAAGCTAAATTCAAAGCGATAACCGGGGATGTGAATATAAGCAATCTAAGTAGGGAAGAAGGATGGAAGTATGATTTGAAATTGTTCAGCAACGAATTCAAAAAAGTACATTATGCCCCTTTTCAACAAATAACCGAAAAACAATTTGATCAAAATATAGCCCAAATAATCTCAAAAATTAATCAGTTAACAGATATGCAGCTGACTGTGGAATTGATGAAGATATTAAGACGTGCTGCGGATGCACATTCAGGCGTTTTTGCCAATTTTAAAACAGCTATTCCTTTACAATTCTATTTGTTTGCTGATGGAGTTTACATTATAAGTGCAGATAAAAAATATACAAACCTGGTAGGTTCAAAGGTTTTAAATGTTGGAAATTCAGACATCGCTAATATCTTATCTACATTCAATAAGATAATCCCTTTAGACAATGAAAATGAGCAGGTAGCAAAAGTGCTGTCCGCAGAGTTCATTCGGATACCAGCATTTTTAAAAGCATTAAATTTTATAAATAAGGAAGAAAACGTTTCATTGAGGATCGAAGATCTGGAAGGTAAAACGAAAGACATAGAAGTAAAGGCAGAAGCAAGTAACGTTTTTATTTTACATAGTCTTCCCCATCCGGAAGGGTGGGCAAGTATAAGAGACAGGTTAAGTGAAAAAACGCCACTGTATTTACGAGATCCTGCAAACCCTTACTGGTTTGAATATCTTAACGCAGAAAAAACGATATATTTTCAATATAATTCAGTAAGAAATAATCCAAAAAATGATTTTAAAACTTTTCTTAACGAGCTTAGTAAGTTTATTGATCAAAATGATGTAGAAAAGCTGGTGCTTGATTTACGTTGGAATAATGGTGGGAATACTTATTTATTGCCACCGCTGTTGCAAACTATTTTGCAGCATGAAAAGATCAACAGGAAAGACAAATTATTTTGCATAATCGGGAGACGCACTTTCTCTGCAGCCCAAAACTTAACAAGTTTAATAGAAAGGTTTACTAATGCCACCTTGGTTGGCGAACCGGCAGGTTCAAGTCCCAATTTTATCGGTGAAGACTCTCCTTTTATCTTACCCTATTCCAAACTGTCTGTCAATTTCTCTAATCTATACTGGCAAACTTCAACACCAACAGATAAGCGTTCTTTTACAGCTCCGGAGTTGCTGATTGTGCCTACGTTTGCCGACTACAAAATAGGTAAAGACAGGTGTTTAGAAAGTATTTTTAAACTAAAATAATAATTCAGCGAAATAAAGTAATTCTCAGGAATTACACATTGCGTTGCTTCACTATCCATGTCTCGTGGAAATTCATTGTGAGCTTTGTGGAAAACTTTTCATCCCACGTACCAAAGTGAGAAGCTGTTGCAAAGTATAAAATGCAAAGGCGCAGCGAAATAAATAACTTCAACTAATCCTATATGCAAAATGAAAAGCTTTTACCTGCCTTCTCTCATCATTTTTTTAATCTGCTTGTTCAGACCTGCTGAATCTAAAGCATATTCCATTTTGAGTCACCAGGCGATAGTAGATGCTGCATGGAAAACCACGATACTACCGGAGCTATTAAAAAAATATCCGGCCTCAACCGATTCCCTTTTGAAAGTCGCACATGCTTATGCATATGGAGGTTCGGTAGCTGCAGATATGGGTTACTTCCCCTTCGGCAGTACATTTTACAGCGACCTTGTCCACTATGTAAGAAGTGGTGATTTTATAAAATCTTTGTTGGACGAATCAAAAGACCTGAATGAATATGCATTTGCACTTGGCTTTATAAGTCACTACAATGGTGATAAGTACGGGCATTCAATGGCTACCAATAAAATAACACCTCTTCTATATCCTAAAGTAAAAAAGAAATACGGTAATGTAGTAACATACGAGCAGGATAAAACTGCACATGCACGAACTGAGTTTGGATTCGATGTATTGCAGCTTGCCCGGGGCAGTTATGAGTCGCAGGCTTATCATGATTTCATCGGGTTCCAGATTTCCAAATCATTGCTGGAAAGATCTTTTATGAAAACTTATGGGTTAGATATTAATGATGTGTTTGGGAATTTCACTTTAGCGATCGGATCGTTTCGGTGGTCAGTAAAAAATCTTTTTCCTACATTAACAAAGGCCGCCTGGAAATCTAAGAAGGCCGAAATTCAAAAACTAAAACCGGGAATAACCAGCAGGCAGTTTAAATATAAAATGGATAAAAAAGCTTATTACAAAGAGTTTGGTACTGACAGACACAAACCAGGATTGGGAGCTTCGTTATTATCATTTGCCTTACGCATCATTCCAAAAATAGGACCCTTGAAGAAACTAAGGTTTAAAGTACCGGGCCCTGAAATTGAAAAAATATTTATACAAAGTTTTGATACAACTTCATTTTATTATATGCGGAATATCAGGCTTGCCGGAGCAGGCAATTTGATCTTGCCCAATATTGATTATGATACAGGACAGGCAAGCATGCATGGCGAATATAATCTTGCAGATGAAACCTATTTGAATTTATTGCTGAAATTAAAAGACGACAATTTTAAAACAGTCACACCCAATTTGAAACAAAATATATTAAAATTTTTTGATTCACCTTCTACTGCTAAAATTGAAGAGAAAAAGAAGCAAAGCCTGTACGAGGCACTTGCTGCACTCAAGGCATTCAATCCTTAATAGAAAATAATCAGTTACTTGAATCATTGCAAATTTATCTCCTTCTTCATCTTCATAATCCTGCGGTAGGCTTCCTCAATGCGTTGCTCCTTTATTTTACCTTCCTTCACCAATGCTGCAATCAGACTTACTAATTCTCCTGCAGAGGAAACAGCTTCGCTATTCCCGGAAAATAGCAATACATCCACACTTGCGTTAATAGCCAGAGTTACAGCTTCTTTCAAACCATACTCAGAAGTAATAGCCTTCATGTGCATATCATCGGAAATGATAACACCATTAAAACCGAGCTGTTGCCGCAGCAATCCCGTGATTACTTTTTTTGAAAGTGTAGCCGGCAACATGCTTGCATCCAAATTTTTGTTTACAATATGCGCAGTCATCACTGCCTGCACCATTCCTTGCTTCAGCAAACTGCGGTAAGGTGCGAGTTCGCTTTGCTTCCATGTAGTACTTACATCGGTCATTCCCAGATGCGAATCTTCTGTGGAAGAGCCATGTCCGGGAAAATGTTTGACCACTGTGCCCACACCAAAATAGCGATGCGATTTTATTACTTCCACTGCATGCATGGTAATGATGTCGGTATTTGTTGAAAAGGTACGTTCACGTGAACCAAGCACTGGATTAGTGGGCATGTAAATATCAAGAACAGGTGCAAAGTTTACATTGATGCCTAGGCGTGATAAAGTATAGGCAATATTATCGCTGTACCATTTAGTGCTGTCTGTATTTGATAAGCTTCCGAGGTATTGTGCCGAAGGCATTTGTGGAAATCCATATTTTGGTTTCAGCCGGTTCACTATACCTCCTTCCTGTGTAATAGTGACGAACAAGGGGACAGGGGCTACTTTTTGATATGCTGTAATAAGCTTTTGAAGATTTGCAGCGGCATCATTCGGAGTCAAATGCCGTTCGTACATAGTGATGCCACCTGCGTTACCTTGCCTGATGTCGTTATAAAAAACAGAGTTCGTGTCTACCACATTTGTTGGCAAGCCAATGAGTATCATTTGCCCTATCTTTTGCTTAAGTGTAGGTTTTTGGGCAAGTAAAAATGTAGGTATCAGGAAGAGAAGAATTATGGTTTTGAACATATTGATTCTTTCTATAAAGTTAGTTTGCGATAGAACTAAATTCTTAAATGTATTCAATGCAATCCAATCCGTGGTTTCAATCAACAACTTACTTATTTGCCACCCAGCTTAAGTTATTTGTACAAAAGGTCTGCTTTTTGCTTCCTCTGGTAAATGCGTATTCTTTGGAAGTATTTGCATCCACAACGCAAAATGATTTTCTTTTCGTTACTGCTTGCGGCAATGGCGCAATTGCTTGGCCTTATTGATCCTATTATTTTTGGAAAGATCATTGACGATTATGCTACTTCACCTCCTACCCGCACACAAAAAGAATCTGTAAACGGTGTGCTTATGTGGCTGGGTATAGCAGTAGCCATAGCGATTTTAGCCAGGCTGGCAAAAGCATTCCAGGAATACCTGACACGACTGGCAGTGCAAAGATTCGGCATGCAAATTTTCAATGACGGTTTAAAACAAGCACTACGCTTATCATTTCAGGAGTTTGAAGAAAGCCGGAGCGGCGAGACATTGAGTGTACTTCAAAAAGTACGCAACGACACGGAACGATTTGTCAATTCTTTTATCAATATTTTATTTTCATCTGTTGTGGGCATTGGTTTTTTGATCTGGTATTCCATCACCAAAAGTTGGTTGCTTGTACCCGTATTTCTCATTGGCATTTTAGTTCTGGGTTCGCTCACAGGTTTACTTTCAAAAAAAATAAAAACAGTGCAGCGTTCCATTAACCGGGAAACATATAGTATGTCGGGGGTGATCACAGAGAGCCTGCGCAATATAGAACTTGTAAAAAGCTTAGGGCTTACTTTCCCCGAAATAAGACGGCTGCGGCTGCAAACCAAAAAGATATTTGATCTTGAAATGTACAAAGTAAAAAAAGTGCGTACTCTGTCTTTTCTTCAGGGTTCCACACTCAACCTTTTGCGCCACTCCATTTTATTTATTCTTCTTTGGCTCATATTCCGCAATGTTTTAACCACCGGAGAACTGATCACCATGCAGTTTATTTCCACAGCCATTTTTGGCCCGTTGCAGGATCTCGGCAATATTATTTTGCAATACCGGGAGGTAGAAGCTTCTATCCAGAATTTCGATACGCTGATGAATAAGCCTATTGAACTGCGACCTGAAAATCCCGTTGAAATCGGTGATCTTAATAACCTTGCCTTTGATCGTGTAGTATTCCATCATAAAACGGCTGCGCATAATGCCATTGATGATATTTCCTTTCAGGTAAAAACCGGTGAAACAATCGCTTTTGTAGGACCATCAGGCTCGGGGAAATCAACGCTTGTAAAATTGTTGGTCGGCTTATACAGGCCGGTAAGCGGAGTGATTTTATTTAATGGCGAAGGCTCAACAGATATCCATTATAATGCATTGCGACGGCAAATAGGATTTGTAACACAGGATACGCAACTTTTTGCCGGTACTATCAAAGAAAATCTTCTGTTTGTAAAAGCAGATGCAACCGATGGAGAAATAATTGAAGCCTTAAACAAAGCGGCTTGTACCCATTTACTCAAGCGTTCCGAAGCCGGTATCAATACGATATTGGGTGAGGGTGGGATGAAACTTTCGGGTGGAGAAAAACAACGCATTTCTATTGCGAGAGCATTACTCAGGCATCCACGGTTACTTATTTTCGACGAGGCTACTTCAGCCCTGGATTCACTCACAGAAGAAGACATTACCAATACCATTCGGGAGATATCGGCAAGTCGCGAACAGATTACTATCCTGATTGCACACCGGCTATCAACTATTATGCATGCAGATGTAATCTATGTATTGGAGCAGGGACGCATAGTAGAAACAGGAGATCATGAAAAGTTGCTTGAACAAAAAGGTTTGTATTATGCTATGTGGCGCCAGCAGGTAGGCGAACGCCGGCAAAGGGGGATCATAAAATCAACAGATTAAAGTTTATAAATAAACAAAAACCCATTGATAAAACTTAAGTTTTAAATTGAATGTTGATACTATAGCTTAAGTGATTCGGTTCAAAGTATTCAAAAGATTAAGCCTCAAAGAATATTTATCCTTTATTAGCATCATAAATCCTTTTTGTAAACGGGATAATTTACCGAACTTTACCGAACAACAAAGTTTAAAAAGATATGGGTCGGTCGCAGGAAACCTTCAGTAAAAAAGAAAAAGAAAAGAAAAAAGCCAAACAGCGCCTCGATAAAGCTGAAAAGATGGAAGAACGCAAGGCTACTACCAAAAAAGGGAAAAGCCTTGACGAAATGATGGCCTATATTGATGAAGAAGGAAATATTTCCGCTAGCCCACCCGACCCCCGCAAGAAAAAAGTATTCAATGCTGAGGACATGCAAATCGGCGCACCTAAACACATTCCCGGCGAAGAAGGTGATACCATAAGGACGGGCATTGTAAGTTTCTTCAATGAAGCCAAAGGATTTGGATTTATAAAAGACCTGCAAACTGCAGAAAGTGTTTTTATCCATATAAACCAACTTACAGAACGGATCAGTGAAGGTCAAAGAGTGATTTTCGAGGTAGAACAGGGACCAAAAGGCCTGAATGCTGTGAATGTAAAAAAAGGATAGTTTTTATTAGGATTTTCCATTTGTTTGATATCAATTCACAACTTTTAATTTGCAGCTCCATGGCTGCTTTTTTTATTGCATATTCACGCGGCACGATTTTTCAAAGAGTTATAATAAACTAATATTATGGATCCTTTATTAAATCTTCGCGATCTCCTGCAACATGAGATAGACGATCTCTATTCAGCAGAGGAACAGATAATAGAAGCCATGCCTGCAATGGCTGAAAAGGCTACGAATCGCCAGTTGAAAGCCGGTCTGAATGAGCACCTCAGGGTAACCAAAGAACAAAAGAAACGACTCGACAAAGTAAAATCTTTATTGCAAAGCAATCAGGAGGGTGAAAGGAATAAAAGCTTTTTGTCGGAAATTTTTGGAACTGATACTAAATGCAAAGGTGTGGAAGGACTAATTAAAGAAGGTGAGAAATTAATGGGTGAGGACATGGATCCTCAGGTAATGGATGCAGCGATCATTGCGGCTGCACAAAAAATTGAACACTACGAAATTTCTGGTTATGGTACAGCTCGTGCTTTTGCTGCAGGCTTAGGCTTGCAAGATGTTGCTAAGCTTCTACAAACTACATTAGACGAAGAGTATAAGTCTGATAACATGCTCACAGACCTTGCAGTGCGCAAAGTAAATGTGGAAGCGGAAGATGGTGGTGCAAATACAGAGATGCGTAGTAATAGCGGAAGAGGTAACGGACAAAATGGTAATACCGGTAGCACATCATCCCGTTCGGGCTCAAAGTCTGGTAGCTCTGCAAGCAAAAAAGCAGCTCCAAAAAAAGCAACTCAAAAAACTGCTGCAAAGAAAAGTAGTGGAGCTAAAAAAGCTGCAAAAAAATCATCTAGATAATTATATGGCGGGTTTTCTTTTCAAATTGTAACGGGTTAATTCACCCGTTTTTTTTTAGCCAAAAGGATTTGCCGTGATAGGTATATATTGCTGCTCCATTGGGTTATGGGTTTGTAAAGGATGAAATTGAAATGTATTTTAGTTAGCGTGTTGTTGCTCTGGCAAACAATTTCTGCAAAGGCTCAATTATGCCCCGGGGGCCTGGGTGATCCAATCGTAAACATAACCTTCGGATCAGGCCCCAATCCCGGCCCTCCATTATCTGCTGCCACTACCAACTATCAATACAATGCTACGCAATGTCCAAACGATGGGCTTTATGCTGTAGTCAATCAGACCAATGCCTGCTTTAATAATTCGTGGCTCACATTGACCGCTGATCATACCGGTAATACCAATGGATATTTTATGGTTGTGAATGCATCTTATCAACCCAGCGCTTTTTATGTGGAAACTGTAAATCTTATTTGCAGTAACACCACCTATGAATTTGCTGCATGGATATTGAACCTGAGTCGCCCAACCGGATGTTCCAACAATCCTATTCAACCTAACCTTACTTTTAATATAGAACAAGTGGATGGCACCGTTTTGAAAACATACAATACGGGTAATATTCCTCCGCTGGCAGGACCTGAATGGAAACAGCATGGATTTTTTTTCGACTTGCCTGCTAACATTAGTAAAGTGGTAGTGCGTATTATCAATAATGCCCCAGGCGGTTGTGGCAATGACCTGGCGCTTGATGATATCACTTTCAGACCTTGTGGCCCATTGGTCAAAAGTTCTATTGAGGGCAATGAATCCACGGTGAGCTTATGCGAAGAAACATCGAAAGACTATACGCTTCTATCAGACATTTCAACTGGATTTACGAACCCGTTTGTACAGTGGCAACAAAGCGTAAATGGAAGTGCGTGGACTGATATTCCTGGCGCCAACGATTTAAAATTAGTACAAAATTTTCCTACCAATAAACCTGTAGGCAGGTATCAATACAGGGTGGCTGTTTCTAAAGTCGAAAATCAAACTATAGCTATCTGCCGGATTAATTCACCTGTATTGACTGTGAATGTAGTTCCCAAACCGATAACGTCAGCCACAGTGAATAGTCCTTTATGCGCAGGTGCAACCGGCATACTCACCGCCTCGGGAGGCTCCCAATACCAATGGACAGGTGCAGGAGGCTTTTCTGCAAATACGCGAACAGTCCTTATTCCCAATACCCTACCCTCGAATTCCGGAATGTATTATGTCTCCGTTAGCAATAGCGATGGCTGTATAGTAAAAGATTCTGTCCGATTACAGGTAAATCCCCGGCCAACTGCTGTCGTTGATATTACTGAAGCTAATATTTGCGAAGGCGAAAAAATATCCCTGAATGCTTCGGGAGGAATAAGATACCAATGGCTTCCTGCAAAAGGACTTAGTGCTAATAATATTGCCAATCCCATAGCTTCACCAGATGAGACTATTAATTACAGTGCCGTTGTTTCCAATTCTTTTTCCTGCAGCGATACTGCATCCGTTCGGATATCGGTAAGCAAAAAGCCCCGTGCAGATGCAGGTGCTGACCGCCTGATTATTTCCGGTGGCACTGCCCAATTATCCGGCACTGCAAGCGGAACCAATATTTCCTTTAGCTGGTCACCCCAAAATTCCATTAGCAATGCGACGACACTTACACCGTCCGTGAATCCCGTTACGGATACAAAATACTTTTTAACAGTTACCTCCGGTGATGGTTGTGGAGAAGCCATAGATTCAGTGAAGGTTAGTTTTTTTAAGGGCATTTATGTTCCCACTGCCTTTACCCCTAATAATGATGGCCTGAATGATAAGTGGCATATACCTGCGCTGCCTGCTTTCAGTGATTATGAAGTCTCAGTGTTCAATCGTTATGGACAGGTTGTTTTTTATTCCCGTAATTCAGATGTGCAATGGGACGGCAAATTTAAAGGGCATTTGTTGCCCACCGGTACTTATCCATATTTGATCCATGTCAGGGATCTTTCGTTAGTTTTAAAAGGCTTAGTGCTGATCGTGAGGTGAGTTTGGAGGAGCATTACGTAGATTTCATAGCATTATTTAGCTCAGAATTTAAACAGGGGACTTGTTTCTAAAGCATATTTTTATTAGTTTTCATTTCTTAATTTTTCATTTATCAATGTTCCAGCTTTTTAAGTTTCGTTCGCTACTTATTTGTACCACTTTCGTAATTATCTCTTGCGGGAAAAATATTACCGTAGATAAAAACGATGACCTCCAGGGCTATGCAGATTCGCAGGTGATAGGTACATGGAAAATCACAGCATTGACATCTGACAAGCCTTTCGACTGGGACAGGAACGGCACGAAAGAAACAGATATTTTCAGTACCTACACAGCTTGCGAAAAAGATAATCTATATCAATTCTTCCCGGCAAAAACCGGCAACTTTAAATTGAATTGCAATGCATCTAACCCGGGTACCTGGCAACTTTACAATTCGAGCCTGAACTTTACACCCGATGGGGGCTTTTCAGAATTGCACACCATTACGGGCATGAGCTCTAATTCATTTACCAGTACAAAAAGAGTACAATTTGGCGCTGAAGTATTCGTGGTAACCAGCACCTGGACCCGTCAATAAAATACGTGTTATGAAAGAAAAATTATACGATCCTGCAAGGCATAATGAAAAGGCTCCTGAAAGGGGTATGGCCGCCGTGAATACCCACAATGAAGAGGAAGAACAAAATGCTGATACTGCTACTAATAAGGTACCGAACAAAGAAGAGGAGCAAGATATGGAGCAAAAAGATGCAGAGGATAGTTCGGTGAAATAGAGAACTACAAATTTGAAGGTGTGCCTAAAATAAATCTGCATTGGCGCAACCGACAATACAAAAAACGCAATAGGTCAGTGATGAATATCAATTATTTACCAATCTTAATATATTCGTGTGATACGGCAATACACTCGATAGACAAAATTGCCACGTACACATATCCTACAATTGGCTTCATTTGGACAATATGCACAACATGCAAAGCATGAGCTATAAAATTTGTTGTAATGATGGTGATTTCTTTTTTCATCATGTACATAGTAAGTTCTCAATATGGATAAATTAGACCATTATCATACAAGTGCCACAAGAATTTATATGGCGTTGCTTATGGTTGCTCCAATGGGTGTGGTTATGATGCTGATGATGGGTAAAATGTATCCAAATAAAAAATACAACACCTCGATCATTGTCGGCAGTATTATTGTTTTTGGGGTTGTTTTTGCGGCTTTGCGTACACAAACTCCTATTAGCGATGTGCAGTATATGAAGGCAATGATACCGCACCATTCATCGGCAATTATGGTAAGTAAGCATGCAGCTATAAAAGATCCGGAAGTTAAAAAGCTATCAGAACAAATCATTAAATCCCAGGTAGAAGAAATAGCACAGATGGAAGCAATCCCGGAACGGATGGAAAAATAACCTCTACCGCGGGTAATAAATATTATCAGCTTATTCTCTTACTTAAAACCAGGTCTTTATGTGCTGCCAATGCTAATAACTCATACTGTAGCTAATTCCTAAATTAAAATGAAACAGAAACTAACGAATGAAAGAACTAAGCTCCTTACTACGGTTGAAAATTTTTTAGAAGGACCCATGATTTTCCTGGGCTTCGTATGGCTAGTTCTATTGGTGATTGAATTGATATGGGGTTTGAATAAACCGCTTGAATATGCAAGCTTAACAATCTGGATTATTTTTATCATTGATTTTCTTATTAAATTTATTTTAGCGCCAGTTAAAGTTGATTTTTTTAAAAAGAACTGGTTAACAGCTATATCCCTTATTATTC
>MWVT01000201.1_pt1 | contig 12854 bp, 12 predicted proteins | sample 1047201 | NCBI WGS metagenome assembly MWVT01 (sample SAMN06349988, study PRJNA376086) | soil metagenome | isolation source: TG5-1 sample Antarctic (ecotone) soil | place: Antarctica | collected 2015-01-13 | reverse complement strand
CTACTGTAAGAGAAATTATACATACGGCGCTGGAAGAGAGCGAACAGGTAACCCTGTTAGACCTCGAAGCTTCGCTGGAACAAATGAAACGGGGAACTTCAAAGTACGTGGATGTTTTATTGTGTGTGGTAGAGCCCTATTATCGTTCCATGGAAGCCGTGGCACGTTTTCAACGATTGGGAAAAGAGCTGGAAATAAAAAATATTGTGGCTGTTGCCAACAAGATAAAAAATCCAGAAGATGAGGAAGCTATCCGGCAATTTTGTGCTCAAACAGCATTGCCTGTTATTGCAATTATTCCATTCGATGCAACTATTGCCGAAGCCGATAAGAATGGTTCTTTGAATATAAATGATATTGGCCACTCGCCTGCTTTGCAAGCTATTAGCCAATTAGCTGAAGATTTAATGAATAAGGTAGAAGTATAAGTTCTGCATTTATTAATCCTGTTTTAATTTCCAACCCATGAAAGGCTTTGCAGTTCCGCAAGCAGGGCTGCCATCTTTACCAGAACCATACACTACGGTTTCAAATTTAGGGATTGTATCCAATAAAGCCTGTTGTATTATTCCTGATTCGATGCCCCTTAGATAAATTTTTAAACGACGATTCCAACAAGAATTTTTTTGTCCTGCCAATGTTCCAATATCAATATAAATAAAACGGTCTTCAGCAGGACCTTGAGCAAATGGTCCTAAAAAAACAGGAGCTTTATTTTCCCTGAAATTTACGCTGATGCTACATTCAAATTCAAAATTTTCTCCATCAGATCTTTTTATTTGAATGGTTTTATAACCACTGCCTTTACCTTCCTGTAAGCCATAATCAACACCGGGGGTCGGATTTTACAAAACTATCCTTAGTGTTAATTGATTTTTCATTTTTTCTATGTCGTACAAAGTTGATTTCAAACTTATTATCCCTTCTCCTATAAAATCATTTCAGAAATTATTTTGATAATTTGGATTAGATTTTAAACACAGATGAATAGATTCGTTTTTCATATTCCCAAACACAAATGGCTTGCTCTTTATTGAGTGCTTTTAATAATGGTAAGCTCCCTTTGCCCAAATTTATTTGTTCACCACCGGGTTTTAAAATAATTATATTTCCATTCGTTGTCCAGGTATAAATATTCGTATTATTTATTGTTTCCATTGAGCAACTTCGTCCTTCGCCAATCTCCTTTTCGGGCATACCAGGAGAAGAAGCATAAATTTTACCTTCTCTGCGCCAAACTGTTTGAGGATTACCACTTTTACTGATTACAAGGCCACCGCCATCCATTGGACAACCATTTAATTTCCAGCTTCCATTTCCTAACTTTTGTGCCCGTCCAAAAGATGATCCACCATTATCAGATTTTATTAAATACAAATCCCTGTTTCCATTAATCCAGTTTCTAAACATAGCATATACACTATTTCCTTTCACAGCTACTGAAGGCTTGCAGCATTCGCAAACTGTTTTATCCGGCGAAGCATAAACCAAACTATTTTTAGCCCAGGTTTTTCCTCCATCAATTGATCTGGCACCATACACGGTTTGACCTTTGCCTTCAACACTAAGCCATATTGCAAAAACATTTTTTCCATCTGCTCCCAGCCCGGTCAAAGCTTCCATGGCTGTTTCATTGTCTTCATTCACTTTGACTGCTTGTGACCATTTTCCTGTAGTTCCTTGTTTATAAGAATAAATATTACCGTTTTTGGTACAGGCTAGTACAATAAGTCCTTCAGCAGTAGCAGCTATTTGTGGACCCCGCATGGAGGAGGCAAATAATTTCGGTAGCATAGCAATCAAAGAAGGGATTGAAAATGATTTGCCATCTTTGGAAGAAACATATAAGATACTATCACCACTGCCATAAACAATATGTAAATTGTTTTTTTTATCCGCTGTAATGGCAGGCATTTGACCTCTGGCAATAAACGTTTTAATGCCCTCATTCTTTTGTGCCCAAACAAATGAAATAATAAAAAAAGGAAGAATGAACAGAGTGTTTGTTTTCATGTAAACTATTAATTATTTGACCCCTTAGCTATTTATACATCGTAATGAAAATTATTCATACATATCTTTCCTATGCCCAATTTTTATAACATCTATGAGGAGAATATTATCTAATATATTTCGAAGATAATTCGATAATGGGCAACACGAATTCAATAACCTTCGCGTCCTTTTAATTTTAGATCACCTACAGGGCAAGGATTAGTTGAAGGTGAATAAATTGTATCTTTTATTTTAGAATAGAAAGAATCATCTATCTTTTCCAAAACCTTTAAAGCTTTGGGACTTATTGTAAAGCGATAAAACATTAATATTTTCGATTGCGCTTAGCCTCAATCAATTTAAAAGCCTCGTCTACTGGAATATTTGTTATTTGTTCAACACACTCAGCTGCTGCGGACGATTGAAAACCTCGGCGCTTAATGAAGTGTTGAATTTTATATCCGATATCAAATATTCTTCTAAAATTTTTCCGTTGCTTCTGTAATATTTATTGGTATGGCTAAGCATGATGTTGCCTGCCTTTTTAAAATCAGATAAATAAATTTCTTCCGGTTGCACGTTCTCTTTTACAGAGGGATAGTGCTCTATTTTACGTATTAGTTTTGAGGCAGGATCTACAAAAAAGACCCAGCGGTCATGTCCTACTTTTGGATCAAATGTCACATCCAACAAGATGGCATTCTCACCATTCAATGTTGCTGTTCCGGCATTCCGGGGTTTTACTCCATAATCAGCTAATTTGAAAGGGAATGACATCCGGTATAGCGCCATTTCACTGGCACAAAGCGGTGAACAGCCATCACCATCACACATAAACTCCAGATCTTTTGATATTTCTTCAGGGTCCACTTCAGCATTATTTAAAGATGCCCAGTATCCTCCTTTATCACGACCTACTGTTACCTGGTCACCTTCGTTGGTTTTAGACTTTATTAAGAGTTGGCGGCCATCGGGGTTGTTTTTGAAAATAAATGTTTCTTCCGATTGTTTAATAATCTTTCCATTTTCATCGTAGAGCCGATGGGTACGTACAAAATTTCCATCCTGTATGCCTTTCCACTCATCCATTCCTCCGGCTGCTGCAATCATTTGTTTTACGATCGTTTCACCTGATGGAGGAGCAAAAAACAGCCACCAACCAAATACGCCAAGGGCTAAAAGAAGCAGGACAGCGCCGGTTGTCTGGATCAGCCTTATACGTCTTACTTTTATTGGACTTATCAGGTCTTTTACTTCAAGTTCCGCTTCCCAGGGAAGTTTTACTTTTTCATCACCTCTGGAATATTTTGAATCTTTCATGGCAAAAAATTTAGTGATGTAATTTAAAACTTTTTAGGCAGGCTGACTAATTATTATTAAGCTATTCCTCTTACCCATCCATTGGTTTGCAGTATTACTTTCATAAAGCAACCTACTTAGTAACACCTAACATGCATCACATTTTAGTATTATTTATTTTTCAAAAGGTCGCTTGCAAACTTTATATATTGCTCCCAATCGTATGTAGTTATATCATGCTTTCCGGTGCGGATATGATAGCGGACGGTTTGGCCGGCAGGACTATCTACCACTGGCATTTCTGTAATACCTAAGCCGGTTTTTTTAAACAAAGCATACACGGGTTCGGTGTTTAATGCACTCAAAAATTCTCCCCTGGGGTCAGCCCATAAATCATCTTTAGAACTGGCAACATATAGCGGACGGGGAGCAATAAGCGCCAGCAGCATGTGTTGATCAACAGGTAATGTTTCAGGCCTTGCATTGTATTTTTTAAACGCGGGGGCAAACCAGTGAGGGAAACTATTATTAATTCTTAACGTGGTTTCACCAAAATTTCTGCGGGCTAATGCAGCGCCCCCTTCACCCGAATTATTTGATATGACTGCAGCAAAACGGGTATCGGATGCGCCCGCCCATAAAGCAGCTTTACCCAACCGCGAATGACCGGTAACAATTACTTTTTTAGCATTTACCAAACTTTCTGTTTCAAGGTAATCTAACATTCTGCTCAGCCCCCATGCCCATGCGCCGATAGCGCTCCATTCCTCAGGTTTTACACTCAGCACATTGGCAAGGCTTGTTCTTATCCCATCTTTAAAACCCGCAGCATGGTCAGGCTCCAAATCGCCGTAATAGGCCGTTGCCAAACCATACCCGTTTTCAATAAGATTTTCGGCGTTCCATCGTGTAGCCTGCAGGCCACGCGATTGTACAGTTGCTTTATTAGCTGAAATACCTGCGGCAGCATTGTTGTTTGTCCACCGATTAGTAATAGTTATAGATGTATCGAAGGCGGTGCTTTGGTTGCCATAAAAATTCAGACCCACAAAAACAGGCACTTTTATTTTAATATTTTTCGGAAGATATAATAACACCTCCATACCCGGGCTGAAGGTGCCCGGAGTAAAAAAAATGGTGACTTGTTTACTAATTGCCTTGCCGCCTAAAGCATTTTCATTTACAGCGTTTACACGAAGGTGCATTCCGGGTGGTCTGCCCGGCATTTTGCCATACACATGTTGCTCAAATAAAGAAAGAATAGCTGGGCGTTGAATTTTATTCCATTGCCTGGCAGATTTTATTTTTTTGCCATCGGCAGTTTTTAAAACATCGGGCAATGTGTATTTTTCAATTTTAGCTTCATCAAGATTGATAGGATCAGTTGCCTGGGCTATTAGAATCTTTAACGGAATGGTTAAATGAAATAAAAGAAAGAGAAATAAAATGAAAGCTTTCATGAAATGTTTTTTGCTGGCAGAAGGTACAAACATTCAAATAAACTCAGTTAAGATAATTTAGACAGCGTACCAAGTATTAATGTTGATAAGAAGAAGTTGGTAAGTTAGATTGCCGTTGACGAGGTGAAAAAGAATTATGCCACTACTAAAACTTCTTGCTTCTTGCCAAGCACCCAGTTCTTTACCCTGTCAAAAGCCAGCGGCAGCGCAGCTTCCACTGCCGCACTTACGCCAATTCCAATCTCTTCATGCTCTTCTGATTCGCAGCCTAAAAACAACACCTGCTTTGGCAACACGTTTATTGCTTTAGCCATCATCAATGCTTTCAAAGGATTGATATAATGCATATCAGCTAAGAATTCATTTTGCTCATCTTTAGGCAATTGAGCAATGTCTTTTACTTCCACTTCTTTAAAATGAATCGTTCCTGCTGCGCCGCCCCATTTTACAATATCCAGCAAAATCAGCACATCGTATTTATCAAATAACTGCTGTACTAAATGAATGCCGCCTGAACCAATTTCCATCACTTTTACCGAAGATGGTAAGGATGTTTCCTGCTGCAGCTTCTGCGCAAGCAACATACCAAATGCATCGTCCTGCCGGAGTTCGTTGCCTACACCGGCAATCAAAATTTTTGGATCACTTATCATCCTTTATTTTAAAATGGTCTGCAGCAAATTCCTTATCAAAAACAAGATTGTTGGTCTTACTTTCAACTACCAGCTTTTCAGGTTTGTTCATCACATTTGATTTGTAAGCTTTTCTTACACCAGGCATTAATAAGCCTCCAGCTTTTTCAAAGGTGTTGTAGGTGGTATAGTTCCATATATTATTTGCTCCTTCCTGCGAACTTGCTAAAATTTTAGCTGTACCGGGTTCAAAATAATAATACCAGATGTCGTGAATTTTATCTTCGCCTTTGTTATAAACTATCTTAATTTCCTGTGCTGAAACACCATCAGAAAGGGTCTTCATACCCAGGTAATCCGCTTTAGTGCCAGGGTCTTTTAATTTAAAAGGTATTGACATATTATAATGCGAACTGTACACTATATTCCAGGCTGCATCAATATCTTTTTGTTCGGCAGACGCTTTACCGTTGTATAATTTAGCGGCTTTTTTACCATCATTAATTAAGGTAATAATAGTATCATGCTGGTTGTAAGTAAGTTTCGCTTTAAATTCCGGTTTAGTCATGTAATCTAAGTGCATGTCACTTTCACGTGTCACTTTGCCTGTACTATCGTAGTAAATACTTTTCTTATCAAACGATAGGGTTTTCTTTTGTTGCCATGCATCGTAGCCGCCGGCATACGCAATGGCACGGTCTATAATAACACGGGAGGAGTCGTCCATCGTAACAGGCAGGTTGCTATTATCCGCAGAATTTTGATTGCATGAAATCAAAACAATCATTAGAATAATGATTGCAGAAAAGGGAGGAAGTTTTTGATGCATAAGAATCTAATTGAAATTTATATTGCTCCCTTTAGGGGATGGGGGTTTACATATTTAGTCCTAATCTTATTTCCCCATTGTCACCAATGGTTACCGGGTATTTTCTCAACTTATTTATAGGGTTGGTTTCCATCACACCATCACTCAAACGATAGGCGCAACCATGCCACGGACAAATGAGATACCCCTTTTCAATAGCAGCACCATCCAATGGTAAGGCTGTATTGCCACAACAGTTTTTCACTGCATGCACATTGCCTTCAGTTTTGCAAATCAAAACAACTTCGCCTTCCTCTGCATACTTGTATGCGGTGTTTTCTTTCAGTTCGTTTGCATTGCCTACCGGTATCCATCGAGGGTATTTATCGTTGCCGTTGCTTCCCAATATATCTTCTCTTGATAAAACATCATTATGAATATCGCTGTGAAAAAGGTCGTACAGGCTGAACAATAAATGCACCGCTTTATCACTTTCCATTTTTGTTTGCAGTGCGGGGTAATTAATTATAATTTCTTTGAATAAACGGGTAAGGGCTTCCCGGTGCAGCATGTCAAAATTTTGCAGTAGCTCTTGCACATCATCTTTTACTTTAGGGTAGGGAAGGTCATCTACCTTAGCAATCAGGTCTTCCGTTTGCGAAGCCAGTTGTTCGTAGTCCGTGTCTGTTAAAAAAATGCTTTCCATAGTAATCAGGGGTGATGTCGGCTGTCGGCACAATTATGAACACAATCTTCCAGTTTTTCTCCTTCGCTGTAACAGAATTCGCAATCCGGTCCGCACTCACCATGACCTGCTTTTTGCATGCCTTCAAATGCATTTCGAAAAATGCCGCCAGCTTCTTTTTTGCCGAATGTTGTCATTTTTACGGAACAGTTTTCAGTCAACTCATCCTGCTCTGTTTGCAGGTAACCAGCCTCTGTATTTTTTTTAAGATGAAATAATAGATTTTCAGAAGTGGTATTTAATAAAACCATTAACCGGTTGAAAGGAACCGCTGTTTCTAAACCTTCACCTTCCATCCAATAAAGCACCTGCAGAATTTCTTCCCGCCAAAAAAGAGCATCCACTGCATTTTTATTTGTATGATTATTGTTTTCAGGCATCTGTTTTTTCTTCTATTAATGTATCGCCATAAAGCGGTTTAAAATTAATCAATTCTTCGCTGTTTATATTGGAAAGATGTTGCAGTGTCAATATCACATCAGGGATTGCCTGCTGCATTTCTTCTGTAAAATTTTCCCCTGCCTGTTCTGGTCCGGGTTCTACATCTACTACAAAAGTTTCACCTGTCCATATTTTAAAATACTCGCCAATGATAAGTAGATTTTCAACCGATATAACACCAGTAACAGCATCGCCAATACAGCGTTGTATCAACTCTTCATCAGGTAATTTACCAATCCATTTGTAAACGGTAATCTCTCCAATATTTCTACCTGGTCGCTCAATGGCAGCAAGTAAAATAACACGGTCATAAGCTGTATGTAAAGCCTGGAATTTTTGTACGATAGCAATCGGTCCCCAGTTGAGCTCGTCTACTTCAACACTATCTGCCCATTGCATCTTTTGCAGTTGCGGTAGCAATGCAGAACCAATAGAATGATTGGCGAGGTTGTGGTAGCCGACGGTGCCGATGAAGACTTTGCCCGCAATGCCTGAGATGGATGTATGATTAGAATTATTATTCATTTTATTAAAAAACTTTATAAAACCTGTCGGCACTATTTTATAATTTTTTCATCAGCTTTCGCTTAAAAAAATCAGCAACAGCTTCTTGTAAGGTCAAGCCATTTGAATGTTTCATCCAGTGGTGTGTATCATCTACTATCACCATTGTTTCCATTGGCACTCCTTTTTTTTCCAATCGTTTTACAAGGTCTGTACTCTGACTGAATTGCACATTCCTGTCATCATCTGCATGTATGATCAAAACAGGTGATGTCCATTTATTGACTGTGGCAACAGGTGACGACCTGTAAGAAAGATGTAGGGCTGAATCAGTATCAGGTGCTTTTTCATATCCAACAACCGGAGCGGGTCCTCTTGAATTATTGCTCCAGTCATGCACGCCATGTATGTCAACACCTGCAGCAAAGAGTTTTGAATCCCTGCTCAAGGCAAGTGCCGTAAGATAACCTCCATAAGAACCTCCGTAAATTCCTATCCTGCTTTTATCTACAAAGCTTTGCGCTCCCAACCAAACTGCCGCTGCACGAACATCCTGGTATTCGGAAGCACCAAATCTTCCTCCCTTCTCAGGTTGATGAAATTTGAATCCATATCCAATACCAAGACGATAGTTCACGGACAATATCACAAAACCCTGATTCGCCAGGTATTGATTGGTTGCATATGCATTTGCATAATAATCGGAATAATGCCAGCCCAATAACATTTGCCTTGGAGGCCCACCATGCACATAAATGATGGCCGGTTTTTTAGATGATCCGCCAACAGGTTCAAACAATTGTGCATGCACCGTTACTCCATCCGGAGCTTTGAAGATCACTTGTTTTGGTGTGACCAATTGATTTTGCGGGTAAGAAGATGGAATACGATCTGCAGCTAATAGTTTAATTTCTTTTTTGTCGAGTAATAGTACAGCCGGCAGCGGCGGTCTTTGTGCAGTTGCACTAATCATTGCTATTGCAGAACCATCCCCTGTTACAACCGGGAACCATTCCAGCCCCTGGCCCGGAGTAAGAACCTCCATAGCCGCTTTATCGACAGCAACGCGAACTACATGCCTTCGGTCAATGTCGAATTTATCAGGCCCTGTGTTTGCAGCAAAAACAATCCATTGGCCATCATGACTCAATTGTATATGCTCTGCCATAAAATTGCCGGGTGTCAGCAATAAAGGAGAACCACCGCCTGAAGAAATTGAATAAATATGCGGCCAGCCATCCATGTAAGAAAGAAAGACAATACGATTTTGAGCAGCCCAATGAAGATTATATCCACCATGTGTTGTAGGAACAGACCCTTCCAATGTTTGCGGCGCTTTCCATAACTCATTTATTTTACCTGATGCAACATCGGCAGTTATAATTGACCATGACTGATGACGTCTTACAAGTAAAGAGTCAGGTGCGCCACCTCCTCCGGCATTCCGTATAAAAACAAGTTGCTTGCCATCGGTTGACCATTGTGGATTGTTGTCTCTTTTAAAAGCAGGCGCTATCCATTGAATATTGGCTGTATTCATTGTATACACGCCAACAAGGCTATGATCTCCGCGATTACTGACAAAGGCCAACCTGGATCCATCAGGAGACCATGCAAGAGACCCTGTTGTACCGCGGGAAGTGAAAAGATTTTTTGCAGCAGCGGAAGCATTCAACGGTGCTATCCATGCCTGTCCCCCTTTAATAAAAACAACAGAATCGCTCTTGGGTGAAATGACTGGATTGTCGGCCTCAGCTATAGCTTTGGCTTCGCCGCCGGCAAATGGCACTGTCCATATTTGCACTTTTGGAGGGGTGGGACTGAAACTGACATTCACCGGTTCATCATCACCCCAGTTACTTCCATGATCACCGCCTCTTACATACACTACCCATTTACCATCGCCAGATATAGACAGGCTGGTTATTTCCTGCCCATCATCGTTATTGTAATTAGTAATCTTTCGTGGCGTGTATGCCGGACCTTCTGCCACATATACATTTCTTTTACCCTCTTCATTAAATGCCCAGGCTATTTTAGTTCCTTGTGCAGAAGCGGTAAGTTCTGTAGGAAAAGGATAGGAGTTTATGGATTGCGATGTAAAAGATTGGGCATGAACTATTATACTTTGAATAAAAACAAATAAAATGAGAAAGCAAAAATTTCTTTTTTTTGTCAGGTATTTCATGTTGGGTTGTTGTTTCTTAAAATTAGCAGTTAGTAAGAACAAGGCAAAAACTGTGATTAGAAAAGATTGGAATTTTTGTACAACTCCTGAGCTACGATTCAATATTCAGAATCCGCTCCTTAATAAACTTTCCATATATTCATAAGCTCAAAATTTTAATCATAAAAAATATACGCCATGCTAAAAGAATTATTCGATCTCGTAAAAGGTAACGCAGCAGAATCTGTAATTAACAATCCCGATGTGCCTAATGAGCATAATGATGCCGTTGTAGCCGAAGCAACCAACACTGTAGCTTCGGGCTTGCGTAATGTAGTAGCAGGCGGCGGACTGCAAAGTCTGTTGTCTTTATTTGGCAGTGGTAAAAGTGATAAGAAAAGCTTACTCAGCAATCCAATTGTCTCCATGATGATGGGGCACTTTGCCGGTAAGCTGATGAATAAATTCAACCTGAATAACAGTCAGGCCAACAATTTGTCCGGCAGCCTTATCCCCAATGTACTTGGTAACCTTATTAATAAGACTAATGATTCCAGCGATTCCGGATTCTCACTGGAAAAATTACTGGGTTCAATCACGGGCGGAAAAAGTGATGAAATTGCCGGACAACAGGCCTCAGGCGGAGGCGGTCTGCAGGATTTACTAAAACAATTTACCGGTGGCGGACAAGGAAACGGAGGAGGATTAATGGACATTGTAAAAAGTCTTGCGGGGGGTGCACAGCAGCAACAGCAAAAGAATGGCGGTGGAGGATTGCTGGATCTGATAAAAGGATTTGCGAAGTAAATGTTACTATTCTAAGGATAGTAATGGAAGAAAAATAAAAGCTGCTTCAATTATTTTCGAAGCAGTTTTAAATCTTCAATAAGAATAACCCAATCGTATGAAGTTGGCAAGGATTGAAATTTTTGTACAATAGCAATCGGTCCCCAATTGAATTCATCTATTTCCACACCTTGCGCCCATTGCATTTTTTGTAATTGCGGTAGTAATGCCGGACCAATGGAATGATTACGGAGGTTATGATAGCCTACAGTGCCAATGAGATTTTTTTCATGAAGTTGAAACTTTCTTAAGGTGAGGTTTATTAAAAGCTATCCTCATCCCTTTTATTATACAGGAAACTTTAATTCAATTTGTAAGCAACTACTGTTTTTGCATTGAACGTAGGGACGTATACAATTCTCTTCTTACTATCATAACCAATATCTGCTGAATTCTTTTTTTCAAGATTCGTATCCAGTAAAGTCTCCACATTGCCGTTCGCTGAAACATAGAAAATATATCCACCCCATGATGTGAGGATAAAGTCACCGTTACCAACCGGCTCGATGCCATCAATGCTTTGCGAAAGTTCTGCAACTTTCGTAATGTTTTTATTTATATCTGATTTTAAAAAACTTTTTCCTGCACCAATATAAAGTTCATCTCCAACAGCTTTCAATCCGTTCAAACCTTTGAGTGTGTCAATATAAAGCGCAGGCATATCATTTTCGATTCTCCATATTCGTCCAGTCCTGGAGTCTGAAACGTACACAATGCCTTTATCAGATAACGTAACATCGTTTAAACCCTGGGCATTATTGATGGCAATGCTTTTAATAATGTTTCCTCTGCGTTTATCAATTACTACAACATTAGTCATGTCAGCAACATACAAACGGTTGCCTGTCATCCCCATGCCTTTTGGTGCGTTAAGACCGGTTATCCAGATTGGGTCATATCGTTTTCCGTCCCGGCTTAATTTGCCTACACCCCCCTTGCCATCCGAAACCCATGGACCTCCATCGATTAAGGAAACATAAAGAATCTTTTTCTTTGCATCAGGTAAGACAGATTCAGGAATAGCAACTATAGTATCTGTTTCCCACATCTTTTCTAAAGTATGCGTTTGTGCTTCTGCACCCATAGATGCAATGAGAAGGAAAATAAAAACTAGGAATTTCATGATTATGTTTGGTTGTAATGTAGTAAATATTAGTGGTTGAAATAACCTATTATAATTATAAAGCAGATTATTCAAAGTGACTTTAAAACCATAGAGTGATTGTGATAGCCGACGGTGCCGATGAAGGTTTTTTTCATGAAGTGTATCTATTATTGATTTTCAATACTCATTGTTTACAGTTAATAGTAAACTGTAAACTAAGAATATTTAGCAATAAAAAAGTGTTGCAATGAGAATTTTATTGGTGAGGTTAATGTCGATTAGAAGTGGTTGTTGCTTCAATTCAATTCGGGTACAATTTGTACCCCAGTTATTCTTAGGCTGTTCATCATTAGGGACATTGTTACATTAAGGGGGGTACAAATTGTACCCACCCTTTGGCAAGTTCTTTATCCAGTTGCCGCATGCGCTTTATATAATGCTTGGGGTCATTGCTATCTGTAAGTACAAGAATAACATCCTCCACTACGAAATACCATTTTTGTTCGGCTTCATTCCAAACGGTTCTTATTGGTTTGCTTTCAAATAATTTTATGTTGCTCATGTTGAAATATCATTAACAGTGTCTGTAAGCACCTCAACAACATCCTGAACAGAAAAATACCATTTCTCCGCTTCCGCATCCCATTGGCTGCGTATTTGTTTGCTTTCAAATAATTTGATGTTGCTTATAAAATCCAAATGTCTTTTTGTTCTTTTGAGACGTTAATATCTAAAGCCGCTTCTCGTATTTCGAATCAATTCCAGCTTTTTGTAATTAAACTTCCTCTTTCTATGTCATTTACTATCTTAAGATTCACCTGTATTTCCTGCTGCATTTCATCTACATGAGAA
>MWVT01000200.1_pt1 | contig 12855 bp, 11 predicted proteins | sample 1047201 | NCBI WGS metagenome assembly MWVT01 (sample SAMN06349988, study PRJNA376086) | soil metagenome | isolation source: TG5-1 sample Antarctic (ecotone) soil | place: Antarctica | collected 2015-01-13 | reverse complement strand
ATTGTTGTTGATGAACGGAGCGTCGCAACAATAGTTCAATAGAAGCATCCGGCTTACTTGAACATTAACTCCTTCACTTTCTCCTTGTCCTCTTTTTCTTTTTTAAGATCGAACATGGTACCAAACACATGATCCCAGATTGTAGTGCTTACACCAAAACCTTTTGCTTCGTCTTTATAATGATGGAGGTGATGATTGCGCCATAAAGGTTTCATCCATTTAACAGGGGGGTTCCAGGCATGGATTGCATAGTGCATGGAACCATACATAAGGTAGCCTAATATAAAACCTGCAAAGAAAACAAACACGTTATTACCCATTGCTAAAAACAACAAACCAAATATTACCGATGCCAGGATGAGACTTGGTACAGGCGGCATGAACAGGCGTTCGCGATCGCGGGGATAATGGTGATGGTTGCCGTGCATGACATACACGATCTTTTGCGCTCTGTCGCTTTCGGCTACAATATGAAATACCCAGCGATGCATAATGTATTCAAAAAGTGTCCAGGAAAGACCACCTAAAAAAAACAGGGATATAATTTTAAAAGCACCAAATTCAAAATTAGTAGCGGCATAAAATGGAAAGCCGATGACAATGGGCAGATACATAGCCCAAATAAAAAGAGGATGTGTTTTGGTTAGCTGCTCCAAAACCGGGTTTCCAAATAATTGAGCCTGCCCTTTATTATGGATCTTTTCGAACTTCATACTAATAAATATCTTTTTAAAGGTACAAATGAGTAACTAAAATTGATATTGGATTCGGTTTTTGTTTCGCCTGTTAATGCAATGCCTTTCGAAGACAAAAATACGGCAGTAACCGAAAGCAGAACCATTTACAGTAACTAAGGTTTGTTAATCTTGCTCTTTACAATAATTTATTTATGGTTATAAATGTATACCCCTTTTGTTTTAATTGATTTAAAAGCATAGGCAAATGACGGTACAATTTATTGGTGCGTTTAGGGTCGGTGCCGATATGCATCAGCAGAATAAAGCCGTTCAAGCCTGAAGCACTCTTTTTTTCAAACTCAATAATTGAATTTAAGATGGTTTTGGAACTTCGGTAGGCTTTTTCACCGGGGGTTGTATAATCGGCATGACTGAAAGTGCCGGGGGTATAATTTATTAATTGTAAACCCAATTTTTTTGTCCATGCAGCAATGGAATCGTTCCACCATTCGTATGGAGGCAGAAAAAAAGTCGCATCATTTTTCATGATGCCAAAGATTTTCATTGCTTCATAATTTTTTGCGAGATCAGTGCTGAATTGTTCTTTGGTTACCAACAGGCTGTCCCTTTTGTGCCAGTCGGCATAAAGCAAATGTTCATTGGAATGAGCGCCAAGGTAATGTCCGGCTTTTTTCAGTTGTTTGACGATTTTTTTAAAATCCGGATTGCGGTAAAAGCGGCCCGTAAAAAAGAAAGATGCTTTTGCGTTTTGTTGTTTTAATGTGTTCGCTATAATATGGCCGCCATCGGCAAATTCATCACCGGTAAAAACAAGGGCGATATTTTTTTGTGTTGTATCGCCCCGGATAATTGCGCCATGCACTTTTGTAAACGGATCAAAATTTAGTTTTTTTTTATTTCAGATTTTGCTTCAGCTTCTTTTGCGGCCAATAAATAAATGAGTGAAGCCGTTCCATCCATAGTTGGTTCGTTGGTGCTGTAATCGCCGTAATCATCATGGTACACTGCTAAGCCGCTTTGAAACTCCGCGTATTCATCGGGTTGGTACAATGTAATGCCAATCAGGTTTTTATATATGCTGCCGTACACCGGTCCATCAATAAGCCCTCCATCAATGGGATAATTTTTTATGTGTGTAAATGCGGAATGTGGATCAACAGGTGTATCGCCCCAATTGGGTAAACCATAAACCATGGAAGTGCCCCAGGGATTTAATCCAAACAGCCAGTCGAAGTTGGCCAGCTCTAAGTCTTCAAACTGGTTGTCGCCGGTGAGCTGCCGATACCAATAGCATTGAATAGCAAAAGAAGTTGTAAGGTTATTGCTACACCAAATAAATGGGATGCCGCGGTTGAAAGCGTTCTCTCTAGCTTTGTTATTTACAAGCTCAATGCCTCTTTTATAATAAGAAATGATGGTATCTTTTTGAGGTCCTTTTAGTCCCTTTGCTAATTCGTAATGACCGAGATTTATAAACGGGTACCATTGATAATGTTTGGCTGTATCGGCGCCAAGCCAAGGTGTTATTTTTTCGGATTCCGCATAATCAAGCGCAGCGCTTGTGTAGGCCAGCTTCCCCGTGACTGTATATAAACTGGCTGTGGCTAATTCCATATCATCTGTCCAGTTTTCTTCTGAATAAATATAAGGCGACTTGACAGAGGCAGTTTGCGTAACTCCTTCTTTTTGTATGGCAAAATCGAATGCAGATATGGATTTAGCGAGTAAGTTTTGAGAATAGTTAAAGTCAATTTCTTCAAAAACAGAAGCGCCCAAAGCAAACGCACTTGTAAATTTACCTGCGGTAGAAGAAGTGCCTGTTGTATTGTTCATGAACTTGCCCCGTTGTTGCGGTTCACCACTAACAAAATATACAGGACGCTGATAACCTTTGCCATAAAATGAATCCATTTTTGGAATGCGCATTCCTTGATGGTCGCGGTCATCAGCAATCTGGTTGAACATAACATCTGGCTTTGGATGCATCTTTAACAACCAATCCAAACCCCACTTCGCTTCATCTAAAATATCAGGAGTTGCATTCTTCCCTGCTAATCCATTTGCCAGATGCTGATCGCTGAATACACTTTTAAAATCGCGGTAAGCCATCAATAAATGATACGTAGCATTGGCAGAAGTGGAAGAATATTGCAGGTAGTCACTCGCATCGTGCCAGCCGCCGACAACATCAACATAGGTACTGTCTGGAATTCCAGCTTTTTGTCCATACAACACATAACCATCATCTGTATGGCAACTATCTTTTAAATAAGGATTAAACCCTGTTCGTTGTTGCCGCATATAGCGCAGGCAAAAATCAGCCGCGCCTTTATAAACATCTTCACCAATAATAAACTCCGGAGATTTTGTGCCGGCTGACTGCAAATAATATTTGCCTGGTTTTTTAAAAGATGAAAAGTTTAGCTGATGGGATTGGGCGAAGGGGCCGTAAGCCCCAAATGCTTTACCGGCAGAACCACTGAAAGCAATTTTTTTTGTGGTTGCATCAATCAATTGAAAGGTCTTTACCGGCTGTTCTTTTTTTGAACACCACACAGCAATTTTTCCTGAGGATGGCTGGTAACCTAACTGGTTAATCCGTATCCAGCTATTGGTTTGTGCAACAATCAGGTTGCATGATAAAGTAAATAGTAAAATAAGAATGATCCTTTGCATAGAAGATCAAGTTAAGAAAATTAATTTTTTGTGGCTTCAAAGGATTCAGGATTTGCCGGAAAACGAATGATCAAAAAAAGCATAAGGGCTGTGCCCGCTTCCAGCAACTCGGCACGTTTGCCATGCGGAATAAACTCGGTTACAAACAACAACACAAACGCAATGATCTGGTAAGTTTTAGGAAGCGGAACACCCCAATAACGTACAAAATTTTGCATCCACTTTTTTTTGCGATATAATAAAGGGATTACTAAAAGATAAAAACCTAAAACTGCTGTCAATAAAAATGAAAAGATCCACATGTTGATTTTTACACCACCTAAAACAAGATTGTGCAAATTGGTTTCACCCTGCAGATTTTTTTCTTTAAAATACTCCGGGGATTCAATACCAAAAATCCTTTGTCCCCAGGAAATTTCTTCTCCGGCCCCAAAAAAAAGCACTAATCCTAATAAAACAGAAGTGAAAAGAAATAACCAGGTTCTATGACTGCGCAGCTTTACTGCACGGGCAAAACAGGTAAAAGAAGCCAGCAGTAATCCTATTACAGTTATCCATTCAACTGATGCATCTTCACCAATGTATTGATTAAATAGTGGAACATTGGTAAAAACTAAAACAAAGCCAATAAGCAGCATGATAAAAATCAGTACAAGAACGGCGACTTCGGTTTTAGAAATATTACTTGATAACATTGCTTATTGGAATGGTAACAAACATGCACATTTTTTTGCAAAAGAGTTCAAAATATTATTTGGCTAACTTAGCCGCCTTCAAATATTGCAGTTTATGAAATTGATTTCTTATGTAAAGGACGGACAAGATGCTTTAGCAGTGATGGTGAATAATTATTTATACGATATGGAGTTGTTGCATCCTGATCTGCCAACAAGTATGAGCATGTTTTTAACTTATTGGGAAGATGTTTTTCCTGTGGCGCAGGAAGGCGTTCGCATGATTGAGGAAAAAAAGATAGCTGAGAATAAAGGCATTTCAATTGATATTGTAAAGTTGCTGGCACCTATTCCTTATCCAACATCCTGCCGCGATGGCTATGCCTTTCGCCAACATGTAGCAGCTGCCCGCAGAAATCGCAAGGTTGATATGATCACAGAGTTTGATCAATATCCAATTTTTTATTTTACCAATCACCATAGCATTTTAGGACCGGGAAAAGTACAATGCATGCCCGATCATTTTGAAAAGCTGGACTTTGAGTTGGAAGCTGCAATTGTAATTTGTAAACATGGCAGAAACATTAAAGCAGAAGAAGCCGATGAATATATTGGTGGCTTAATGATCATGAACGACCTGAGTGCAAGGCGCCTGCAAATGGAAGAAATGTTATTAAATTTAGGTCCTGCCAAAGGAAAAGATTTTGCCACTACTATTGGTCCGTGGCTTGTTACTTTAGATGAACTGGAAGAATTTGAAATAGCTGCAAAAGAAGGACACACGGGAAAGAACTGGAATTTAAAAATGACTTGCAGCGTTAATGGTGTACAGGTTAGCGAAGGAAATTTAGGAGATATGGATTGGACTTTTGCAGAGATCATTGAACGGGCTTCTTATGGCGTTGATCTGTATCCTGGCGATATAATTGGCAGCGGCACTGTTGGCACAGGTTGCTTTTTGGAGTTGAATGGAACAGGTAAATTGAATGATTCAAATTTTGAAGAACAGTGGTTAAAAGATGGCGATATGGTAGAAATGAATATTGATGCTTTAGGCGAACTAAAAAATACAATTGTTGCGGAAGAAACTGATTGGAGTATTTTGAGCAGGAAAAAAAATGTTTAAACTAAAAGATGGTGTTGAAGGCTTAATTTAATTTTATTCAAAAAAAATTTAGAACCGATTTTATGAAAGTCGATGTATAATATTAATATTACAGCTATGCTTAGCGGCTAAATTCAAATCCTCAAATACCAAACTTCCAGTTTTTACGTTAACAGTTTCCAGGAAAATGTATTTTGCATGTGTATGAGAAAATTATTGGCAGTTCTTGTTCTTTCGTTACCCTTAGCGCTTTCGGCGCAGAATTCCTATGTACAGGAAGGTGAATTTGGTATAAACCTGGGCGCTGCCCACTATTTTGGCGACCTGAATACCAGGGCGCATATTAACCGGCCAAAATTGGCGGCAGGTATTTTCTTTCGTAAAAATTTTGGAAATTATATTGCCCTGCGGGTAGGTGCAAACTTTGCGCAGTTAGGTTACTCCGATGTTTATAACACCGATAACGAGTTTATGAAGCGCCGGAACTTAAGCTTTAATAGTAGTGTTTGGGAGTTAGCGGTGCAAGGTGATTTTAATTTTTACCGCTTTATGCCCGGAGAGCCCGATTTTAGATTTACGCCTTACGTAACCCTTGGTGCAGGCATATTTAATTACGATCCTTACGCTTATTTGGGTGATGAAAAACATTTTCTTCGTCCCTTAGGCACCGAAGGACAGGGTGATACCTCATTTAGAGATCGCAAACCGTATAGCACAATGGCAGTCAGCATACCTTTTGGTGTGGGTGTAAAATATGCAATAAATGAGCGCTTAAATGTTGGATTTGAAATAGTTCACCGGTTTACAAATACCGATTACCTTGACGATGTAAGTAAAACATACGTGGACCCTTCAATCTTTCCTCCAAACCCCGATGGCACACCATCACCTGCTTTTTTATTACACGACAGGTCGTATGAAACAGGCACTCCTATTGGTGGAAAAGGTATTCAAAGAGGCAATAGCAAGCAAAAAGATCAGTTTGCAACGGCAGTTTTCTTTGTCAGCTTTAATCTTCAATCGTACAGGTGTCCCAAGTTCTAATCACAGATTACGCTGATTAACAATTTGATTACCCCAGTTTCTTTCAAAGAATTTTTCTCTTTTTTCGTGAGATTTTATTTAAACAGCTATCAGCTAAATCTATTCAAATCCCACAATCTGCGGTTACCTTTGTGCCCCCTCAGCAATAAACATGTCGGATCTATTACAACAAATTAATAAAGATCATTTGCCAAAGCACATTGCCATTATTATGGATGGAAATGGACGCTGGGCTAAAGAGCAGGGTCAGGATCGTTTATTTGGTCACTACCAGGGTGTGGAAAGTGTACGAAACATAGTAGAAGGCTCCGCTGAATTAGGCATTGGTTATTTAACCCTATACGCGTTTTCCACTGAAAATTGGGATCGGCCTCAATACGAAGTGATCGGGTTGATGGAATTGCTGGTAACTACTATCCGCAACGAAATAGAAAGCCTGCATAAGAATAATATTAAGCTTCACGTAATTGGCGACCTAACTATGCTACCTACTTATGCGCAAAAAGAATTGAATGAAGCTTTAGATATCACCAAAGAAAATACCGGCCTGCATTTGATTGTGGCCCTTAGCTATAGCGGCAGGTGGGAGTTATTGAACGCGGTAAAAAATATTGCATGGGAAGTAAAGAACAATAAACTCAATGTGGAGGAAATTGATCAATCTACGTTGCAACAATATTTATGTACCAGTGCTTTCCCCGACCCCGAACTAATGATCAGGACCAGCGGTGAATATAGGATCTCTAATTTTTTACTATATCAATTGGCTTATGCGGAGCTTTATTTTACCAATGTTCGTTGGCCTGAGTTTCGTAAAGCCGATCTGTACGAAGCAATCCTCGACTACCAGTCAAGAGAACGCCGTTTTGGCAAAACAGGCGAACAGGTAAGCAGTGACCTTTTTAACAAAACCGTTTGAAAATTACCTTTAATTTGCCTACCCAATCTTTGGGCTTCTTTTGCTTTAGGGACTGATTGAATATTTCATTATGCAACAAATTTTATCGAGGGTTTCTATCCTTTTCTTTTTTATTGGCGTTACAGTTTTGTCTTCTTTTGCGCAAGATACCCTTCAACCTGTTTTACAGGATACTTTGCCCCCAACTTCAGTAGATCCGACTTTAATGGGTTTAGAAACCAGCCGCATTCCAAAAGAATATACGGTTAGCTATATAAAAGTAACCGGCGCTAATTTTTTAGATACAGCCATTATAACTTCCATCTCTGGCTTGCAGGTCGGCGATAAAATTCAAATCCCCGGTGGCGATAATTTTTCTAAAGCAATTGCTAATTTGTGGCGTCAACGTTTATTTTCTAACATCCAATTATTTATTACAGATATAAAAGGCGATAACATCAGCCTCGAGATAAATGTAATGGAGCGCCCTAAGTTGGGAAGCTTTAAATTCATTGGAATAAAAAAATCAGAAGCCGAAGAAATACAAGGGAAGATCGGGCTGGCTCCATCAACCATCATTACAGAAAATACAAGACGGAATGCGAAAGAGGTAATTGAAAAGTTTTATGTAGATAAAGGGTTTAAAAATGTACAGATCAGAATAGAAGAGAAACCCGATCCTGCTTTCGTCAATTCAAACTCACTTACATTTTATATTAATAAAGGCAGCAAGGTTCGGGTAAACCAGGTTAGCTTTTATGGCAATGAAGAAGTATCGGACCTGAAGTTGAAAAAAGAAATGAAGGGCACAAAGGAAATGACCAGGCTTACTTTTAACCCAGATAAAACACCAAGCCCGTTTGGTGAGAATGAACGCCTTCCTTTTTCAGATTATCTAAAGAACCTGGGCTTTCTTTCCGTTTCTAAAACAAAGGCGTTTATTGATCCTTACTTCCGTTTTAAATTATTCAGTGGCGCTAAGTTCGACCAAAAGAAGTTTGATGAAGACCTGGAAAAAGTGTTAGACCAGTATAACGCTTTAGGCTACCGCGATGCACAGGTAATAGATACGGCTTTGTATTATACACCCGATGGAAACCTCAATATTGATGTAAAAATTGATGAAGGAAATAAATATTACTTTGGAAATATTGCGTGGAGAGGAAATACTAAATACAGCGATTCTGTTTTAAATGCAATTTTGCGCATTAATAAAGGCGATGTTTATAATCTGGATGTTTTAAACAAACGGGTAGGAAAAGAGTTGACCATGGAAGGCGGCGATATTGGAGGTTTATACCAGGATGATGGTTACCTTTTCTTTAGGGTGGAGCCGGTTGAAACTTCGGTATATAACGATACCATTGATCATGAAATAAGAATTGTGGAAGGCCCGCAGGCTACCATTAAAAACGTAAACATTTTTGGTAACGATAAAACCAAAGACCACGTTATTCGCAGGGAACTGCGTACCGTACCCGGTGAAAAATTCAGCCGGTCAGATCTTATCCGTTCGCAGCGGGAGTTAGCAAACCTGCAGTACTTTAACCAGGAAACCATTAATCCGGGCATCAATCCAGATCAGAGCGATGGCACGGTGGATATTAACTGGAACCTCGAAGAAAAATCATCGGACCAGTTAGAACTTTCCGCAGGCTTTGGTGGCGGAGTTGGTTTAACCGGAACATTAGGTGTATCGTTCAACAACTTCTCAATAAAAAATATTTTAAAGGGTTCTTCCTGGGATCCTTTACCAACAGGCGATGGACAAAAATTAAGTCTTCGTTTACAATCAAACGGCAAAGCGTACCAATCGTACAATTTTTCTTTTACCGAGCCTTGGTTAGGTGGCAAAAAACGTAATTCGCTTACATTTTCTGCTTACAAAAGTAACATTCGCGCCAGTGGTCAATATACCGATAAAGGGAGGTTTGAATACAGCGATTCCAGTAAACTTAGTGTGTTAGGTGTTTCCTTATCCCTGGGCAAACAATTAAAATGGCCCGATGACTATTTTAGCCTTGTTTATTCGTTGAATTACACACAGTATAATCTTAAGAATTATGCTTTTTCAAGTTTCGGTTTTTCAAATGGCATATCCAACAACGTAAGCATGAAGGTAGCCCTACAGCGATCTTCAGTTTACGATCCTACCTTTCCCCGCAGCGGTTCAAACATGGTGGCAAGCGTTCAATTTACTCCACCTTATTCAGCGTTTAACCCCGGTATTGTTACATCTGCAAATCAATTTAAAAATCCTGAATATCATAAATGGCGTTTTAACTCGGAGTGGTTTGTGCCAATTGGTAAGCCAATGGGTGCGGAAAAAAACCGGCAGTTTGTTTTAAAGCTTTCTGCTAAGTACGGCTTTATGGGGCGCTATAATCGCAAATTGGATTTCTCGCCGTTTGAGCGTTTTCAAATTGGCGGTGATGGCTTAAACCAAAATGGTGGCGGTATAATTGGTTACGATGTGATCTCTCTTCGCGGCTACCCTGTTTTCCAGGAATCTAATCCTGCCATTAACCCTGATTTAAGCAACGCAACAAAATACTTTACCATCTTTAACAAATACTCATTAGAGCTGCGTTACCCGCTGGTAACAAATCCGAGCAGCACTATTTATGCATTAACTTTCTTTGATGCGGCAAATGGCTGGTATTCTTTTAAAGATTACAATCCTTTCCGTTTACGTAGAAGTACCGGTGTAGGTATGCGTTTCTTTTTACCTATGTTTGGTTTACTTGGTTTTGATTATGGTATTGGATTAGATCGGTTACGGCCAGGAGATAAAGGTTTAAAGAATGCCTCCCGCTTTACGTTCATGTTAGGCTTTGAACCGGAATAAAAAAAGTAGGAAGTATAAATTTGGCAGCTTGCAGTATCACTGACAATTGATTGTTGCTTCAATATGAAAAAAGAATGATATGAAAAAAACACTTTTACTTGCCGCTTGCAGCCTCTTATTGATCGCTTCGTCTTACGCTCAACGTTATGCAATCATTGACACCAAATACATTCTGGATAAATTACCGGATTATAAATCTGCGCAAAAAAACCTGGATGAAGTTGCAACCGGCTGGCAAAAAGAAATTGACAGAATGCAACAGGAACTTGACAAGATGTATAAAGATTTTGAAGCCGAGCAGGTAATGTTGAGCGACGAACTTCGTAAAAAAAGAGAGAACCAATTATTTGCAAATGAAAAAGCTTTGCGTGACCTGCAACGTCAGCGGTTTGGTTTTGAAGGCGATCTTTTTAAAAGAAGACAGGAATTAATTAAACCCGTACAAGATAAAGTTTACAACGCGGTACAAAAATTGGCCGTTCAAAGAGGTTATGACTTTATACTTGATAAGAGCGAAGGAATTACGGTTATATTTGCCGACCCTAAATTGGAAAAAAGCGAAGATGTGTTGCGTGAATTAGGCGTACGAAATTAAATAAATGTAAAAAGGTTTTATAGCAGCAACCAATTCTAACAAAAAAGTATCATCATTAAAACATCAAAACATCTCATGAACAAGATCAAGTTATTTGTTGTAGCAGCAGTACTTACATCATGCTTTAATGCTTCGGCCCAAAAAAGTGGTTACATTAGTTTAGACCAGGTAGTAAGGCTTATGCCGGAAGTTGGTAAATTAGATACCGTGCTTCAACGTTACCAGGCCGATTCTTTGAATCCCCAGTTTAGTTACATGGTTAGTGAATACAATCGTAAGGATAGTATTGCCAATGGAAGGGATTCATTAAAAACACCGGCAGTTACCCGCCAGCAAATTCGCCAGGAGCTTGAAGGCTTGGCTTATCAAATACAAAACTGGCAGCAGATTGTACAAAATGCATTGCAAGGTAAACAGTCTGAGTTATTAGAGCCTATCTATAGTAAAGCAATGACTGCTTTAAATGCAGTTGCTAAAGAAGGTGGTTACAGTTATGTTTATAATAAAGAAGCCTTATTAGTGGCACCTCCCGCAGATGATCTGCTGCCATTAGTTGCTAAAAAATTAAATATAAAGTTGCCGCCTGCTACTGCCGGTGCTGCACCAAAAAAATAATTTAAAATTTTTGTTTGATCCCGCTTTTTTAAGAAGGCGGGATTTTTTTTATCACAGATGTAGGGATTTTAAAAGTTTGCACAGGATCCATGTTATAAATTTCCGTCTTTTCAATTGATGGAAAATTTTTGCTCTTTGCATACCTTTCTTCTAATTCCAACCTTTAACTTCTTCTAACTTCGTACTTCTAACTTTTTACTATGTCGCCAATTGGTGTTTTCGATTCGGGTTATGGAGGTTTAACCGTGCTTAGCGAATTAGTAAAGCAGTTACAGCAGTACGATTATTTATACTTGGGAGATAATGCCCGTGCACCTTACGGCACCCGAAGTTTTGATACGGTTTATCGTTATACGCTGCAATGTGTAAAATGGCTATTAAAGCAAGATTGCCCACTTGTAATACTTGCCTGTAACACGGCTTCTGCAAAAGCTTTGCGTACCATACAGCAAAACGATTTACAAAAAATGGCTCCTGGTGCACGTGTTTTAGGCGTTATTCGACCTACTACTGAAGTGATCGGTAATTACACAAATACAAACCATATTGGCATATTGGCCACCAACGGAACAGTAGAGTCTGGATCGTATTTGTTGGAGATTGAAAAGTTTTTTTCGCAACTGCAAATCACACAGGAGGCGTGCCCCATGTGGGTACCATTAGTGGAGAACAATGAGCACTTGCACGATGGAGCTGATTATTTTATCAGGAAACATATTGATAATATAATAGTAAATCACCCCGAAGTGGATACTTTATTATTGGCCTGTACTCACTATCCATTATTAAAAGAAAAGATAAGGAAATTTTTGCCCGAACATATTCAATTGATTTCGCAGTCAGATATTGTAGCGAAAAGTTTATTAGACTATTTGCAGAGGCATCCAGAAATTGAAGCGAGAATTTCAAAACGTAGAGATCGAAAATTTTATACAACTGATTCAATTATTGAGTTCGATCAAAAAGCAACCAATTTCTTTGGGGCAACTGTTCAATCAAATCATCTTGATCTAAGCCTGTAATCACCTGGCCTAAATTAGCAGTCCCGTATTATAACAATTTGCAAAAATTTATATTAGCCCGCAAAATACTTGCAATAGAAACACCAAACCTCATCAACGAAATTTAAGTACAAATGCAATTATTACGTCCGTAACATTACGAACAATGGGAGAAGTACTACTCCATTTTATCTACTGGCTTTCCATTAAGCATTTCAAGTATTATCTTGACATTAAGAAAGCTCCAAAGCTTTCATCCAAGTCCTAAAAAACTAATTTATGAACATAGTTACCTCCATGGGTATCTTATCTGCATTCGCATTTTTTATACCAGTACTCCTAATTTTTTTATTAAGACTGACAGATAATAAAAGTTTAGTCGCCCTACTTTTTTATTTTTTTATAACAGGAGTGTACAACCTGATTGGAGTTGCCATCTTAAAAGTCCCGGTACACATAGAAGAAACGTTGTTTGTAATTAGCAATTATCTTGATGCACCTTTAATGCTGATCGGATTTTTATTTTTCTGTACTACTGCTCAAAAAAGAAAAACAATTTATTTTAGTCTTGGAATTTTTGTCACTTACGAAATTGTTATTGCCATTATACACGGCTTTACTTCGGCAAGTGTATTTTATATAATGGGACCGGGCATACTTCTATTATTAGCTTATTCAGTCTTTTTCTTTATACACTATGT
>MWVT01000199.1_pt1 | contig 12864 bp, 7 predicted proteins | sample 1047201 | NCBI WGS metagenome assembly MWVT01 (sample SAMN06349988, study PRJNA376086) | soil metagenome | isolation source: TG5-1 sample Antarctic (ecotone) soil | place: Antarctica | collected 2015-01-13 | reverse complement strand
TTTTGAGACAGCCTCTTGTATTTACAACATATAAGAAGAGCATATGAAAACATTTTTTAATGGAAGGTCATATACTGTATATTCGATATTATATATTTTTAAGAAACACTGTTATGCCAAACAACTGGAAAATCAAACTTTCTCTCTTTCTTAATTATTTTGTTTTTGCCATCCTGTTAAACAGTGTTGGAACTGTTATTCTCCAGGTACAGAATAATTATGGCGTTACACAAAGTGCTGCCAGTGTTTTAGAAGCATTCAAAGATCTGAGTATTGCTGTAGTATCTTTTTTTGTTGCCTCTTACATTACCCGGATTGGTTACAAAAGGTCTATGTTACTTGCATTGGCATTTGTTGCCATAGCTTGCCTGCTGATGCCATCTGTTGGTGGATTTGCCATGACTAAACTTTTGTTTGCCGTGGTGGGTGCAAGTTTTGCACTGATTAAGGTTTCTGTATTTGCTACCATAGGCATTATCACTTCTAACAAAAAAGATCATGCGAGCTTCATGAATTTTATTGAGTCTTTTTTTATGGTTGGCATTTTAACCGGTTATTTTATTTTCAGTGCTTTTGTTGACGATCAGAATCAAGCTTCCACATCGTGGCTACAGGTTTATTATTTACTTGCAGCACTATCTGCAGCCGCTTTTTTGTTATTACTCAGTGCACCGCTTGATGAGTCCTCAATAAAAACTCCAGAATCAAAACCTTTGTTACAGGATTTTGCGGACATGTTTAAGCTGGCTATTCGTCCTTTGGTTTTGATCTTTGTAGTAAGCGCCTTCTTTTATGTATTGATTGAACAAAGCATTATGAGCTGGTTGCCCACTTTTAATAACCAGGTATTACATTTATCAACGACGCTAAGTATTCAAATGGCGAGCATATTGGCGGCATCTACTGCCATAGGCCGTTTCACTGCAGGTGTAGTATTACGGAAAATTCACTGGCTCCCTGTACTGATAGTTTGCCTTTTGATTGCTGCCATACTCGTATTGCTTGTAATACCCCTTGCAGGTAAAGTAGAGGTTGCATCAATTGATAGTTGGGCAGATGCTCCACTTGCAGCTTTTATCTTTCCGGTCATCGGATTATTACTGGCACCTGTTTATCCTGCAATCAATTCTGCTATTCTGAGCTCACTGCCTCCGCGACAACATGGTCCTATGAGTGGCTTGATCGTTATTTTTTCTGCATTAGGTGGTACAACAGGTTCTATAATCACAGGTAATATTTTTGAAAAGTATGGGGGACAAACCGCTTTTTACTTTTCACTTGTACCCATAGGTATTCTTATAGTGAGCCTTATCGTTTTTAACCATTTGCAAAAGAAAACAACGGTTGAAACATTGCCTGCTTCAGAGAGTAATCATTAATTTTTTTTAAACAAGGATTGTGGAAGATATCTTTTTGGCAGGAGAGTTATTTGAAGAGGTGCAAATGCAAAATATTTTTCCAGATGGTAAAACTTTTGTTGATTGTACACCACGTTCTAGCCTTTCAATTATCCAAAAGAAATTCGAAAAGCAAAAAATTAAACCGGGTTTTGACTTAGCCTCATTTGTTTATGAAAATTTTATTCTTCCAAAAACTTATTCAACAAGAAATGAAAGAACCAATTTGCCCATTGCAGAACATATTGATAGTCTTTGGAATGAACTAACAAGGCAACCGGAAAAAGGGAACAATTCATTAATACCGCTGCCTCACCCATACATTGTTCCCGGTGGGCGCTTCAGAGAAATTTTTTACTGGGACAGTTATTTTACCATGCTTGGTCTGCAGGTATCCGGACGAAGCCAAATGATTCAAAATATGGTGGATAATTTTTCTTTTCTCATTGATCAATTTGGATATATACCTAATGGCAACCGAAGTTATTTTCTTGGAAGATCACAGCCCCCTTTTTATGCTTCAATGGTAAAGCTTTTAAGTGAAGAACAATCGGGCTTTGATGATGGTAGGGAAAAAGTTTTAGTGAGGTATTTGCCACAGCTCGTAAAAGAATATAATTTTTGGATGAAAGGCAATGAGCAATTGAATTCAGAAAATAATACTTTACATCGTGTGGTACTCATGCCTGATGGTTCTATTTTAAATCATTACAGTGATGAATGGGAAACCCCACGACCTGAATCGTTTAAAGAAGATGTAGAACTTGCCACAAAAGTAAAGGATAAAGAAAATCTGTATAAAAATTTGCGGGCAGCCTGTGAATCCGGCTGGGACTTTTCGTCACGTTGGTACAAACAAAACGGTGAATTTTCAAGCATCCACACAACTGAAATTATTCCCGTAGATCTGAATTGTCTTTTATACGACCTTGAACAAACAATAGCGGAGGGCTATGAACTGACAAACGATAATACTATTTCTGAAAAGTATAGTGTTGCGGCAAACATGCGCAAGCAGGCCATTAATCAATATAGCTGGAATGAAGATGAGAGTTTTTATTTTGATTATGACTATGTAGAAGGAAAACAGAAACACTCCTTAACCTTAGCAGGAGCATTTCCTTTATTTTTTAAAATAGCAAGTGAAGGACAAGCAAAAGCAGTTGCACAAACTTTGGAAAAACACTTTCTAAGTGCCGGTGGACTACAAACCACAACAGTAACAACCGGGCAGCAATGGGATGCACCTAATGGATGGGCACCTTTGCTATATATTGCTGTAAAAGGATTACTTAATTACGGACATAATAACCTTGCGAAAATTATTGTTGAACGATGGCTGGCACTAAATGAAAAAGTGTTCAAGACTTCCGGGAAGATGCTGGAGAAATATAATGTAAAAAATATGCAACTGGAAAGTGGAGGCGGGGAGTACCCTACACAAGATGGTTTTGGCTGGACCAATGGAGTATATTTAAAGTTTCACCAAATGCTGAATTCAATGTCTTTCACTTAACTGCTTATGCCTTTTCAAAAAGCCCGCTTGTCCTTTCTCAGCATTATCAGCATGAACGTTGGTTTCTTTGGAATCCAATACAGTTTTGGGTTGCAGCAAACCAACATGACACCTATATATTCTTATTTAGGTGCGAACCCCGATGAGATACCATTACTGAATCTTGCCGGCCCAATGACAGGCTTGATCATTCAACCCATAGTGGGAGCCATGAGTGATAAAACATTGAGCCGGTGGGGTAGAAGGAGGCCATACTTTTTTGTAGGCGCCGTGTTGTGTAGTATCTGTTTATTTTTTTTATTATTGAATATATGAATGCGAAAACTATAGAAGTTTGTGTAAGAAATGGGTTAGCGGTAGCCGCAATGAAAATAAAAAAAATGGGCCCGTTGTACATGTAGTAGGTGTATTACACACGAATAAATATAAGCACAGTTAAACGTCATTTTTGTGTACAGCTAAATTTTAGGTTTATCAATATTGTACAAAGGTTAAAATTCATATTGCTTAATTGAATAGAGAAAGCCAACCCCGTTATAAATTTATTTCTCTTTACATTTATTAGGATTATCAATTGCCTGTACTAATTATTTGCATTATGAAAAAAATATTCAACCTTCTTTTTAGTAGCTTATTATTTGCTACAGCTTTTAGTCAAACCAATAACACGGGCATTGCTATTATTCCGGAACCTGTATCCATTATAAAAAATACCGGAATGTTTTTACTACCAACAAACATCCTGATTGAAGCCGCATCACATCAGGAAATGAAAGGGGTAACTGATTTTTTAAAAAAACGTTTTTCAGTGCCTACCGGCAGTACTGTCACAGTAAGCAATTCAGCTTCATCAGCGGCCATAAGATTAATATTAAACACACAAAAAAACAATACAATTGGTAAAGAAGGTTATCAACTGTCTGTTAGTACCAAAGGCATTGTGATAAAAGCTAATGAGCCGGCAGGATTATATTATGGAGCCCAAACGCTGGTGCAATTATTTCCTAAAGAAATAGAAAGTAACACACTTTCAAAAAATATAAAGTGGGAGGTACCTGCAGTAGAAATTACAGATTATCCACGATTTGGATGGAGAGGTTTGATGTTTGACGTATCGAGGCATTTTTTTACCAAGCAGGAAGTGAAGCAGTTTATAGATGATATGGTGCGTTATAAATACAATTTGCTGCACCTGCATTTAACCGATGATGAAGGTTGGCGTATTCAAATTAAATCCTTGCCGAAACTTACAGAGGTTGGTGCATGGAACGTAAAAAAAGTTGGCTATTTCGGAAATTTTACCCCCCCTAAAGCTGACGAACCCCGCAACTACGGTGGTTTTTATACACATGATGATATAAGAGAGCTGGTACAATATGCTAAAGAGCGTTTTGTAAATATTTTACCTGAGATAGATGTGCCTGGACATAGCCTGGCCGCCGTGGTATCTTACCCCGACCTTTCCTGTACAGAGGGTGCAAATAAATATGTAGTACGTTCTGGGGAACAAATTATGGATTGGTCGAAAGGAGCACCACCTATTGCTTTGGTGGATAATACACTTTGCCCGGCAAATGAAAAAGTATATACTTTTTTAGATAAGGTGATGACGGAAGTAGCTCAACTTTTTCCATTTGAATATATACATGTTGGTGGTGATGAAGCGCCACACAACTTTTGGGAAAAAAATGATGCTATTAAAGCATTAATGAAAAAAGAAGGTTTGAAAACCATGGAGCAGGTTCAAGGTTACTTTGAAAAGAGACTGGAAAAAATCGTGCTCTCAAAAGGTAAGAAGTTTATGGGCTGGGATGAGATAATGGAAGGAGGACTGGCACCCAGCGCGGCAGTTATGAGTTGGCGTGGAATGAAAGGTGGCATTGAAGCTGCTAAGATGGGACATGAAGTAGTTATGAGTCCTACCACATTTGCTTATCTTGATTATATGCAGGCGGATCCTATTATTGAAACCCGTATTTATGCTTCGCTGCGTTTGAATAAAGCTTATGAATTTGAACCCCTGCCTGATGGTGTAGATGCGAAATTTATTAAAGGAGGCCAGGGTAATTTATGGACAGAACAAGTATATAATTTTCGCCAGGCACAATATATGATCTGGCCACGTGGAATGGCTATTGCCGAATCAGTATGGTCGCCAAAAGAAAAGAAGAACTGGAACCGATTTTTTTCCAAAGTGGAAACACATTTTGAACGCCTTGATGAAGCAGAAGTGAAATATGCTCCCAGTGTTTACGATCCCATTTTCAAAGTAACTAAAACAAAGGATAATCAGCCAAAGGTGGAGTTAAGTTCTGAAGTGGAAGGCCTTGATATTTATTACAGCTTTGATAATTCCTTCCCTGATCGTTTTTATCCAAAATATAAAGAGGCACTTATACCGCCAGGCGATGCTGTCATGCTGAAAGTGGTTACTTACAAAGGAAAGAAGCAGGTGGGGCGTTACAATCTTATGCCTGTAGAAGAATTGAAAAAGAGAGCAGGCATTAAAACAAAAACAAATTAAAATATCAATTTATTTTAAAGGCTAAATCCATGCTTAAGGTATTCATGTTTTTCTTCTCTTTATTTGTTTGCAACAGATAATTGGACAAAAAATATTCCTGCATTAGAATGGTACTAAATGAGATGCGATGAATATGGAGCGTTTTAAAAATAAATTTTTAACTATTGAAGAATGCAAAACTCTGCTGTATAGTTATCCTGCAAAAGTTATCTGTTTTACTTGTGGTAAAGAAGGTGTTTGGTTTAAGGAAGAGGGTAAGCCATGGCAATTCAAAAAGCCTTAAGTGTAACAAATGTTGTTGATGTTACCGGTGCAGGCGATGCATTCTGGGCGGACTTTGATTTTGAGTATATGAAAGACCGGAACATAACCGCTTGTGTCCAAAAAGGACTGGAGACAGCAGCAAAAAAAATCCAAAGAAACGGATCACTGTGTGCCTGTTGAATGTTTTGGCGTAAAGATGTAGAATAAATTTAAAGGTATCATTTAAAGCCAAAAAATATAGTACATGGGCGAATGCCAGGCATGTTTATATTTTATTATTAATCAAATTGTTTTTAACTTGTATTTTACTGGCATCAAGGAAATATTCGTATTTTTCTTTGGGAAGCATCAGATGTAAATTGAATTGCTTTATGTGCTGCTATTAACCAATCTTTAAATGCTTGAAATGAAAAAAAAACATTTACTCACCCGCCTTTTCCTATCCTTTTCTGTTTTATTATGTATCACCTTTTGTTTTTGTCCTCAGGATGGTCTTGCAGGTACATTGTCTGATGGAAAAATAATAACGCATTTACAGCAGGTAATTTCTGGTACAGTCAGAGACGCCGCAACACGGAAACCTTTGCCAGGCGCTAGTATTCAACTAAAAGGTAGCTCTGTAGCCACCAGTTCAGACGCAAATGGCGAATATTCTATAACTGTACCGGATAATAATTCCATTCTTGTGATTAGCTATGTTGGGTATGTAAGTCAGGATGTTCGTGTAGGCAATAATTCCAGGGTTGATGTAGACTTACAGCCTACTTCAGCGGAGTTAGCACAAGTGGTGGTAGTAGGATACGGTACCCAAAATAAAAAAGACGTCACAGGTGCTGTAAAATCAATAAAAAGCGAGGCCTTCAATAAAGGGATTATCAATTCTCCACAGCAATTGCTACAGGGTAAAGTGTCAGGTGTAAATGTGACATCAGCCAGTGGGGAACCTGGTGCTATTACTGGTATTACAGTAAGAGGTCCGGGTGGAGTTAGAACAGGCAGCACGCCTCTTTTTGTAGTAGATGGTTTGCCATTGGATAATTCCAGTACTGGTGGAGGTGATCCATTGAATTTTATCAATCCACAGGATATAGAATCTATTGACGTATTAAAAGATGCATCTGCTACAGCTATTTATGGAGCCCGCGGTGCCAATGGAGTGATCATTATTACTACTAAAAGAGGAAAAGCGGGTGTTTCCACTCTTGGATTTTCTACGAGTTTAGGCATGTCATCTTTAGCAAGAAAATTACCGGTTTTTACAGCAGATGAATTTCGTGTTGAGGTACCGAAAGCAGGTGGTGTATTGATTGATAAAGGAGCTAATACTGACTGGCAAAAAGAAGTTACAAGAAAAGCTATTACCCAGAATTATAACCTTTCACTAAGTGGAGGGGCAGATAAACTAACTTATTATTCTTCGCTGGGAGTACAAAAACAGGAAGGCATTCTTAAAGAAAATCAGGTTGACAGGTATTCAGGCAGGTTCAACGTTACCCAAAGATTTTTGGAAGACAGATTAATATTAGAGTTGAATATGAATGTTGCCAATACTAAAAACAGACGGCCACCCATTACGAGTATATTAACTGATGCAGTTATCAATAATCCAACTTATCCAGCTTATGATGCATCGGGAAAACTGGTAAGGCCTCAAGTAAATATTGCTGATAACCCATTACTGTATTTTGACTTGTTTAAAGAAATTACTACGATAAACAGGGTGATAGGTAATTTTTCTCCTTCACTTAAAATAATCAAAGGACTTGTGTATAAATTAAATTTCGGTATTGATAATTCTTCTTCAACCCGTGATAACGAAAGCTTACCCAGCGTAACACCTTTTTTTGATGGAAGATTAGAAACTTTTTACAACAATAACAGAAATAGACTTGTTGAAAACTATCTTACCTATTCATTCAATACACGGAAACATAATGTTTCAACACTTGCAGGGCATTCTTATCAAAAGATTTTTGTACAACAGCGAAATAACAGCATTAATAGATTTGTGGTGGGTGGAATTGACCCAATATTTAATCCTGGTGTAGGACAGCTTTTAGATTTAACCAATAACCGTCCAGGTGGTTTTGCATTTATAAATGAACTACAATCATTTTTTGGCAGAGTAACTTATCAATTCAACAATAAATATCTGTTCACCGCTAATTTCAGGGCAGATGGTTCATCAAAATTTGGTGAAAATAACAAGTACGGATATTTTCCATCTTTCTCAGTTGGCTGGAAGATTTCTGATGAAGAATTCATGAAAAACTCAGCCTTTAGTAACTTAAAACTGAGAGCTGGATGGGGTTTAACCGGCAACCAGGAAATTCCGCCAAAAATTACACAAGCGTTATTTAGTACAGTAGCATCTGGAAGTTATCCACTCTATCCAACAGGAGCATATCCTGCAGGTCTAGTATATTCAAGGCTTGCTAACCCTGATATCCAATGGGAAGCTTCAGAACAAACCGATTTAGGATTGGATTTTGGTTTATGGAAGGGTGCATTAACCGGCACTATTGATCTTTTCAGAAAGGTATCCAACAACATTCTTTTGCAGGTAATTCCTGCTGATCCCGTTCAACCTGCAGCAGAGGTATGGTCAAATGTAGAGGATATGACAATAACCAATAAAGGTGTGGAATTTGAATTGGATTACAGACATTTATCACAACATGGCGTTACTTATAATGTTGGTGGTAACATCACCTATTTAAAAAATAAGGTGGAAAATTCTCCTTATTCAATTATACCTGCAGGCTCAGTATCGGGTGCGGGAATAACTTCATCCACAATAAATGGCTATGTAAACGGGCAACCGATCGGTACATTTTTCTTAAAGGATTTTACAGGCATAGATGCTAACGGGTTAAGTACTTACAGGGATTTGGATGGCAATGGTATCATTAATGATAACGACAGAATCTCTGCAGGAACAGCTTTGCCTAATATTTTATATAGTTTCTACGGCAGCACAGCTTACAAAGGATTTGATCTCAGCATTAATTTTAATGGAATATCAGGAAATAAAACATATGATTATACCCAAAATGTAAGTTTCTCTAAATTAAGGCTGGCTAAAAATGTGAATGCAACTAGGGAGGCAATAGCTGATGCCAATGAGTCATTAAATAATGCAACACCCGTAACATCAAGATATCTCAAGGACGGCGCCTATTTGCGTTTGAATAATGTTTCACTTGGGTATAATTTCAATACAAAAAATTTAGGAATAAACAGATGGGTTTCGGCAATCCGGTTGTCTGTTACCGGCCAAAATCTTTTTATTATTACTGACTATACCGGGTATGATCCGGAAGTAAATATTGATAGAAATATCAGTGGGGTATCTTCCTATGGCATTGATTTTATAAGTTATCCTAAAGCAAAATCTATCATTGTTGGTTTAAATTTTTCATTTTAAAGAATTAAAAATGGTTAAGAAAATAATAACGCTGCTGCTGGTTTTTGTATTTATTGCAACTATCCATAGTTGTACAAAATTAAAAGAAGAGGTTCTGGATGAATCTTCTGTGGCAGGACTTACAGATAAGCAACAGGCAGAAGGGATCATAACTCCAGTTTATGCAAAGCTGGAAGATATCTTTCTGCATACCACCTATTTTGACCTGCAGGAAATTTCTACTGATGAAGCTATTTTGCCTTTCCGCGGTGGAACTGATTGGGGTGACAATGGCATTTATGTTCAAATGCATAAACACGAAGCAATAAGCTCGGATGCTAATATAAGAAGTACCTGGACTCATATTCTCACTGGGTTATCAAGAGCAGTTACTGCTATCAATGCACTTCCTGAAAATAAAGACGTTAATTCAAAGATATTTCTTGCAGAGGCAAGAGGTATGAGAGCTTATTATTCTTTACTCTCATTGGATCTGTTTGGATTGATATTCGTTAAAGAAGTTCCGACAGAGCCTTCTAAAATTTTAAGAGGAGAGGAAGCTATTGCTTATATTAAATCTGAATTACTTGCTGTTGAACCGCTTCTCGATAATACTACGGGTCCGGGCCGGCTTACAAAAGCCGCTGTTCAGGGGTTATTGGTTCGCCTCTATTTAAATGCTGCTGTTTACAGGGATGTATATGCACCATCTTTCACGTTCAAAAACGAGGATATGGATAAGGTGATTGAATATTCCGATAAGATCATCAGCTCAGGGCAATATGCTTTAGTTGCAGATTATTTTTCAATATTCAATGATAATAATCATACCAATAAGGAAATAATTTTTGCTGTTGACCAACGGGCAGATCTTGTTACCAGCCACAACAGGATGGCATATTTTTCTTTATCAGGAGACCAATATCCTTTAGCAGCATGGCCTACCGCCAATGGAACTGATGGTGCTGCCATTACTCCTGATTTTTACCGTACCTGGGTAAATGCATATTCACCAGTAGACCCTGCAGTGGCAGATCCACGATTTTATAAAAAGAATTTAATCATTCCCGCAGATTCCTGTTTGCCTGCAGCTAATTATAATATTGACAGGGGAATTTTAAGAGGGCAACAATACGGTATGCTTAGATCAGCTGTCAAATGTGCCAATGGAAATTTAAAAATAACCAAGCTTTTTAGTGTTTCCAGAAACAAACCCACTTTACCTGTTGATTTTACGGAGCAGGTTGATTATACTATTCCCGGAAGTAATTACAGTTCTGGATACAGGGTTTCAAAATATGAATTCAGCAAAACTTCAGAAACCGGAAGAAATAAAGCGGAACATGATATTGTAATTTTGCGCCTGGCTGATATTTATTTAATGCGGGCAGAGGCAAAACTTAGGAAAGGAGATGCTGCAGGCGCATTGGCTGATGTAAATATTGTAAGAGCTTCAAGGACTGCTACTACTCCTCCGCCGCCTTTAACTTCTATGTCACTTGATCTTTTATTTCGTGAAAGAGGTTTTGAATTTTATTGGGAGATGGTGCGGCGTACAGATATGATTCGTTTTGGAAAATATGAAGGCACATGGACTGAGAAAACCAATACAGACGTGAAGAAAAGATTGTTTCCAATTCCACAGACAGCAATTGATGCAGCTTCCAATATACCAGGGTATCTAATACAAAACCCCGGATACTAATGCATTAAAATTTATTTGATAGGATGCCTCAAGGCAGCCTTCATTATTATTTCCAGGCATAGTTGGGTTTTGCACCCATTTCAAAAACCAATTTGTTTCCGTTTATAATCTGTTGGTGCGTAATAAATGGCTTGGCCAAAACCTTCCCATCTAACGACACTTTTTGTATATATTTATTTTCTTCAGAAATATTATTGGCAACAATGTGGAATGTGCGGGCTTTACCATTGGTGTTAAATTTAAGTGTCAGTTCAGGAAATTGAGGAGCGCCAATTGCATACTCTGCCGAAGCCGGCGCCACAGGATAAAAACCCATTACTCCAAAAATATACCATGCAGCCATTTGCCCGCAGTCTTCATTACCATTAATACCTATCGGTTGATTCCGAAAATTTTCAGTTGTATGTTTTCTAATTAATTCCTGGGTCTTCCAGGGTTGTTCACAATAATCATATAGATAGATATAATGATGACCAGGCTCATTGTCGTGGCGGTAATGTTTGCCTGCAAAATTTTCATCAAGCATGGCTGCGAATTTTTCCTTGCCACCCATCATTTCTATCATACCCGGCGCATCGTGCATGGCGCCAAAAGCATACGTCCATTGGCCGCCTTCTGTAAAGCCTTCCCACTTGCCTTCTTTATTTTTTTCATCAAATACGCCATTCAGTTTTCGGGGAAGCATAAAGCCTGTTTTAGGATCATACAGGTTTTTATAATTCTTGCTCAACGCCATTAGTTGGTCATAGTCTTTTGTTTTTCCAAGAGCTTTAGCCATCTGTGCTATGGCGTAATCATCCACAGAATATTCTATGGTGCGTGAAACGGATTCTGCCGTTTTATCAACCGGTACATAACCAAGCTTTTTAAAATAAGTCAATCCCGCTTGTGCTTCGTAACCTGTCCATAGATCCCTGTCACCATACCTTAGCACCGTATCATTATCCGGTGGAACCATGGCATCTTTCATCATGGCTTCGTAAGCAAGCTTTACATCATAGCCACGAAATCCTTTGACATATGCATCGGCAATAACGGGATCAGCATGTGTGCCTATCATTATATTTGTTTCCGCAGGGTTGGGCCACATCGGTAACCTGCCACCTTCCTTATACATTTGAATCATTGCAGTTATCATTGGGTTCACACGTTCGGGTTGTGTAAATAACAGCAAAGGATGAAGCGCCCGGTAAGTATCCCAAAGTGAAAAATCGGTATAGGAATTTCCGTTATGAATTTTATCATCAAAGCCGCTGTAATATTTTCCATACTCACTCATCTCTCGAGGAAACTGCATGGTATGAAACATGGCAGTATAGAAAATACTTTTCTGGTCTTCGGTTACACCATCTATTTTAATACGGCTAAGATTTTTCTGCCATTCATTGCGTGTTGATTGAACAACCTTATTAAAATCTTTACCTGTCAATTCCATTGCAAGATTTTTTCTTGCCTGCTCTATACTGATGAATGAAGTAGCAATGCGTACTTCTACTTTTTCATCTTTTTTAGTGGCAAAGCTGATATAGGCCCCCATTCTGGTTCCATACTGTTCAATTGATGATGCGTTTATTTTATCGCCATCCCAGGTCCCAAAAGATTTAAATGGCTTGCTGAATTTTATAACAAAGTATCCTTTAAAATTTGAGAGGTCGGGACCAATTTGTGCAGACATTCTATCAGGATTATATCCCGTTATTTCCATTTTAGCAGGATCAAGTTTTACATAACCTTTTAGCTTTTTTATCCTTTCAGTAAAATCATTTGCCCAATCGGTTAATTCAGGATTTAGGTTGATACCCTGAATGATAAGATGCGCATTTTGTGAAGAAGGAAAAGTGAATTGAAAGATGGCACATCTTGAAGTTGATGCAATTTCTCCCTTGATGTTTTGATTATTTTCAGCATTCAATAAAACAGAATAATAATAAGGAGTAGATACTTCGTTTGAATGGGTGTATTTTAAAATACGTTCCTTTGGTAATACTTTTAGGTCGCCAATTTGCGGCATCACTGATACATATCCATAATCACCCATCCATACTGTGGGTT
>MWVT01000198.1_pt1 | contig 12870 bp, 7 predicted proteins | sample 1047201 | NCBI WGS metagenome assembly MWVT01 (sample SAMN06349988, study PRJNA376086) | soil metagenome | isolation source: TG5-1 sample Antarctic (ecotone) soil | place: Antarctica | collected 2015-01-13 | reverse complement strand
CTGAACTACTTGCACGTTCACGCACTGATTTTATGCAACATCTGAACGAAAAGAAAAATATCGCGCTCTGTGTCTTACGTCGTCCTCGAAATGAATTAGTTGGAAACTTCTTTATAACGGACAAAATCACGGACAAGTGCATAATATCAAGCCTTGATAATGCCCAAGTTTTTCCACTTTATCTTTATCCAACCGAAAAGGAAAAAATGCAGGGTGTGGCTGACCGTCTACCAAATTTCTCAGATAAATTTATCAATGATTTCAAAGCAAAACTAAAACTTGAATTTATTTCGGACGGCAAAGGCGACTTGGAAAAGACTTTCGCGCCGGAAGATGTTTTTAATTACGGTTACGCCGTTTTTCATTCACCAACTTATCGTTCTCGTTATGCTGAATTTTTGAAGATAGATTTTCCACGCTTGCCCTTAACTTCAAATCTTACCCTTTTCAAGCTGCTAGTTAATTTAGGCTCAAAATTAGTGGCGTTGCATCTTTTAGAAGCGGATGTAGAAAGTGAGGCTACATTCCCGGAGAAAGGTTCAAACGAAGTAAAAGCAGTAAAATATGAAGATGGAAAGGTTTGGATAAACGAAACGCAGTATTTTGATAATGTTCCTGAAACGGTTTGGAATTTTCATATCGGCGGCTATCAGGTATTGCAAAAATGGCTCAAAGACCGCAAAGGCAGACCACTATCTTTTGACGATTTGGAACATTACGCGAAAGTCGTTTCTGCTTTGTCGCAAACAATAGAACTAATGAGCGCAATAGATGAAGCAATAGAGGAGAACGGTAGTTTCCCGATTGAGTAATTTTTACGTATTGGTGCTAGTTTCCCGAAGATACCTAAGCATCTCCCTCCCAGACTTCTCTACAGCAGCTTTATTACAGATAATTGTCTGCCCCTTAAAGTAATTTATAAAACGTCTGTTCGACGACTGTTTGAGTAGAACTTAAATAGTTTTAATGTAGTGCGTTAAAACTCACTCAGTATCTTTTCTAAGGATGACGTTTTGTGCCAAAAATAACTCGTATCAAAAAATATCTTGACTCCCTATTTTGTTTTCGAGTAGAGTAGAGATGAATTATCCCGAATTCATTGAGTTTAATTCCGTTCCTAAACTGTCCTCTAATTCACATATCTAAAAATTTATGAAAGTTTCATTTCTGAGCGTTTGCCTTTTGGCTTTTCTATTTACTTTTTCGACTCAAGCATTTGCCGTAGATTTTACCGTTAATCTAACAACTGACCAGCACGACGCAAACCTTGCTGATGGTGTCTGTGATATTGGCGCGGGAACAGGGCAATGCTCGTTGAGGGCAGCAGTTGAGCAGGCTAATAATCTCGTTAGCGACGATCGTGTTTTTTTTAATCTACCTGCTAACTCGATAATTACGTTAACGAGTGCTAACGGCGGAGACATTTCCATAGAAAGCTCTTTAGGTACTTTCTTTGGCGCTCTAGAAATAAACGGAACGGGGGCAAACAATCTAACGATTGACGGGGGCGCAGGCACAAACCGCATCTTTAGCTTCAGGAATGCAAGCAGCGCTATTATTTCGGGTGTAACCTTGACAGGTGGTAATGGAACGAGTGCAATAACATCCATTTTCCAGCGCTCAAAACCAACTGTCCAAGATAGCGGCAATGGCGGAGCAATTTTTAGCTACTTAAGCATACTGACGCTGGACAGTGTTCACGTTACAGGCAACTCTGCAAGTAATGAGGGCGGCGGCTTATATTTCACTTGGGGAACACTCCGCATCATCAACTCGACCTTTTCAGCTAACACAGCCAATTCCGGCGGTGGTGTTAGACTTTTTGAAACGGCGGCTGGTGATACCTTTGGCACAGTCGTTAACTCGACCTTATCAGGTAACATGGCAACAAATAAGGGCGGTGGACTTTACAACGACAGAGTTCCCTCGTACGTGCTTAATGTAACTATTACTAACAACACTGCACTAGAAGGCGGCGGCAGCTATCAAGAAAGTGATGGGTCTCGTTACGGTAACACGATTATATCAGGTAATACCGCAACAGGTGGTTCCGCTCCAGAAATTTATAACGTCATCTCATCATTCAGGTCAATGGGCGGCAATCTGGTCGGCGATTCACAGGGCGATTCGACTAACACAGGATTTCCTGTGTTAACTTATCAGCCGACAGATATTAGAGATGTGAATCCGCAGCTCGACATACTGCGGTATAACGGCGGAACAACTCCGACACATAGGCTATTTGCGAACAGCCCGGCAATAGATAAAGGACTTAATGCTTTTGCTGTTCTCCCTTCTTACGACAGGTATTATGACTTAAGTCTATTAAACGGCACACCTTTAGTCTTTGACCAGCGCGGAGCAGGTTTCCCGCGAATTATTGATGGCAACAATGACGGAACACCAACAGTAGATATAGGAGCTTTTGAATATCAAGGGAGACCTACAGCAGCTTCTGTTTCAGTAGCTGGTCGCGTAACCACTGCAAACAGACGTGGTATCTCCAGAGCGTTAGTCAGAATGACAGATAGCACTGGCATTGTGCGCACGACTTATACGAATACCTTCGGCTACTATAGCTTTGACGGTGTTCAAGTCGGTCAGACCGTTATCTTCGATGTCAGATCCAAGCGTTATAATTTTACGCAGCCGACACAGGTCGTCTCTCTGGATGGAAACTCTTCAAGGGTGAACTTTACTGCATATTAAATTGGTGGCGGTTTCGCCCCACGTCATCTCAATCGTTCGATGTTTTCCTTTTGCGAACGTATCTAAACTTTAGCAAAATCTAGATATGAAAACAGACGAGATTACTTTTGACGAGAGTGATAAGAATTTATTTCAAGTTGACGATTTTCGTCTTCGTGCAGATGCCTTAAAACATTCTTTGCTTCCGCGCCTTCGATATATCCTTAATGAGTCTATATCGTTGATCCGGGAAATTTACGATGTTGAGGTTTTAGAAGATTCTAGGATTTCTCATTATCCGCAATTTAGAACCAAAAGAGATAATGAGTTGAATTTTTTATACGAAGCAGCTTATGTTGGCATCGGAGGAAAAAGCGCAAGAGATAAATGGTTTGGCGTTGAGAGGAAGGATGGCAAACCTGTTCAAGCTCTACCTTTTCGTTATGGATTGCAGATAACTGAGGAAGGGCTAACTATTGTTTTAGAAACTTATTGGCTCAAAGGGCTAACAGACGAATCGCATAAAAAGTTTTTTGCTTTTTGTATAGAAAACGAATCGTTGCTTCAAACGCTTTGCTATCGGGCGGAGATGTTTCCCGACCTTTATTCCGATGAAGAAGTTGGATTTGTTTCGACGTTCAAGCAACATTATATTTTTATGTATGAGCAGGGACTTTTTGAAAATGATTTTGTTTCTTCGCTCATAAAATATCCAATAGATTCAGATGATTTATCGTTTTTGCTTCACAAGTTTGCTTACTTTTATCCGGTTTATGATTCATATCTTCAAATAGCGATGAGTAAGGATGTTCGGTTCGTTGAGCTAATTGAAAAACTGAACAAATGGAAAACAGCAAAATTTGGGCGTGAAAATTGTGAGGATATTCGGGCAAACATCGCGCCCGTATCAGAGGAAGAATTATTAAAAGCCAAAGAAGCAGCAGAGCAAACCATAAAAGTTATGCCTGCTCTGCGTTGGCAAGTGTTTCAAAGAGATGGTTGGAAGTGTGTTGCTTGCGGTAGAGATTCGCAAGACGACATAATACTTCACGTTGACCACATCATTCCGCGCTCTAAAGGCGGAAAAGATGAGTTAAGTAACTATCAAACGCTCTGCCATCTGTGTAATATCGGCAAAAGCAACAAAGATGCGACTAATCTAAGAAGTAGAAAGCAGCTTGTTTAAAATAACACCACATCGAACAATTCAACGGGCGTAAGGGCGAAACAGCTCTCCCTACTCTCTCACAAGCCCTCCCAGTCTTCCTTAGAGCAGCTTTTATTACAACTACTTACTCTGCCCTACCCCTTGTTGGGTAGCGTCCTCCAGATGAATACTCTACTAGCAAGAAATCTGAAATCTGAGAATTTTAGGAAAACCAGAATAGACCTTAAAAATCATTCCTGAGACCACTACCCACCACTAAATCTATGCTGTAGAGCTATCAGGCGAGAACCATACCAGCAGTATTTTGGTAGGATATTTTAGCGTTCAGGGAGAAACATTTTAGGCGCAGCCAGACCGTAGACCATAGCAAAAACGGGGTCAATAGAAAATCTGAGTCAATTTATATACCTAGCTACTCTATGTTGAGTAGTCAATTTTTCTCTAGGGTAACCTAGTCTGGTCTAGGATAAACAGGTTTATCGTTATAGCAGCTCCATAGGCAAGACTTTATAGCGAGACCTACCCCTACCCTGGGCTAAAAGCTGTATTAATATATTTACGTTAGTATTTCAGATTTCTAGGAAGCTGGCGCGATTGATAGCAAAGGCGAATATCTCAAGCACTTAGAAAAATTCATTCTAAATGCGAGAAAGGGAAAGTAAAGCCGTAGGGATTGACCTTGCGGCTTTCTTGCTTTCCAGCCACAGCAACAAACTTCTGTTTCGGTGTGACATAGCGTGAATGCCAAGCAAAGCATAAAATTTTCACTTCGCTAAATTGCCGCTAGTACACACACAACATAGACAAAATCCAATGAATAGGGGGGGTAGGCGTAAAATTTTGAAAAAGTATAAAAGTGCGTTCTAGTTTTGGGGATCGAAAGAACCCAGCTTCTTCTCGGTATTAGGAACGTACCTGGATGCAACATCATCAGCCAGATTTCTAATATCATCATCCGTTACTGGCTCCTCTCCTTCTTCGCAATACGTATCCCTAATCGTTATGAGAATATCGTAAATTTGCTCGGCATTTGCGCCTTTACCTCTCTCTAAGCAAGCCCACTTGAACAGCGTTAGTTCTCTCACACCTTCTCTGATTAAATAGTCTGAGGTCGGTTGAGCAGGTAATATAATATCCTTGAGCTGTCTCCCTGCTGTCCCATCCTTTTTGATTGAAGGTTTTTTCTCTGAAGATTGCTCGTTTTCTTCCGAATTAGAGTAGAACCAGTCTTCAGGCATTAAGGCTGGTTCTCCAATTTCTTGCCACTCGTAAACTGTTCTAGATTTATGCCGACTTCCCGGAGCTACGATAAACCCGCCCTCGCTCCTGATGTCTATTCCGCTTCCGAGAACGCCTGCTGTGTTCTTCAAATCCGTGTTTGAGGCGTAGATATGTACTCCACCATCACCGGTTTTAACGCTGATAGCGTGATTGAAATCAGTTTCTGACTCTTGGAGCAATCCTGCCAGAGTTTTGTCTCCGTCGTGCCTGAAATCTACGTCAAGCACACTAAACCCCATCACTTTGAACCCGACGTTCAAATTTGGATTATCCTTGAACCGTTTAAGGTAAAAATCCTTCTTTTTTTCGTAAATTATTGAGTCAAAGTAATTGTATCTATGAACTGGGTGCTTCCCTATCTGCCGACAATTTCTCTTTCGCTTACACGAACACTCGACGCTATTTTCCGTAAATACTGGGTAGTGTGTCGGCAGAACTATGAAACCACAATCCATATAGAGCTGGATTTTCTCTAGTCTATCCATCTCGTTAAGGTCTTGAGCAGTGAAACTCTGCAGAAGAGACCAGTTTATCTCGGCAGTAAAAGTATAATCTCCCTCTTCTAGGACGTATCTCTCCAGTTCTACAGCTCTGTCTTCCAGTGTGGTATAGGGAGCTGTCTGTCTCCTCCCTATAGTTTCTCTTATAGGGGACGCTTTGAGGAGTTTATGCTTTAAATTCTTCCGTTTACCGTTAGGTTGTGTCTCCAGTATAAGCAGACCCTCATTTATCAACTTATTTTTAAGTCTTCCGAGCTTGGTTCTACTAATATTCACGCCTTTGGCTCGTAGCTCTTTGACTTGAGTTTCCTCAGACATCCAGCATTCATCGGGGAGAAATTCGTAATACCATTTCACTACTCCGACCAGACTTTTAATTTTTTGCTCCAACTCTTGCTCGCTCAATTTTTTCATATCTTATATTTAACTTAGTTTAACCTCTGAGCTTGACTATCTCTTTAAAATGACTTATTGTTATAATGGGAAAGAATGTGTGACCAACTGATATCACCATACACCCTTCTTTGCCCCAGAATGGTATCTATTTGCCCTTTTTATTCCAGATAGGTAGTAGGAGTAGAGTAAGCTTATAAAACCCTCTCAGAATCGATTCTAAGCCCATCTTTATTTTGAAACTTACTCCTTATATTATAATTTCCAGGAAATCTCTATACGTTGACTGACATATTCAACTCTCCAGCAGTCGGCTCTAAGTCGAGAATATCAAATTTTACTGAAAATTTAATCTTATTAAGTTCCTTTTCGTTGAGCTGGTAGACTTCAGTAAATCCATCGAAGTCAGTAGCTGTAAATTTATCGTATCTTTTATCGCGGTAAACGTTCTTAATATTTTTTTCTAATTTTTTTACGTAATTCAAATCTCCTTCCTCATAAAATACCGTATTACATTCAAAGGGAAATTCTCGATACCTTTTTTGCAGGCTGTGCTGCGTTACTCCAATTTTATAAAGTTTTGCCCCATTATTCCCGTGATGACCAGTAATCTCAGCCATATAAAATTTACCTTCGTCTCCAAGGGATTCTACAATACTCGAGTCGGCGGGAATACTCAGAGCTTCATCCAGAGAAAATTTACAGACATTGATTCTGTAATAAAATTGATTCGCAGTTAGTCCATAGTCTTCTGCTAAAGCTATTTGATTCGGATACCACTTACCGCGATAGAGAATAGAACGAGAGGTTGGTCTATCTTCAACTCCAATAATTTGTTCTACGGTATATTTTTTACGAAGCTGGTAAAAATTATTTGGAGTCAGCCCAATTGCTCTTGCAAAAGCAGCCTGACTGTCATATTCAACATCTCCGACTTTAACTTTCTTATTCCTCCCGTCCATTAAGACCGCTTCTTCGAGAGTTTTGCCGTATATACTGACCCTTTCGCGAATAGTATTGCTTTTTATGCCCGTTACAGCTTCGATTTCCTTGTAATTTTTATACTCTCTCCCGAAAGCGACTAACAGTTTGTCAAAATTCCGCTGTCTTCTTCTCCGCGGTTTATGAGGGATCGTTCGCTTATCAACTCTCGGAACTATTACTAAGGCTTCCTCTTGCGTCCACCCATTCCGAATACGACTACTATAGGTGTTGTAGTCTATGTTCAACTGTCGACATGCATCCGAAGCGTTTTTATATTTCCTATCTCCGACAATAAATTCGCTGGCAGCTTCTACTTTCTTGGCAGCTTCGGTAGATGTATGAACATAATTTTTTCTGTACTTTAGAGGAACTAAATCATCGCCTCTCTTTCCGCGCTGGTATCGTTTGTAAATTGTGTCTGTGCTTAACTTATAAGCCTTAGCCAACTCTTTTAATGTTCGATATAACGTATCTTCTACAAATTGAGGTTTTTCATTTTTCATATCTTCTTATTTCTCCGCTACTAAATTTTCGATGTGGGGCAGTGTGTGCCACACATGATACATTATACCACAAATAAGACATTTAGTGAAGAGTGGACTGGATTTTACTTTTTAACTTTTTCTATTTATTTTGGGTTGGAGCAGGCTGTTGCTGCCTTATACGCACTTTGCCGATAAAAAATATTTTTTTTTAGATGCTAGCAATCTGGACATTTTCTCTTTTTACCGGAAAAAATGTCTACTGAGATTTTAGACTTAGGCAATTTGGTTAAAACCCCACGAACGGGGAAAATGTTCCATAGGATTTATCGCCAAAGTCCTTCAAAGCGGTGCGCTGCCGTTCTCGTGTAGCGAACCGTGTGCGTGATGTTTCGGTGTCCGAGGTAATCCTGAATCAGTCTGGTGTCGCAGCCTTTATTCGCTAAATAATAGCCGGTTGAATGCCGCAGCATATGTGGATTGACCTTGAAATTCAATTTCGCGCGAGTGCCGGTTTGTTCGACCAAATAGTTGATTGATTGACGGGTCATCGGACCACGTTCACTGAGGAATAAATAATTTGAACTTGAGTTCGGATAATTTTCGCGTTCCCTGAGCCATGCCCTGATCGCGCGCAGTTCGTCGCCTTCGATTGGCTGGTGCGTCGAAAGGCTTCCTTTCAGACGGCGGACAAATAACCTGCCGGTTTCCAGATCCAAATCTTTGAGGCGAATATCAACGAGTTCGGAAACCCGCAGTCCGTGCCGGTAAGCCGTCAGCATCAAACAGAAATTGCGAACCCCGTGACGGCTTTGGCGGGCGGCGGCGAGAAACTTTTTCATTTCATTGGTCGTTAAAAAGTTCTTGGCGTTTTGATCAATCGTTTCGCTGGATTTAGTCGGCATTTTTATCACTCTTTACATTACGAGAATCGGCGCAGCATTTTTGAACCTGCTTTCGCTACGGTTTTTATTATACTTTAAATTGCCTACTGTTGACAAAAGAGTTGTTTTGTAATGAGATGAAGCGATGTCCGTCATTCGCATTTTGCACCCGCTTGAAATCAGAGAATATGAAACGCCGCCAACGACATCCCAAGCGTCAGGTTTCACATCGTCAATCCACCATCCCCAAAGAAGGACGTTTCACCTGACTTTATTTCAAGCCGGACTCTACCTAGCTTGGGTTACTGTTAAGTAGCGATAGAATCTCAATAAAAATCTATTTGGTCTGTTCTATGGGTTACAAAACATAATTCTGAATTATCTTGGCTTTCTTGCGCTCAGGATAAATTTTTCCAAATGTTTTAGGTATTCGCCTTTACTATCAATTGCACTTGAATCTTCGGCTATGTCTTCAATTACTGGAACACAGTAAGCAAATGAGTTGATTTTTGTTTTGGCTCTTGAGATTGCCGTCAAGATTCCGATTTTGCAAATATCATCTGAAAATCTCCTGACTTCTTCCCGCGCTTTTCGGTCTTTTGATTTGATATTGTTTCCAGTCCATTTTCGATAAAAGATGATGATTTCATCAGTCTCTTTATCTTCATCATAAGCATCAATCAATACGTGGTTATCCAGTTGACCAGTTAATGACGCGATTGGTTGACTGGTTAACCAGTCCATTGCCATTTCTACGGCATCTTGAAAATCAAATTTGTTAACAAAACACCACAGCTCCCATTTTTCTAATTTCTGCCTTGGAAGACGTAAACCCTTTAACTTCCGTTGTCTACGACTACGGAATTTTTTCTCAGTGTCTACCTGGTTAACCACTTCTGGGTGTTTGCTGGTTAACTGGTTAGCCAGTTTTTCTTCTGGTTGGTTAGCCACAATCGGAACAGACTGGTTAACCATACTGGTTAACTGGTTAACCGAATTTTGGTTAACTGGTTGACCAGTTTTTTCTAACTTTTCCCGGTCTTGTTTAGCCTGCATTAAATCCTTGAAGGAAGCTAACTTTTCAACCATAGATTGCCTCCTTATGAATTGTCGCTATCATTTCAGGTTCAATTTTCTCTACATCAAATTCGCGCATCAACTCCATTCCGATAGCACAAGTCTTTAAGATTTCTCTTGGTATGCCGCCTGTTACCGTGTAGATGCTCTGGATTGCTGGTTTTGAAAAGGGGTTAACAATCTCAGCTTGCTCACATCGAAAATCAATCATTTGTTCTGTTTCTTCTAAAGTGAGAGCTTCAAGGCTTGACGGAGCAAAGATTCTTGACCGCAATGCCTTTTTGGATGGGTCAGCTAGTTTCTGCCTAAGCTCTAACTGCGCCGCGATAACAATTTGAATTAGCTTATGTTTTCCGGTCTCGAAATTTAGTAACGTGCGAAGTAGTTCGAGTTGAACGCCTGGTAACTTTTGGGCTTCGTCTATGAATAAAACTACCCTTTGATTTTCTGTATATTTTTTGATTAAAAATGTGTTTAGTTCCGACTCCTGCTTCTGCATAGAAGTTCTAATAGGTATGTCAAACTCAGCACATACAGCCTTGAGGAAAGCGAATTCTGACTTGAACGAGGGTGTATGAATGAACGCTGTTATGCAATCATCTCGGCTTTCGTAGGATTGATATAGGTATCGTAAAACGGTAGATTTACCGAGTCCCACGTCGCCTTCAATGGCTGTAAGTCCCTGGTAATTCTCGATAACGAACCGGCATTTATGCAAAGCTGCTTTCAAACCCGGTGTTAAATATAAAAGTGTTGGGTCGGGGTTAATCGAAAATGCGGTTGTAATAGAGGGCGTTATCATAATCGCATTTTATAGCACAACCTCGACAAACAATCAAAGCCTCATTTTAGGAGGGGGCTATAAGAACAGATTATGATTTTGAAAGAATTTTGTATTGTGGTATTTTGAACACTGAAAATCAATGGCATCAGCAATCATAGCCACTTGAAAGATTGATGGTGTAGTCAAATAGACGTGAATCTATGAGCGATATTCAAAATTACCTTAACAAAATTGAGAGAGCATATACCCGTGGTGATGCTACCGAACATACTCACAGACCCTATTTGAAGGCTTTAGTGGAATCGTTCCAAAGTGGTATTACGGCAACCAATGAACCCAAAAGAATAGCCTGTGGTGCGCCCGACTACATCATTACTAAAGGCACAATTGCACAAAGCGAGATTCCGCTTGGTTACATAGAAGCCAAAGATGTCGGCAAAGACTTAGACAGGCTCGATAAACGAGAGAAGGAACAGTTCGAGCGTTACCGGGAAGCTCTGCCGAATTTAATTTATACCGATTATTTAGAGTTCCGGTGGTATGTGCGCGGTGAATACCGAACAACCGTAACTCTTGCGCAAATTGAACAGGACGGAAGTATAAGACCAAGTGACAAAGGTGCAGAGGAATTTACCGAGCTTTTACAGAACTTCCTCACTATTCAAGCTGAAACCGTCTCTACTCCAAAGGAACTTGCCAAGCGAATGGCTTCGATTGCTCGTTTGATTCGAGTAACAATTGAGAGGGCATTGGAAACAGAGAATACAGATGACAGCGATTTCGACCCCTTGCACGACCAGATGCAGAGTTTTCGCAAAGTTCTGCTGCCGGATTTGACCGAAGCACAATTTGCTGACCTTTACGCCCAAACCATTGCATACGGGCTGTTTTCTGCACGTTGTAACAGCCATACACCGCCTTTTACGCGATTGAGGGCAGGTCAAGCCGTCCCCAGAACAAACCCGTTCCTACGGCAATTATTTGACAATATCGCCGGGATAAATCTTGACGAGCGCATCACTTGGGCGGTAGATGATTTGGCAGAGCTTTTGAACCGAACCAACATAGAAGAAATTTTGCAAGACTTCGGCAAACGCACAAGACAAGAAGACCCGGTAGTTCACTTTTACGAGACTTTCCTTGCCGAATATAACCCTAAATTAAGAGAAACTCGTGGCGTTTATTACACGCCCGAACCTGTTGTTTCCTACATTGTGCGAAGCGTAGATAAGATTTTGCAGACGAATTTCGGATTATCGAAAGGTTTGGCGGATTCAAGTAAAATTAAAATAAAACAAGGCGAGACCGAAATTGAATCTCACAAACTTTTAATTCTTGACCCGGCAACCGGAACAGGAACATTTCTTTATAGCGTTATCAAGCAGATTGCCAAACGATTTGAGAAGAATAGAGGAATGTGGGATGGCTACGTTTCCGAACATCTTTTGCCGCGCATCTTCGGCTTTGAATTGTTGGTTGCGCCCTACTCAGTAGCACATCTCAAGCTAGGGTTACTTTTAGAAGAAACAGGCTACAAGTTTCAATCGAACGAACGGTTGAGAGTATTTCTAACGAATACGCTGGAAGAGGTTGACCGACTTTCAGACGTTTCCGGTCTAACTCGCTGGCTCAATGATGAAGCTGATTTTGCGAGTAAAATCAAACAGGATGCGCCTGTAATGGTTGTGCTAGGCAATCCACCATATTCGGGAGAATCCGCAAACAAAGGTGAGTGGATAAAACAGCTTCTTCACGGCGTAGACAGTCATACAGGCAAACTAACTGAAAACTATTTCGAAGTTGATGGTAAACCTTTGGGTGAGAGAAACCCAAAATGGCTTAACAATGATTACGTTAAATTTATCCGCTTCGCACAGTGGCGCATTGAGCAAACAGGCTTTGGAGTTTTGGGCTTTATAACTTCCAACAGTTACTTGGATAGTCCAACATTTCGCGGTATGCGTGAGAGTTTAATGAATACTTTTGATGAACTTTATATTTTAGATTTACACGGTAATTCCAATAGACAAGAACGTTCACCCGATGGCTCACCAGACCAAAATGTTTTCGACATTACCGAAGGCGTTTCTATCGGCATTTTTATTAAAAAACAGACCGAACAAAAGGAACCTACCAAAGTTTTTCACCAACATCTTTACGGTATCCGTGAAGTCTTTTCCGAAAGCGACGACGGTGAAAGAGAGGTAATAGGGGGAAAGTATCAATGGCTTTGGCAGAATGACATTTCAACAACTGATTGGACGCAAATTGAGCCGAAAACTCCTTACTACCTGTTTCTACCACAAGACGAAACTTTACAAGCAGAATATAACATTGGCTGGAAGATTACCGAGGCAATGCCAGATAACAATATGGGTATTACAACAGGCAATGATAAGCGCTTTGTAAAATTTAATAAGGATGATTTTGAAAGAGATGAAACGAAATTAGTTAGAAAGGTAGCATATAGAATCTTTGATGAACGCTTTCTGTTTTATAAGCCTGAACTACTTGCACGTTCACGCACTGATTTTATGCAACATCTGAACGAAAAGAAAAATATCGCGCTCTGTGTCTTACGTCGTCCTCGAAATGAATTAGTTGGAAACTTCTTTATAACGGACAAAAT
>MWVT01000197.1_pt1 | contig 12905 bp, 9 predicted proteins | sample 1047201 | NCBI WGS metagenome assembly MWVT01 (sample SAMN06349988, study PRJNA376086) | soil metagenome | isolation source: TG5-1 sample Antarctic (ecotone) soil | place: Antarctica | collected 2015-01-13 | reverse complement strand
AACCTTGTTTCTAGTGTTTTCTGCAATTTTTCATCAACGGTGGCACGCATTTCCTCCAGTTTTTTTTCATTGCTGTTTTGCATTTCCCCAATTTTCTTTTCTACTGTGTCCCTCATCACGTCCAGCTTTTGAGAAGTAGCGATATTCTGTTCGCTTTGTTTACCCAACAAAGCAAAGAAGTTGTCTTTTTGAGCCACATTAAAAGCCTCAACTGATTTTGAAAAATCATTTCTGAAAACTTCCAGCGATTCTTTTAATTCCTTCCGGCTGTCCTTTGAATTGGCTGTACCAATATCGCTGGCATCTTTTAATTTAGTTTCAATACTTCCGGTTAGCGTTGTTAGCTTTTGTTCAACAGATTGAGTAAGGTTATTGAGGCTTGTAGAAAATGTTTCCAGTTGTGTTTTTTGCAGGTTGCTTGTATCATTCATTACCCCCGAAATCAAACCGCTGAATTGTTTGAACGATCCGAGCAGTTCTTCTCTTGTATTTTTTGCAGCCGTGTTGCCTTCCTGCCTGTTAGTAACCATCTCATTTTTTACAGTAGCCTCTATCCTGGCAACTTCAGCATTGAAACTATCAATCTTGTACCTAATGTCATTTATGGTTTTTTCCTGGGTAGATTTATTGTCTTTTAATATTAGCCAGATGATAACTGCGATACCAATAATGATGATGGCGAAGAATATATAAGTAAGAGTCATTAATGATTATTTTTTTGGTGTTAGCAGATAAAGTGAAGGTGATTCGTTTGTGATTGTAAATCGATTTACTTGAATCAACAAGAAACCTAATTATCCACCTCGCTTAAACTCGCCCGTTTATCTTTCGGATCACGTTTCTCATATTTAATTTTAAATGCAGAAAGACCGGGTTTGTAGTTACGCTTGCGTTCCTGTTCGAACCGGTAGATGGTTTGTCCCAACTGGTATAAAAATGGATAACCGATGCTATCGTATTCATATTTGTTATCGTTTAATATTTCATCGGCGTTTACATACAGCGTAGCAGCCAGCATATACTCCAGGCCATTTTTAAAATCTACTACGTAAGACACATCGGTTAAAAATCCATAGCTCCAGCCTACTTTGTTAAACACCCTTACACCATCGGGCATGCGCCTGGTGCTATCGCGGAAAAAGAATTTTACATAGCTATCGTAAAATTTTGAAGTATCGTATTTTGGGTTAGGAGTTTCGGAAGGATATTGCGATAGGTAGCGATACAGAAAAGTATAATCATTTGTTGTAAGATTAAAACGTTGCTTCGCCGGCACTGATTGTGGAAAGAGCACGGATTGCAACATTTGCTGCATGCTGCCGAGTGAAATATTGTTGTGTTTTGTAAAATTAAAGGGTTCGCTTATGATACTATCATAGCGGTTCATATAGGCATCTCCCAACTTGATAGTGCGGCTGAAATCAAATGAATCTTTATTGTAAGCCGCGGGCTGTGTAAAGAGCAAAGCACCCTTACTATCTACAAACCGTATTGCATTCGTATGACGGTTTTGTTCTTCTGACAAACCCAGGAACATGCGTGTAATGCGGACATCTTTATAGCCTTTGGTGTGCAGGCTGCGGTTGGTAGCGCCTTGTCCTACCCATTGGTAGAGCCGGTTGTACGGATCATTTTCACTGATAAGAAAAGCCCGTTTAATTAAATGCGCAATGCTGGGTAAACCATTTATTTCAGTCGTGTCTTTATATAATGGGCGTTGCCAGGGTGCACTGCTGTCATATTGTATGATGCCGTATTTATCTACTCCTTTAGCCTTTAAGGTGTTCAGTTTTTCAAGTGCAAGGAAGGCAAGTGGCATCTTCACCATAGATGCGGGATTGAAATAAAGCTGCGGATCGTAATTGAAATAATAATTTTTAAAATGGGGTTTATTTTGCTTGTCGCGGTTGATCTGTGTATAGATAATCTGTAACCTGTAAGTGCCGGGTTGTTGTACTACTTGCTGAAACACAGAATTTGAATTCGCACTTAATATGCCGGATAACAGGTTGTCAGTTTTAGGTTGGGCTATTAGTATAAGATTGCAAAACAGCAATAGTGTAAGGCAGCTTACGTGATGACGATACATAAAGGAAAGGTAAATTGTTTTTTAATTTACAGTTTTATAGTTTAAAACATTTTTATATCCCACCAAATACAAGGCACAGGAACATTTATTTAATGCGATTTAAAGGTTTATCTGAATAGTTGCCTGGATACCCAAAAGTGAAAATTCTAATCGTGTTGCCGTCAGATCTTTTGTTTTTAGAGTAATCTTCAAAAGCCACAATCATGTAGTGCTCTCCAGAATGGCTGCTAAATAATTGAAAGATATTGGTACCTTGGCCATGCAAATCAACCATAGACCCGTTCGAACCGGCTCAATGCATGCGGGAAATATTTTTGCCTTGAACTTTCTTTATCACTTTATTCTTCCACTTTCACTTTCCAATGAAGTGTTCCTGCTACGCGGACCTTTTATGCTGTTATCAGCAAACTTATAAGTAAAATTAAGTCTAACCTGCCTTGACTCATAATAGCCATAGCTCCGTAGATAAAAGCCAGAGTAGCTTTGAAGTGAATTCGATTTACTTCCCTGGTAAATATCGTTGAATACTAATCGCAATGTTCCTTTATCATTCAAAAACTTCCGCTGAAGTCCTAAATCAATAGTATTAATTCCCCTCGTTATATCATTAGCTCCTGTAAGCCTCTTCGAATTAAATGATGCTGATATTTCCGCTGAAAACTTATTAGGCAATTTGAATGTCTGCTGTAGGTTTATTCTTCCCGCCAGTTGCTCCAGATCAAAGTTTCTGTACTTGTCAAATGTTATTTTATTATGAAGCTGGTATAGCGTTCCATTGAACGTCACATCCCACCACTTAGCAGGAGAAATATTTTGGGTAAGAGAAACAGATATATTCTTTTGAATTCCGATATTTTTAGGAACCATCATAATTTTTATAGTTTCAATGGTGTCCGTAATTCTTGTAAGATACCCATCGGAATGAGAATAGGCCAGGCCAATAACGGTTGAGCTTTTGTAAGCATACAGTAATGAAACTCTATGTGTTAATTGTGGTTGTAGAAAAGGGTTACCCGCCCAGAAAGAAAGTTCATCTAAAAGATAAACAAAAGGATTAAGGTCGTGGTAGAGGGGCCTGTCAATACGCCGCGAATAAGAGAGAGACAAACTGTTGTTTTCTTTAGGTTTTACAGATACGCTGAATGATGGAAAAACATTAGTGTAATTTCTATTGATATTTTCGAATGAATCAGTGCCATTATATTTAAAATTTAATTTACCGGCAGAAGGTGAATTCTCCAAACGCACACCTGCCTGTAAAGCCCACTTGCCAAGGTTTTTTTTATAGCTTACATATCCACTGGTAATTTGTTCGTTGAACGCAAAAGTATTTGACCTGCGTTGATCCAAACTATCACCGTTTGATTTAGCATGAAAAAACCTGGAATCATTATCAGCCTTAATATGAGAAAATTTTGCACCTGTCTCAAAATTTCCTTTCCAGAGATTAGTAGTGTAGTCAACCTTTATGCCTTTAAGATTTATATCAATATCATTTAATGAACGATACAGATTGCTGCTTAACACAGTTTGGTCGTCTGAATAAATGTTTGATTGCAGGTTAGCATTGCTTTTCCTGAAAAGACCATAGTCTGCATCCACATTAAATATGCTGCCTGCTGCATCTTCGTACCTGTAGTTTAAGTTTACACTATAACGATTGGTTTGTTGAAAATAATAATCGTTTTCAGCATCAAGTACCTGTTCAACAAATGATGTGTAAGGAATGCCAATGTTTGTACTGGTACGAGTAATTCCTCCGCCGAAAACAAAGTTGCCATTCAATAAAACTCCAATAGTGTGTTCTTTATTTATATTATAATCAACGCCCAACCTTGTACCCATTTTGTTTCGTTTATCCCTGTCATCCGTAAAACTGTTATAAGCTTTATTGTTTTGAATCCTGTCGGTACCATAGTCATAGGTATAGTTGCCTACAAAATGATTATAACTTCCGTAAATATTAAAATTGCTTTTTCTATAGTTGAACGAGACATCTGCATTTTGCCGGACATTCCTGCCATAGCCAATACCCACTGTTGCAGTTCCGTTGAAACCCTTTATTTGCGATTTATTTGTTTTGATATTAATGATGCCTGCAGATCCCGACGCATCATATTTAGCACCGGGGCTAGTGATAATTTCTATTGATTTAATCCCTGTGGATGGCATTGATTTAAGCAGATCTATTAATTCTTTTCCCGACAGGTAAGTTTGCTTACCATCCAACAAGATCAAAGGCCCTTGTTTTCCATTCAAAGTGATCACTGTTTCATTATCTACATAAATACCTGGAGCTTTCTTTAAAGCTTCAAAAGCACTTACGCCCTGGGCATCTATGCTTTTCGACACATTGTAAACCAGAGTATTTCCGTCAAGTTCAATAAGGTTTTGTTTCGACTTAACTGTTACTTCATTCAATGTATCAGCAATTGCTGTTAATGTTATTATTCCAAAATCTTTATCAGCTAATTCAAACATTGCGGTTCTGTATTCTTTATAACCTATATGGCTTACTACCAAAGTATAATTTCCTTTTAGAGCATAAGACATATCAAAGCCACCATTGTAGCCGGTTACAGCTTTCAAAACTTCTTTATTATCCTTATCAGCTAATGTAACTGTAGCAGATGCTAATTGCTGTTGTGCTTCTCCCACTACCTGACCTTTTAATTGCCACCCAGGGCTCTGGCAATATAAATAGGAGAGGTTTGTAATAAAGATTAATATAAAAAGGGAGATTGATTTTGAAGTCACTTTTTGTTATTTATAACGAAGCTAATAGAAGATGACTTTAAAGAAAACAGTGGTACTCATTTTTAATGTATAAATATTGAGATTCATAAGTAAATATATTCAATGTCCGTACATATTATCTTGTGGTTCGCATGAACCCCTTTCTCTCGCAAAAATTCAGGTTCTATTCTTTCATCAGTATGGTGCTGCTGGTATTTGTGCACGGCTACGACGCCCTAACAGTTATATTCAGCTATGGACAATGGTATAAGATCAAAGGCTTAAATGGATTGGACAAAATTTAGGTGACTGCAGCAGGTAAAATTCCATTGATTTAAAAGCAGATAAACAAGCAGTATATGAAGTTTAGGTCGTACTAAATCTTATCAAGGCTTTCCTTTATGCATTAGGAAAATAGTTATTTCCCTTGGAAAAATTAGTAAGTATAACCAGGCTCACTTCTCTGAAATCTATCCAAACACCGATTCAGGAATTTCATTTTCCCAAAAAGAAATAATAATTTCATACCCGCTGATAAAGTTCACTGATGCCAGAACCATCACTCTATCTTTTTACCTTGTCAACATGATTTCTTAACATAAACCAAAACAAAACAAAATGAAAAAAGGATTCTTCGCAATCGCAGGCATGTTCCTGCTGTTTTCCTGTAATGATGCAGCTAAAGACAATGACGGCAATGATGACTTTAGAATGCAGGCTGAACGCAACACTTCTCATAACAAGGAAATTTACCGGGCCATAGAAACCGGCGACGTAAGTAAACTGGATAGTTTTATTGCACCGGATATAATAGATCATGCAGGCAATAACGGGAAAGATATAGTAGGCTTAGACAGTCTCAAAGCTCACCTTTCTCAAATTCATAATTACTTCGAAAACATGAAATCTGAAGTACTTTCAGAAGCTACATCACTGGATGGCCAATACCATTTCTCTATGTATAAAATGAGGGGAAAGGCAAAGCAAAATCCATGGGGCATGCCGGTAGGAATGGAGATAGATGATACTGGTGTAGATGTAGTAAAAATCAAAGAAGGTAAAGCTTCTGAGCATTGGAGCTTTAGCAGCCAGGAAGATATCAACGAGATGATGGCGGCTATGAATAAAGGAAATAAACCACAGGCCAGTAAGGACAGCGCTAATAGATAACGATTATTTTATAAAAGATTAAAACCCGGCTTTTGGCTGGGTTTTTTTTGTTGGATTACTATCATCAATAATGAGATGATTTATTGGGTGTTCTAAGTGGAGGGCTCCAAACGCAAAATTTATGGGATTATGTAATCATATTTTTAATGTTGTACCGTCCAGTTAAATCTATGTTTTATGGTCTTATTTATTCATGTATTATCTTGATACTAAACAACACAAGCTTGCTCACATACACATTAAATTTGGAGATGATAAAGCTGTTTATCAGATACCAGATGGTTTTTTACTAGAATGAGGATTACCTTCTAATAAGCAGAAATTAGTAGAAGCATGGATTAGTTTCGAAAACTAATGTTATGCTGAACTTGTTTCAGCATCTATCTCCAAGCAACATCGATCAGGGAAAGATGCCGATCTGCATCGGCATGACAGTTCCATTGTTGAATGAATGAATTATTATTTCTATATCAATTGTGCTGAATCAAGTGCTGAACTTGTTTAAGTATGGTTTCAACATCTTTCTCAGGAACTAAATCATTGTGGAAAAGCGATGATTAGTTTCGAAATCGAATGTCAATACTGAACTCCTTCCCGTCCGGTCAGGCGGGTGTTTCAGCATCTATCTAAAAAAAAATAGATTAGGGAAAGATGCCGATCTGCATCGGCATGACAGAACCATTGTTGAAAAGCGATGATTAGTTTCGAAAGACTAATGTCATGCTGAACTTGTTTCAGCATCTATCTCCAAGCAACATCGAATAGGCAAAGATGCCGAATCTGCATCGGCATGACAGAACCATTGTTGAAAGAATGAATTATTATTTCTATATCAATTGTGCTGAATCAAGTGCTGAACTTGTTTCAGTATGGTTTCAGCATCTTTCTCAGGAATTAAATCATTGTGGAAAAGCGATGATTAGTTTCGAAATCTAATGTCATGCTGAATTTTTTTCAGCATCTTTCTAAAAAAAAATAGGTTAGGGAAAGATGCCGAATCTGCACCGGCATGACAGTTCCGTATTTAAGCATCTTTACCAAAAAAAAATTCGGTTAAACAGTCAGTTCAAATCAGGCATATACAGCCGAACCATACATTTCTTCACGCAACTCTTTCACACGCTTATCCTCCAAATATTCATCGAAACTCATTAAGCGATCTATTATACCTGTCGGGGTAAGTTCAATAACACGGTTGGCAACGGTTTGCATAAAAGTATGGTCATGCGATGTAAGCAATACGATGCCCGGAAAGTTTTGACAACCTTCATTGAAGCTTTGAATGCTTTCAAGATCCAGGTGGTTTGTCGGTTGGTCGAGTACTATCAAATTTGGATTTTGCAACATCATGCGGCTCAGCATGCAACGCACTTTTTCACCCCCGCTCAGCACATTTGTTTTCTTTAAAATATCATCACCACTAAACAGCATTTTACCTAAAAATCCACGTAGAAAAGGCTCATCGGCATCGGTAACATGAGGAGGTACATACTGTCGCAACCAATCAATTAAGCTAAGGCCGTTCTGAAAAAACTCATTGTTTTCCAAAGGCAGGTATGCCTTAGTAATGGTAGTACCCCATTCTATTTTTCCTGCATTGGGTTGCAGATTACCATTGATGATTTCGAAAAAGTTAGTGACAGCAAGTGGATCACGGCTGAGAAATGCAATCTTCTGTCCTTTGTTTACACTGAAAGTCGCTTTCACAAAAAGCTTACGGCCATCTGCCGAAGAACTTAAATTTTCAACATTTAATATTTGATTTCCTACATCACGAAGCGGTTGGAATATAATGCCAGGATAGCGCCTATTAGAGGGTTCAATCTCTTCGATATTTAATTTTTCCAAAGCTTTTTTCCGGCTTGTGGCCTGCTTGCTCTTTGAAGCGTTTGCAGAGAACCGTGCAATAAAGTCCAATAAAGCTGCCCGCTTATCTTCAGTCTTTTTATTCTTGTCACTTAGCTGTCGGGCCATCAGTTGCGAAGACTCGTACCAGAATGTATAGTTTCCTGTAAAAATTTTTATTTTTTGGCGATCCACGTCGGCGACGTGTGTGCATATCGCATCTAGAAAGTGCCTGTCGTGAGATACTACAAGAACAATATTTTCGTAATCAGCCAAAAAGTTTTCAAGCCAGCCGATTGTTTCAATGTCAAGCCCGTTAGTAGGCTCATCCAGCAATAAAATATCGGGATTGCCAAATAATGCCTGCGCAAGCAATACCCTCACCTTCATGTTGGAAGGGATGTCTTTCATGAGGCTTTGATGATACTCTTCTTTTATGCCAAGGTCATTTAGAAAAGTTGCCGCATCGCTTTCTGCAGTGTATCCGCCCATTTCGCCAAACTCAGCTTCGAGATTACCTGCCCGCATATAGTCATCTTCTGTGGCCTGGGGATCCAGGTATATCGCATCTTTCTCGTGCATTACCTTCCACATTTTCTCATGCCCCATCAGTACTGTATTCAATACCGAGGTTTCATCAAAAGCAAATTGGTTTTGCCTGAGTACAGCCATGCGCTCCCCGGGAGTAATATCTATAGAACCTTTATTGGGTTCAATTTCGCCACTGAGTATTTTTAAAAAGGTTGACTTGCCGGCTCCATTAGCGCCAATCACACCATAGCAATTGCCCTTGATAAAGTTGAGGTTTACCTCGTCAAAAAGAACTCTTTTACCAAAGGAAAGAGTAACATTGTTCACAGAAATCATTGCAAAAAAAATTGAGGCGCAAAGGTAAGATTATAGGGCTTGCAAAGAGCAGTACTGAATAAGGAGGTTTTGACAAGTTTTGATTAATCCAAAGCTGATTTTGATAAACCGCTTGTCATCTAAACCAGGGGTGAAGGATCTTATTAGCCTGCTGGCAACATACTTGTATATTCACTTCTAAATTTTTAGAATGAAAAAAATATTTGCTTTTTTAATTGCGCTTTCTATGCTCGAAGCATGCAATAACAGTGACCAGGGAGGGACAGTGGATGATGGCATTAAAACTATAGACTCTAATGGCGCTTTACAGGACACTGCACCCCTGCAATCCAGCCCCACCATTGACACTGCAAATGGTGATGACAGGGTGGATACAGAAAGAAGGGACACTTCTGTTCGTAATTAAATTTATAAACCTAGAACATCAGGATTATGATCTGAGTATCTGCTCAGCATCATAATGCGGGAATGCTCAGAATGATACCTATCACACATCCGTATCTGACTTTTCAGCAACCGGTGGCGCTGGTGGTGCTTCTACTACAGCATTTAATTGTTGTTGTCCGCGCTTCTCTATCATACGTATAACTTTCAAAGACAACACAAGCCACAAGAAGCCCATTGCAAGCCCTGCACTTACATCGCTGTAATAATGCCTTTTTAAGTACAGGCGGCTTAACCCGATCAGTAGGATCCAGATTATTAAAAGAATAATGATACTCCATTTAAGCGTCTTATTTTTTACCGAATGCCAGGTAATGTAGGCAAGCAGCCCATAAAATGTAACAGCCATAAGCGCATGGCCGCTGGGAAAACTAAAATTTTTGGCTTCTTCTAAAAGCTGCCCTTCAGGCCTGTCGCGGGAGAATATTTGTTTCAACCCGAACATGAGCAATAAGCTGCTAATGGCGATAGTAGGCACTTTGATAGAATACCATTTATGTTTTTTGATCAGGTAATAGGCAATCATCAGGAGATTGGCAGGTATCAAGAATTCGTGCTTACCAAAGAAAGTAATGAAGTTCATGATACTGGTATTCGTATCATTAATATAAGGTTTCAGGTAGTCAAATACCTTATCATCCATCTCTTCATTCCTTAATACAAAAACGTTGCGTGTTATAAATATGAATGCAAAAATGGACGCAAAAAACACTGAGAAAATCACAATCATTTCCACAGATAATAATGCTACACCGGCCCAGAATTTTTTTACTCCTTTTGATAATCGTCGAAACATAGATATCATTTTACAAACAACATGCAGGAGTTGTTTTAAACTTCAAATTACAAAATTTCTGTAGTAGGGTGAGGAAAAGCCACACACCACATATTTATGTCTGCTTCAACTTATATTTTTTTATTCTTCCATTTCCCTTTTTTAAATAAAATATACGCTGCTATTGATATAGCTGTCTCGGCCACCGGAATAGCAATGAACACACCTAATGGGCCCATATCTAATACGATAGCTAATAAATAAGCAAGTGGTATTTGAAATGCCCAAAATCCAATCAGGTTGATCCAGGTAGGTGTCCAGGTATCGCCGGCACCATTAAAGGCATTGGCCATCACCATTCCTATTCCATAAAATACATAGCCTGCACTGATGATACGCATGGCGAGCACAGCATAATCTTTGACGGTGCCATTGGGTGTAAAAAACGAAATGATATAATCGGCAAATGCAAAAAACAACAGGGATACAACAGCCATGAAAATGATATTGTATTTTGCTGTTTTCAGTACAGAATCTTCTGCACGTTGCAGTTCTCCCGCACCTAGATTCTGACCTACCAATGTAGCCGCGGCATTGCTCAATCCCCATGCCGGGAGAATGAAAAACATAACCACACGAATAGCTGTCTGGTAACCTGCCGATGCTTCATCCCCGCCTGTCTCAGCTACCATCTTTGCCAGAAATATCCAACTGCATGAAGCAATAATAAATTGAAATGTTCCCGGTGATGCTATATTGATTACTGAACGAATGAGCGCTCCATCCCATTTTAAATGATGTGATTTTATGCGTATCACACTCTTACCTCCGAATAAATGATACAACTGGTACACCACACCAATACCTCTGCCTGCAGTAGTTGCAATGGCTGCACCTGTCAAGCCCATTGCCGGTATGGGACCCCAACCCCGTATGAACAATGGGCATAAAATGATATTGCAGATATTGGCAAGCCAAAGGCTTTTCATGGCCATAGATGCATCTCCTGCACCTCTGAATATTCCATTGATCATAAAAAGAAGCATGATGATCATGCTGCCTCCCATCATAATTTTTATATACGGAGTACCAACCTGCACACTTGCTTCTTCAGCGCCCATGAGGCGAAGAATATCTGCTGCATAAATAAATCCGGCAATAGAAATGACCAGCGTCACAAGCACCGAAAGTATAATGGCTTGTACACCAGCCTTTGCTGCTCCTTCCGGATTTTTTTCACCCACCCTGCGGGCTACAAGCGCTGTTGCCGCCATGGATATACCAATGGCAAGTGAGTAGATAATAGTGAGCACAGATTCTGTAAGGCCAACCGTTTGTATAGCATGACTGCTGTCGGGTAAATGACCAACAAAGTATAAATCAACGATTGCAAAAACGCTTTCCATCATCATCTCCATGATCATGGGTATGGCCAGCATGAAAACTGCTTTTCGAATACTTCCTGTAGTGTAATCCTGTTGTTCGCCGTTGATGGCGCTTTTAATGAGGGATAAATAATAAGAAAGCTTATTGTTATAAGTGAGCTGTTGCGACATGATAAAAATTCTGAAGTTAAAATAAATAGGAGCCTTCTTTGAAAGATGGATCTTCAAAGAAAAAAGCTGGTAAACGTTACCAATATCAGCAGGAGGTGGTGGTCATATATCTTTAATTAGAAGTGCAAATATATTATTCAATTGTAAACTTGAAAAGCCTTCCTGCAAGTATTTAATTTGTTTTATTCAAATTTTTCTCAAATAAATAAATCAATAGTGCAAACAAAGCTCAATCATTGAGCGCATCAAGATAAAATTGTATAAAACTATCCACCTGCTTTCTTTTATACTGCATTATAAAGCGTGGATGAGGCAGCGGAATAATTTTTTGAAACCAGCCTTTTTGCTTGTTCAAATGACATAAATATTTAAAGTTTTTTTCTCCGCCTATGGCAAAGCATTTTTTTCGATCCATGTTGGGGTTAATGAGTTTTTCCAGGTTATGAATAATGAAAGGCTCTACAATTTTCAGCAGTACTTTATCATCATAATAATTTATATTTTTCCCGTCCTTCACGAAGCCCAAAGGCGAAACAGAACCAATAAAAAATTTTTTATAAAAAAGTTCAGGTCCACCATAATCACCGATCATCTTATATATAAATTCTGCAGACAATTCTGATCCATTAGGGAAAGGATGAGGAATACCGCAATTTTCCTTCAACTGTCGGGGCCCCGTAAAATTTACGCCGGTTACACCTGCGCCGAATCTTCCGGGATTTATGCCTAATAAAAGTGTGCGGGGTTTGTTGTCATTATAATATTTATCCAGAAAACATTTCACAACATCCATCACTAATGGGTCTCGCTGAGGATAAAGCCATTCAATATGATTAGGCAGTGCTGCAGGTGGCTCCAGGTGAGCATAAAATGAATAGAGATGTTTTGCCCAAGTCATTGTTGGAAAAGTTCAAATCTACTTAAAGGAAAGAAGTGAAAGAAAATTTATAAACCCGGGTGAAAGAAAACAGAACAATGATCTTTTTTTCCTAACTATTGCCTTTTCAAATAATGTCGATAGAAAATGCTTTTTATGGGCATAAAAAAAACCCCCTGTCAGAGGGGATTATTAGGCGTTAGCGTTTTTGAAAATGTTAGTCTCCGGATGGTACGCCAGCATTTCATTGGATTGGATACTTGATTCTTCAAAGATTGGATAAGAACGGTTTTCCGGGGATATTGGTTTTTATTTAAAGTTTAAATTTTAAAAAAATAGAAGTTGACTGATACTGGATTTAGAAATTTGGTTTCTCTAGGAATGGATATACTGACGGTTTTTTGGATATGGATATGATTGACTTAAAATCAATCAACTTCTGATGTAAAAGTATTGTGCTGATTCAGATTGTGCAATCGGATATATACCCTACTTAAAGCTTAGGGTATTTTCCTACAAATTAGTATATATACTAAGGTTATTATT
>MWVT01000196.1_pt1 | contig 12911 bp, 12 predicted proteins | sample 1047201 | NCBI WGS metagenome assembly MWVT01 (sample SAMN06349988, study PRJNA376086) | soil metagenome | isolation source: TG5-1 sample Antarctic (ecotone) soil | place: Antarctica | collected 2015-01-13 | reverse complement strand
TTTGCACCCTTTCCACCTACACATTATTAGCCCACTCCGACATCTGCAATTGATTTCGTGTATTGCTTTGCACGGTCATGGAAAGAATTGGGTCAGAACTTGCGTCGGCTTTTGATACAACGGGAGGTGCCTCTAAATCAGTGGGCAGAGACCTGGAAGCCTGCGAAACTTTATCGCGAACATCATTGGCTGCTGCTTCCAAATCAACGCTTAGCTCAAATTCCACATTAATATTACTTGAACCTGCATTACTGCTCGACGTGATATTTTTAATACCGGCTATGCCATTGATCGCTTTTTCTAATGGCTCTGTAATTTGTGTTTCAATAATATCGGGATTAGCGCCCCCATAAGATGTTCGCACGTTAATATTGGGCGGATCTATAGCGGGATAATCCCGTACGCCAAGGTATTTAAAACCAATCAACCCAAACAAAATAATTATCAGATTTAGCACAATGGCTAAAACGGGTCTTCTTAAACTTACTTCAGATATATTCATATCTTTTCTTGCATTGAAAATATTATAGAGTCATTTCTCTTACGTAAAAATGGCTCATTCCTCTTGAACGTTTTTTGCTACTTTTATTTCTTCAGAAGAAGGCTGTGACGCAGTGTTAATAATTTTCTTGATAGAAACCTTCGCTTCGGGTTTTAATCCCAATAAGCCTGTAACGATCACCGTATCGCCTTTTGCCAATCCTTCTGTTATTTGAACATTGGAGGAATCTCTTACGCCGGTAACAACATCTACAAACTCAGCCTGGCCATTTTTATAAACATATACTTTTTTACCACGGGCCTGTGGAATAATAGCTTGTGTCGGGATCATTAATGCTGCTTCATTTGGAGCAAATGACAGTTTTACTTTTGCAAACCCTCCGGGAACTAAACCAGTTGCATCGCCTTTCACTAATGCACGAATAGTAAGACTCCTGGTAGCTTCTGCTATAGCTGATTCTGTTGCGGCAACGACTGCAGAATAAGAACGCTCACTTCCACCAACTGTAAAATTTACATACTGACCTTTTTTGATGAGGCTGGTATATTTTTCCGGCACATTAAAGTCAATGCGCAAACCACTGGTTTTTTGAATAGTAGTAATAATGCTTGCGGGCGTGATGTATGCCCCTGTACTAACTTCCTTTAAACCAAGCTTACCGCTAAAAGGTGCTCTTACAACTGTTTTAGCAATCTCCGTTTGAATAATGGAAAGGTCTGCACGAATATTACTCACCTGTAATGCTGTAACATCATAATCCTGTTTGCTGATGCCACCTATTTTTTGGAGTTGATTGTACCGGTCTTCAGTTTGTTGTGCCATTTTTAATTGCACTTCCAGTTTGCGTCTTTGCGCCTGCAGATCAGCGTCGTATAATTTGGCAATTACTGAACCTTTACCTACGTATGCCCCTTCCCGCACATTTAAGTTTATGATGCGCCCCGAGATCTCAGGGTGAATTTCTGTGGATTGATCTGCTACAATGGATCCAGGAATTTCTATTGATTCGCTTAATATTTTTGTTTGCACTATGTAACCATCCACATTTGCAGGTGGCCTTGGGGGAGCTTTTTCTTGTGCAGCGGCTTCTTTTTTTCGGTCACTATTGCAAGAGGTTGCTATTAAAATTATTGCAACAAAGGGAAATAATAAATAGGAAAAACGCATTCTTGAATTCAATTGGTGTTAGAACTTCAAAAATAGCCCCTTCTTAAAGAAAAAATTCTTTAAAAGAAGTTACAACTTTCTTTCATTAACATTAATTAACCCAAAGCCCCCATCCCTTGAAGGGGAGTTTAGCACTATAGAAGCGACATTCATTTGGGTTTAAAAGAATTTAAAATCTTTTATTTTAGCCCTATATCCTCTAAAGAAATTTAGTAGTTTAAAGCTGATACTCCCCTTCAGGGGATGCGGCTGCTATAACCATAAGTATTTGTTTTATTTTATTGGCTTTATGAACAAGGTCTTGCTTTTCGGCGCTCATTATAGTTACATGTCCCATTTTACGCCCGGGTTTTGTTTCTTTTTTTCCGTAGAGATGCACAAAAGCATTATCAATCTGTAATACTTGTTCCAAGCCCTCAAATTGTACCGGTCCTGAGTGTCCTTTATTACCTACAACATTTACCATAATAGAGGATAAGATAGCCTTTGTGTTGCCTAATGGATAACCTAAAATAATCCGCCACAACATATCAAACTGTGAGCTGTAATGAGCTTCAATGGTATGGTGCCCACTGTTATGTACCCTGGGTGCTGTTTCATTTACAAAAACGTTCTCTTCTTCATCAACAAATAGTTCAACAGCAAATATACCGGGAGAATTAAAATGGCGAACAAGGGATAATGAAATAGCCTCTACCTTCCATAAAACCTTCTGAGAAATTTCTGCAGGCGAAAGCTGAAAATCAAGCATGTTCAGGTTGTTATTAAAAACCATTTCTACAGGAGGGTATAAAACCATTTTGCCTTGCTGATCTACCGCAACGATTTGGGCAATTTCTTTTTTCAGTTTTATTTTTTTTTCTAAAACACTTAGTGCATCAAAACCATTTATTAGGTCTGCTGTTTCATTTAATAATTGTATGCCGCGACCGTCATAGCCCCCTTCAGCCAATTTTTGTACGGCAGGTAAAAAAGCTTGTTCCTGTTGAAGTTCTGATAGATTATTTATTATTTTAAATGCAGCAGTAGGAATTTCATGATGCTGATAAAATTGTTTCTGTAAAATTTTATTTTTTATAGTGCGTAGTACTGTAGGTTTAGGATAAATTTTTACGCCTTCGCTTTCTAACTTTTCCAAAGCTTCAACATTTACATTTTCTATTTCAATGGTTAATGCATCTAGATCTTTTGCGAAATGGTAAACAGCATCAAAATCCCTGATATCGCCTTTGGTAAAATGGTGGCAAAGATGCGCAGCAGGAGCGTCTTCGTCATTTTCGAGAATATGTGTTTCCACCGGGTAATTGGCTGCTGCCTGTAATAACATTCTTCCCAACTGGCCACCGCCTAAAATGCCAACTTTTAACATGCAGCGAAGATAAAGGCGATTGTGGTTTGAAATAATAAGGGTTAATAGGGAATAACTGTTTAAGTAATCGGTTTATTTACCCGTTATGTCATTCATTGTATAATGAGTTTTGGGTAAGTTCTCAAGTGTCTCTTTTAAAAATTCCACCCTGCCTGAAGCAAGATCATAAACAGCTCCAACTATAAGTATATCACCTTTTTCATAAGCACGGCTTAACACAGATTCAAGCTGTCGCAACTCATTTACCTGGTTTATTATATTTAGCCTTACTGCATTTTCCAAAGTATTTCCCTGCATCTTTTTTGCTTCCGTTGCTGCAGGTTTAATTGCATTGATTAGTGCAACAATATGACCTGGCGGATCTTCCGGATTTTTAATAGCGGCACTTACTGCTCCACAGGTACTATGGCCCAATACCACCACCAGCTTGGTTCCAAGCGATAGGTATGCATATTCTATTGTTGCATAAGAAGCTTCCGCCATCACCTGCCCGGCTGTACGGGCTACAAATAAGTCTCCAAATCCCTGGTCAAATAATATTTCTCCGGACACTCTTGAATCAGAACAGCCTATGATAGTGGCAAAAGGAGTTTGACCATCGGACAAACGCTTAATCAGCGCCGGATCCTGGCGCGGATGAATACTTCTTGCCTGCTGAAAACGTTTGTTGCCACCTCTCAGCTTTTGCAATGCGTAATAAGGATTAATATAAGCTGAATCCCGATTTACTATATAATTATCTATGCGCCATTTTGCAGAATCGATTTTGAGAGTTTGAGAGACGGGTGTTCGCTTTTGTGTAGCCGGTCTTTGTTGAGTGCAGGCAGAGGTGGGAATAAAAAATAAAGTAAGGATTATGATTGGTAAATTTTGAATTTGCATCGTTTCGCTTTAATGATGAAAGATTTTTTTATTTTTTATAATTAAAAAAAATTGCGATCCTCTTAAAGATAATACTCAAGGAAGTTCAATATTTACTATTACGTAAAAATAAAACCTGTTGGTCACATTATTATTAGTTTGTAACCTTTACACATTATGATCGTGCAACAGAATGTTATCATTGCCCCAGCGTTTTTTCTGCCGACAACTTTCGCAATGATTTCGGATCTGGTCTTTTACCCAATGAGGCTTTTTATATGCATTAAATGTATGTGTGGTAGTGGCTTCATCTGTGGTGTACACAATAATATTTCCCAAACCAAATATCCGGTAGAAAAAAGGTTCGTGAACGGATGTGTCTCTTACTCTATATAATTCTGTTTCATTCGTTGATTTATTTATAACACCTTCGGAAATAATAATCCGTTGATCGGTTAGCGTAAATTTTGTGGTTTGCACAACCAGCCATTTCCATAGCACATACAAAACAGGAATACCAAGAAAAATCAGAATTAAATTATTGCTTAGCATAACCGATGCTGTAATAATACCGGCGATTAGAAAAAAGCTAATAAAAAAAGGAAAGAGATTGACTATTTGAGAGGGTGATGTCCGGTGGATGGTTTTTTCTGTTTCCATTTTTGTTTGTTTGTTTTTTAAAATTAACAAGCTTGCTTAATATACAACGGAATGTTCGTGTGAATATTTTTAAATTTGTTGAAGAATGTTATTGGCAGGAACGTGATGTTGTAGATACTAAACAATGACAGCGCTATAGGATGTTGAATAATGATCTAAAAGTAAAAGAGAGTGACACAACAAAAGCTTAATAGAAATACTTAAGCCGGTTAAAAAATCATACACATTTGTATAATCAACTTTTCAAATAAATTTAATGCCCGCAGTAAGAGAACAAGACCAGGCAATAACACAAAAAGATTTTTTGCCCTTGCACGGCACCGATTACGTTGAATTTTATGTGGGTAATGCAAAACAGGCTGCTCATTATTATATGAGTGCTTTGGGTTTCCAGGCGTTGGCTTATGCAGGTCCGGAAACAGGTGTAAAAGATAAGGTTAGCTATGCCGTGCGGCAAAATAAGCTAACGTTTGTGCTTACTACATCGTTGCGTACAGATAATGATATTGCAGACCATGTATATAAACATGGTGATGGGGTAAAACATTTGGCACTGATGGTGGATGATGCAACGGACGCCTGGGAACAAACCACCAAACGTGGTGCTGTAAGTTACATTGAACCACAACGATCTAATGATAATAATGGAGAGGTAGTGATCAGCGGTGTTGCAATTTACGGGGATACGGCCCATCTTTTTATTGAACGCAAGAATTACAATGGTGCTTTTCTACCGGGGTATAAAAAATGGGGGAATGAACTTTTTGCACCTGACCAAACGGGCCTGATGTATGTAGACCATTGTGTGGGAAATGTTGATTGGAATGGCATGAATAAATGGGTGAGTTTTTACGAAGAGGTGATGGGCTTTAAAAATATTCTAACATTTGATGACAATGATATTTCGACAGAATATTCTGCGTTGATGAGTAAGGTTATGAGCAATGGAAATGGTTACGTAAAATTTCCAATTAATGAACCGGCCGAGGGGAAAAAGAAATCGCAGGTAGAAGAATACCTGGAATTTTATAAAGGTGAAGGTGTACAACACGTTGCCATGGCTACTAACGATATTGTTAAGACAGTTACAGAGTTGAAAAAACGGGGCCTGGAGTTTCTCCAGGTTCCTACCACTTATTATGATGATCTGCTGGATAGGGTAGGGCATATAGATGAAGATATGGAACCATTGAAAAAACTGGGCATATTGGTTGACAGAGATGATGAAGGATATTTATTGCAATTGTTTTCAAAACCGGTACAGGATCGTCCGACCCTTTTTTTTGAAATTATTCAGCGGAAGGGAGCCAAAAGTTTTGGCAAGGGAAATTTTAAAGCATTGTTTGAGGCTATTGAAAGAGAACAAGAAGCAAGGGGTAATTTGTGAAGCCCCCATCCCCTGAAGGGGAGCTTAAGTACAGCAATAAACTCGTGAGATGGTACAAGAGTGAAATTGTCAACTAACATTTGAAATTTATTCCAATGCTTTTAAAATCCGTTAGCAGTTTGAACAAATGTTTTTAACTATTAAGTTTGCACTCAGAACTATTTTCCTTTTTTCTTTGCAATACCAAACCTGAATGCTCATTAAACAAGTTCCACTATGTTGAAAAACCTTTTTGTCTCCTTTGTTTTCCTTTTTTCTTTTTTTGCCGCTGATGCGCAAATGGATGTCCCATTCATAGATTTTCAGCGGACACTTCCCCGCCCTGGAGATGCTTTAAAGCGTAAAGAAGATACGCTGCAAAGGCAGTTTAAAACAAAGGGATTGGATTGGCCCGCCAGGCATATATATGTTCGATCTTTTAAGTACGACAGCCAGTTAGAAGTATGGGTAAAAAATGACCGGAAAGAACAGTACAAGCTTTTTAAAACCTATCGTGTATGTGCATTGGCCGGAAGCTTAGGACCCAAGCGTATGCAGGGCGATTACCAGGTGCCGGAAGGTTTTTATTACATCAATGAATTTAATGCAAGAAGTAATTATTATTTGTCGTTAGGTTTAAACTATCCAAACGCATCTGATAAAATATTGAGTGATCTTGCGCAACCCGGCGGTGATATTTACATACACGGCAGTTGCGTTACCGTCGGTTGTATTCCCATTACCGATCAACAGATTGACGAGCTATACATTTTAGCAGCACACGCAAAAAATGCCGGGCAGGATTTTATTCCTGTACATATTTTCCCCATCCGTTATAATAATAAAAAGAGTGTTGATTATCTGTCGCAATTGACAAAGACAGATGCCGGCTTAAAAATATTTTCAGAACGGCTGGAAAGTGTTTATGATCATTTTGAAATTACACGCCAGTTGCCGGTAATTATGACTAATAATAAAGGTGATTATGTGTTTGACAACTTATCAAAAAAAGTAATAGTTGTTCCGGTAAAAAAACAAAAGAGAGCTCCTGTACAGCATCGTTACAAAACTATTTCAAACCTGGCAGATGTAGTTACGGTGTGGCCACAATTCCCGGGTGGCGGCGAAAATTTTTTAAAATACCTGGAAAAAATGGGCAAGGCTCTTGTAAGTTCTTTACCTGATGGCATGAAGAAAGCTTTTGTGCAGGTAGAATTTATTATCGATTCAGATGGTGTGCCCACCAATTTCAAAATGATAAAAGGAGTAGATGCCGAGTTTGATGATGAATTGATTACCGTACTGGAGCAAATGCCAGTGTGGCAACCTGCATTGTTACAGGAAAAAACAGTGGCAAAAAAGATGAGGCAGAGTTTTGCGATAGAGTAAGAGCTAAGAGAAGAAAAAGGAGAAAAGGAGCTGAAAGAGTATCTCAATTCTCAAGTTTCAATAAAACCTGCACGGTTTCCAGTGTTTGTTGTTTTAAAATGATCTTGCAATCGGCAGTTAATTCATTTAAAATTTCTTTATTATAATGCCGGATGGTTAGCAGGGTTAAGTCTTTCATTAATTGCACATCAAAAAAGGCAGCAGCCTGCAAAGCAAAAGCTTCCACCTTGTCGCCATAATCATCCATTACCATTAATAAACTGATGGCGGCATTCTGTGTTAAATTAGGTTTGAATTTTAAGTTTTCAACTATCTCATAAACCTTTGTTGTAAGGCCTTCGCCAACAAATGAAAAATCTCTGGAGCTTAATTGCACAAGTGCCTGTGCCTTTTTATACACAATGATTGGAGGAAGTTGCGCCGTACTTTTATTGTAGATGATGGTGCCCTCAGCACCAGGCGTTAAAAATGATTTTACAAATAATGGGATGTTTTTATTCTGCAGCGGTTTAATGGTTTTTGGATGAATAACCTGTGCTCCGTAATAAGCCATTTCAATTACTTCTTTATAGCTCAATTCTTTTATCCACTGCGCCTTGCCATATAATTTGGGGTCTGCGTTCATAACACCTTGTACATCTTTCCAAATGGTTTGACTTTCCGCATCTAAAAGGTTTGCAAAAACAGCGGCTGTGTAATCACTTCCTTCCCTGCCTAATGTAGTATTTTGATTTTCATCTGTAGCACCAATAAAACCCTGCGTTAAAACAATATCACCAACTTCGAAAAGCGGTTGAATGACTTCCTGCACTTTTTCCTTTGTAAAATGCCAGTCAATGTTAGCATCACGAAAATTATTATCAGTACGAATAATATCTCTTACATCTATCCATTTATTTTTTATACCGGCTTTATTAAGGTAATGACTTACAATATTGGTGGAGAGTAACTCGCCGACAGGTACTATCTGATCGTAGTAATAATCATAATTGCGTACAGGCTTGTCATGTAACAGCCATTCAACTTCGGTAAAAAAATCATTGAGTGGATTGGTAGATGCACTGGCAGTTTGATCGGTCAATTTGAAAAACATGGCAAGATGTTCATTCTTAATAGTTAGAAAGAGTTGTAAGGCCTCTTCTTTCTCTTTGTTGAAAAATGCATCCACTACTTTTTCCAATGCATTAGTTGTTTTGCCCATGGCGGAAATCACAATCAATAATTTTTCTCCAGCATGATTTTTTAAAATGTCTGTCAAATTTTTAATCCTTTCTATTGAACTGACTGAAGCCCCTCCAAATTTAAAAACCTTTAGTGTCATAGTTTGCAAAGATGCTTCAGTTGGCAAAAGTGAATGGAGTTTTTTATTGTACTGTAGACTTGGGCCAAATGAATAAGATTAAATTCGATGTTTTGTGAAGCAATGCAATGAGCAGGGTATAATCAATAATAATTATGCAGTATAAAATATTAGAGGCAGAATATAGTGGAGAGAAATTTAAAATTGAAAAAGATAACCCTCGTGTCGGCGCTTACTTATATATTTATAAAAATGAAAAGTGCATCAAGGATTTTTTACGGAAAATGTTATTGCTTGCAAGGAGATGGCCTTGATGAATGCGGAGTTGCATTGAATAAGTGGCATGAGTTAGAAAATAATAAATAACGAGGGGAATTTGTAAAATAAAGCCGGATTCTTTGGCATACTTCACAAAAGGTCGGGAAAGTGAGGCCGGCTGAAAATAGATAATGAATATCTTAAAAAAAATAACTGTTGATTGCGAACGTATGAAATATCCTCATACAGGTTTGTATAATTATTGCTATCATTTAGGAAAAGCCCTCATTGCCTCCAATAAAATAGAACAGAAGCTTTGCTTTTATACGCCACCTTCTTTATCCAAAATATTTGGCAGCGACCAATGTTACATCCATCAGCGCCAATATCACAAAGTAGTTTTCCCTTCTTCGCCCAATATTGATCTATGGCATAGTACACATCAAAGCACAGATTATTTTCCTTATAGAGAAAAATTAAAGCTGGTTTTAACCATTCATGATCTGAATTATCTCTATGGCAATGCCAGGTCAGAACTTAAAAAGAAAATATATATAGCTGCCCTAAAAAGAAAAATTGAAAGAGCGGATCATATTGTGACCATATCAAGCTTCACATTGCAGGATGTTCAAAAGCATTTTGATGTTGAAAACAAACCCTGTAGCGTGATATATAATGGTTGTAATATAGAGGAGGCCGGGATTTTATCTACACCTGTTAATGCTCCACACAATCCGTTTTTATTTACCATTGGTACATTAGCAGATAAAAAAAATTTTCATGTATTGCCTGCCTTGCTTCAGAAAAATGACATGTGGTTAATTATCGCAGGCATTACTCAAAGCGAGTCTTATAAACAAAAAATAATTGAAACAGCGAAACAATTATCTGTGCGAGAAAGGGTTGTATTTACCGGCCCCGTTTCTGAAAACGATAAACAATGGTATATGAAGCACTGCAGGGCATTTGTTTTCCCGTCAATATCTGAAGGTTTCGGCCTGCCTGTAGTTGAAGCCATGTATTTTGGAAAACCGGTACTTCTTTCAGGACATACTTCTCTACCTGAAATTGGTGGCAGTGCTGCATATTATTTTAAAAACTTTGATGATAAAGAAATGCAAAAAACATTGGAGGAAAGCTTACATGATTTTGAAATAAATAAACGTAGCGAGTCGATAAAAGAAAGAGCTTTATTATTTAATTGGAATAAAACTGCAGAACAATATCATGCTGTTTATAAAAGTCTTTTAGATTAATTTTTTTAACCGGGCAAGGAGCTGAGTCGAAGCTTATCAATTTTCAGCATGTTTGTTACACTTCATTTTATGAAGCATTAGTAATTTTGCAGTAGTTACTAAGGAATTCTTTCATATAACCTGATTGCTTTTATGTTTGCTTGTGTAGTCTCCGGGTTGTGAAATGGAATGCACCCATTTTATAGTAGAAATGTTTTTGGGAGACATAAACTTATACTGATAAATTTTCTGTTTTATTTTTATGTTCACCAGGACAATTATATTTAAATTCTAAAAGTTCCATCATGAAAAAGCAGGAGGAATTAGTTGGATTAAGCAGATCAGCCATTGTTAACCAGATGCATTCCATAAAGGAAAGTGTTACAAAAAAAACACCGCGTTACGATATGCATGGATTGACCGGTGAAAGTAAATTAAAATGGATTTTAAAAAACCTATCACGTGTTGGTAATCATCATTATAAATATCAAGCTTACCTCAATCCCCAGGTTAATAATGGTATATTTAAAATGACAAGTGAGCCTGATAAAGAAATAACCATTGCCCTTTTAAGTGATTGGGCATCCGATACTTTTGAATCCCATAACATTGCCCATCTTGTTGGAGAGAACGATTATAGTATTCATCTTGGCGATACCTATTATGTTGGCAATAGTAAGGAGATAGCAGATAATTTTAATAATACAATTGGTGCGCCATGGCCTTATGGAAGACTTGGAAGTTTTGCCCTTCTTGGAAATCATGAAATGTATTCAAGCGGCAGAGGATATTTCACGCAGTTACTACCTTATATGGGTATTTATAAAGGCGACCATACCAATCAACAGGAAGCAAGTTTTTTTTGCCTTGAAAATGACTATTGGAAAATTATTGGGCTTGATACAGGGTATAATTCTTTGAGAGGAATTTTTGGAATAAAGGCGAATCATGATTTAAAATTACATCAGTGGCAAATGGACTGGCTACGTGAAAGAGTTCTGCTAAATAATAATAAAAAGGGGATTATTTTTCTCTCACATCATCAGAATTTTTCCGCGTTTCGGGATGACGATCACAATGAGCCGGCAAAACAACTGGCATCTTTGCTTGGATCGGAGCGAATCGTATTATGGTTTTGGGGGCATGAACATAGGTTGGCACTTTATGGATGCAATCAATTACCGAATGGAGCAAAATTATTTGCCAGGTGCATTGGCACTGGCGGAATGCCTGTAGAGTTGGGTAAAAAGCCCGGTTCGTCAACCTTTGGTGATCCGGTAAACCGTAGCCTGGTAATATATGATGAGCGTGAAAGAAAAGTTATTGGCAAAAATAACGATATAAGGCTTGGGCATAATGGATATGCTATTTTGAAATTAAAAGATAATAATTTGACGGTTGAATATTATGATGACAATGACAACAACCAGCAGGGCGTCCGGCGTTTAATTCTTGAAGAAAATTGGACCGTGGATAAAAATACCGGGAAGTTAGAAGGTACTGCCATTAAAGATCATACAGGAACGAGTGACAACAAGCTTACGCTTTTCTCTGACGACATTAGCAAGGCGATAAAACTTACTTAGGAAATTTATTAAACAAGTAAAATACCTTTATACTTTGAGAGTGACTACTGAGGGGGCCTCCCAAATGGACATCAGATCCTTACATGTAACTGCTTAATTTTATCCAATGGAGCAAGTCAATAAAAGGCCTGAAACTAAGTCGCGTATCCGTTTTCCGGATTGTGATCCTTTCAATCATCTCAACAATTCAAAATATATTGATTACTGCATCAATGCACGCGAAGATCATCTGATGCAATTTTATGATTTTGATATTTATAATCTTGCAGAAGAAAAAGGAGTTAGCTGGGTAGTTTCTCAAAATAGAATTGTTTATATCAGCCCTGCATTTTTGATGGAGATAGTTACTATACAAAGCTGCGTTTTAAAATTCGGAGAAAAAGATATCCTGGTTGAAATGATAATGTGGGATGAAAATAAAACACAGGTTAAATGTCTATTATGGACAAGCTTTGCGCATTTTAATCTTCGCACAAAAAAAACAGAATTTCATTCACAGGAATTTACTGACAGATTCGCAAAATTAGTTTGTGATGAATTAAGCAATCTGAATTTTGAAGATAGAATACAACAATTAAAACTGAATATTGGGAAAAATAATTAATAAGTATGAATGAATTGAAGTAATTAAAGTGCTGCCGCTCTCACCTTTTCAAAAAACGATTGCCTATTAATTTTTTAGTAACATCTTCTTTGAGGTTGCGGCTGATCGGAATTTTATGATTGCCGATCTTTATTTCATTGCCTTCTATACTATCCACTTTTGCGGCTGAAATAATATATGATTTATGTGTTTTTATAAACCGTTCTGCAGGTAAATAGGCTTCTACCGAAAGAAGGGTTAAGTAAGTTATATATTTAGTTTCTCTTGTGTAAATATTTACATAATTCTGCAGCGCCTCTATAAACAAAATATCCTTATAAAAAATCTTTACCAGTTTGTTATCCGCTTTAATAAAAAAATATTCTGCAGATGCATCAGCTCCGGGAGCAGGCGGAATATTTGACTGCCTTACTTCATAATAATCTTTTGCCTTTAAAACTGCTTTTAAAAACCTTTCAAAAGCTATTGGTTTAACAAGATAATCCAGGGCGTTTAAATCAAATCCATCCAAAGCATATTGGGGATAAGCCGTTGTAAATATCACAGGCGGGGCAGTTGGAAGGCTTTTGAAAAAATCTATGCCGGATATTTTATTTATAGAGGCGTTGCAGAAT
>MWVT01000195.1_pt1 | contig 12930 bp, 13 predicted proteins | sample 1047201 | NCBI WGS metagenome assembly MWVT01 (sample SAMN06349988, study PRJNA376086) | soil metagenome | isolation source: TG5-1 sample Antarctic (ecotone) soil | place: Antarctica | collected 2015-01-13 | reverse complement strand
ACCGTTCGTGTTGGTATTGGTATTACCGTTCGTGTTGGTGTTGGTATTACCGTTCGTGTTGGTATTGGTATTACCGTTCGTGTTGGTATTACCGTTGGTGTTGGTGTTGGTATTACCGTTGGTGTTGTCGTTGTCCTTCACGTCTTTGCACGCCGTTTTGCAAGACTCGAACGCTTGCTTACATGCGGCATAATTAGCTCTGGAACCTTGTCGGCACTGTTGGAATGTTTGAACACAATCCTGCTGACATTGTCCGCGGTCACTTTGTCGAGCGTTTGACGGAACAAGGAAGTACCCTGTCGTTAAAGTGAATGCCAACAGTGAGAGGGTAATAAAACTAGACTTCATCTTCGCCATGATTCATCTTCTCCTTCATCAATGCTCGTCAGGTAATGGTTATCCCAACGAGCAGTATTTGGAAACAATCTAAAGTGCAATGAGGAGAGTTGCCTTAGAGGAGAGTTGTCTTGATTGGGGAACATAACCTATATCATACTTTCCTGCATCTTTTGTACGTAAACGAACATTTTGTCAAGATTTTGAATGCCCGTCTAAAGTGACGAGATGTTTTGATGGAATCGATCAAGCAGGTTGGCAATCTTCTTGTCACTTACAACATTCTATAATTATGCGGACTTAACGGTAATGCTAAGGGAACGCTGCATTTCCGAACATGGCGGAACACCGCCTGTTTATTGCCTGCGTGGGTTGATTACTTTTTTCCCAGAAAGTCTTAACGGTACACCGCGCAAACGCGATTCAACTGTGCCTTCACCCGTGTTGTAAAGCTGCTAAAACGAGTGCCAGATTACTCGCCCTGCAAACCTTTGCGAGAGAACGCATACGCAACGGGCTACCGCATCAATCGCTGCGACCGGGTCATGCGAATTGAGTGGACCAAAACGAGCAACTGTCGCGTGCATAAACTGCAATTTAGTGTGTCCCTTAGCGTGAACCTAAGCACTTTGGATGTTATATAGCCACCGCTCACTTCTACTGTTAAGTAGTCCAAAAACACCATAAACACTATTATCAGCCGTGATAATGAAAACGCCGGAGATTTGAGTCTCCGGCGTCAATATGTTGCGGCGAACGAACGGCGCGTGGGAGCAAGATTTGAATGGTTTTTCAATTAGCCGAAGAACTGCGTCCGACCGCAATACCTTGTGGTCGCTTTCGGATGCGTCCGCCGCCCGCGTCGCACGCGTTCATGGGGTTACTTCGCGTTCATGGGGTTACTTCGCATTCGGCTATAAACGACAAAAACCCGCCGCCATAGATTCTATTTTCTTAGCGGCAAATGCCGCCAAGTCGCTTTGCTACGCGCTCGGCAATGTCAACTTTTGTCAACTTTTTGTGCGCGCTGAGATGTCAGGTTTTTGCACTCGGAAATACCATGTTTTACCAAGTTTTTGTGCGCTCCGAAATACCACCTTTTACCACGTTTTTGTGCGCGCTGAAATGCTAAGTTTTGCTAAGTTTTTCTTAGCGTAAAACAGTGCCGTTGCCGTCATTGCCGCATCTCAGCGCGAACCGCCAACATTGTCACGACCAGCGGCGGCGGTGTCCGGGTCATCGCTCTCAAGCTGCTGCCGTTCGAGTTCGAGTCTTTCGCTTCGGAGTTTGGCGTCGTAAATTCGTATCGCTTTGTCGGAAAGCGTGCCGTACAACATGGCGATGTCGTAAGCACTTTGCCGAGCGAACCACTCCTTATCATCCCGGATGCTTCGGGCAAGGGCGTTTGCCGCTTCGAGCGAGGTTGTCAGGTGAGCCGTGACGAGTTCGTGAATTGACGGTTCTGATTCTCTTTTTAGCGTCCGAAGTCGCCCGAAGTCGTCGGACGCTTTGATTGCGGAAACCGTTGATTCGGCGACTCCGGCAAGTCGCGCGGTCTTGGGGATTGATTCGCCCGTGAGCAATAACGCGATGATTTGAGCGCGCTTTTCGTCGGATAGTTTTTGACCTTGTGCCATTATTTCAGTGAACCTTTTTTCTGTGTACGCAAGTCCGAACAGTCGGAGATACTTCAACCGCTTTGGCGGCGCGCCTCATTCGTGTTGTAGCTTTGCAACGGCTGCGCGTTGTTTCTCAAGCCAAGCGTAAAAATGCCCGTGTTCGTTCCACGCGGCTCTGTCCGCTTGTCTCGCCGTCATGCCTTGAGTTCGCATCAACTCATCGGCGCGCGTGGCTATCGAAGCCTCGAAATAACGGTAAGCCGCATTTTCATCATCAAGCGGCGGTGAACTTGTAATGGTTGCGGTCGTCGTTGGCGGCGTGTCGGTTGGTTGCGTAGTTGAAGCGGTGACTTTTATCCCTTTCCGCAAGTTTGCGGAAAGGGATAAAACTTCGTCAGGCTCTAACGGCAAGCTATTCGCTTCGTCTTGGATTGCGGCGCGTTCGGCAGCGATAATCGCAAGGTCGTCATCGTCAAGGTCGTCATCGTCGAGTTCATACGTCAGTTCGCCCGGTTCGTCGGGAAACGCGATGATGTTGTCCGCGAAGTTATCAACATCTTCGGATGAATCGGTTATTGGTTCGTCAATCGGTTGTTCACGTCGCAACCTGTTCTCAAGGCTCGCCCAAGCGTCATCCGTCGCTTCGTCCGGTGGCGTTGAAGGTGTCCACATTCTTTCTTCCTGTATGTGGACAGCATCGGGAACGGGGGGCTGGTGGACATTATGTCCAGTAGGGGGGTCAACTTCTTTATTTACAAAGGCTTGCCGCAAGTCGCCGGAAAGTAGCGCATTTTCGATGTCGCTTTGAAGTTCGTCGAGTTTAAGGCTTTTCAAGACATCGGCATCTTCGATTTTGCGCGTTTGGTCGCCAAGTCGTTTGGCGAGTGAAACGATTGTGTTACGAATTTTCCGCGCTTCTTTCTCCGGTGAAAGCGTCTTTTTCTTGCGTTTGGTTGACGCTAACGGTGCTTCGTCAATGTCATTGAATACTTCGCGCGCCGCTTCGCGCATCGCCGCGAATTGGTCGCGCTTCCACATCGGCGACGTGCGCGCACGTTCTACGGTTTGCGCGATTTGCTTACCGATTAGAACCTCATAAACGGTTGTCGCGTGCTTTCCTTGCTTGTGGTCATACTCACCTTCCACAACGCTGATAATCGAGAAGTTACTTTTCTGTTCCTGTTCAAGATACGATTTTCGTTGCCGTTGGATGGTCTTTGTGGAGCAGTTCATCAACTCCGCGAGACGTTCATCGGTTATCGGCATCCGCTTACCTTTGCCGTCATCGTCGTGTTCAATCGCTCCGATAACGCCGCGCACGAACGAACGCGGTGCTTCATCGTGTCCGGCGCACGTCATCAACCAATCGAGCGCACAACTAAAGGCTGCGCCGTCGGCTTCGAGATTATCGGAGCGAAGCGGGATGACGTTGCGGATTGATTCGTCGTGATTGACGGCGAAGCGCGGGCGGTCGTTGTTGAACTTGCGTTTGAAGTCACGAAGCGGAATTTCCGTGAATGGTGATTGCGGTCTGGTTTGTTGTGTGTTCACGCTGCCACCTCTTTCGACGCCGCGAGAACATTATCGAAGCCCTTGCCGCGCTCCGGCTTCCACAGAATAACCGTCACGTTCAGCCCGGCGGATTGAAGGTTGGCGGCGACTTTATCCAGCCCGCGCCGTACCGCTTCATTCGTTCTAAAGTCGGCATCGTAGGCGACGACGGCACTCTTTAATTCAGGAATGGCGCGCCGTAAATCCGCGCCGAACGTCTCCGGAAAGTTACTGACTCCAGCGATGCCGACAACCGATTCGCCCGTTAGTTCACTGACGACGTTTGCTTTCAACGCGCCTTCGGTGACAACTATCTTTCCGGTCGCGCGGGCAACATCAACACGGGCGAAGTGTGGCGGTGAACCCGGCGAAGCTCCGTCCGGTTCACGACTCGATGACAGCCAGATATATTTATTTTTGATTACATCATCGCGGCGAACCATCAAGCCACGAATACGGGTGCGCGTGTCTTTCACGGGAACGATGATGCCCTGATACCACTCGGTAAAATTCAATCGCCACGCGCCCTTGTCAGGATAGAAGCCGGGAACGCCGTTCAAGTCATGCTCGACACTAAGCGCGCGGGCGATGTTCGCGGCGAAGATATTTGTCGGTGCGCTTTTGAAGCCGTGAAATTCAATCGCCAAGTCCGATAGTCCACGCGCCCTTAATGCTTCGCGGTGTTCGTCGGCAAGCACGAGATGTGCGCGAAGCAAATAAACATAAACGCTATGCGCCCGCTCGACATCGGCAAGCGGCGGAGTCGCTTTGATTATCGGCGGCGGTTGCGGTCGTGGTTGTTGTGCTATGTGCGGCGTGAAGTCGTCGCGTAGGATGTGCAAGTAACCGCCGTTGCGTGTCGGCTTGTCGCTTCTGACGCGCATACAGATGACGCGCGCACCGTCTGCCGTGAAGCTACACCAATCGGATTTGCCACACACTTCGCACGGTTGGCGGTGTGTGGCACGTCGGAGAGGCGAACGGAAATAAGTTGATTGTGGTTGAAAATTCGGTGTGTTTGTATATACTTGTTGCATCTGAAAGTTGCATCCTTTCGGACTGTCCGCGTCGTCTCTGTCGTCTAAACAGAGTCAAGGAAAACCGCTTCCGCTTATCACGGGGCGGTTTTCCTTATTTATGCCGCTTGCGCTTGTGCCGACGGCTGGATAACCGCGCGTTGCAGGTAAGTTTCGATTGAAGTTTTCGGAATGAGAATCAGCGAACCGACACGAAACGCCGGGCTTAAATCACCACGAAAGATTAGGTTTCGCACTGATTGATGCGACACACCCAAAGCCTTTGCCGCGTCGTTAATTCGCATGTGGTTTCCGATTGATGACGTTGAATCGAAGTTCATATTTGCCCTTTCCTTTCCTGAAGACAGAAACGCCCGTTTGTAGCAATGGCGGGCGCGGGTAAGGCGCGAACCAAAACAAACAAGCGGGCGGGACTGTTATTAGTCGAACCCTGATTAAGTTTTCTTGCAGCTATGTTTTGCGATGTGCCGCCACATCTCGAATCTGTTTTCATTTGCACGCCTTTTCCGGCGTGCGGCATCAGCATTGATAGCCCCTAGCGATGCTAGGTTTGTCAACTCACGGTGTCTGTGAGTACAATGCGAACCGCACAAGCGGATGCTTTTCTAAGTATCTGGTAAGGGCGTGACGACGATTTGCTTCCTACGGCTGACACGTCGCACGCCCTTTCGCTATTTATAATCATAGAACTTCCAAGCCCTTCAAACTTTCAACCAATCCTAACACGCACACATTAACAATAACAACATAGAAATAACAACATAGATGTGGTGTAAATCACTGTAATAAAAGGAGATGTAATTGATAATAATTATGTCTCCTTTTTGTAAGTCGAATACAGTAAGTCGTGACGTTGTAACAGCTTTTTTAATGTCGCAACGGGCATCTTGAGGTCGTTCGCGGCTTCGGCAATCGTCGGGCTTCGATACTTCCGTTTTCTAAAGCCCTTAACTGCGCCGCGAATCTTTTGCTCTAACTTGCCGTGTGTCCAAACGGGCGGTCTTCCGGCTTTAAGTTCACCCCATATTGCACGGTTTATCTTGGAACCGTCATCCATCCCTTTTCGGAGACGCTGCTTTAGAAGGCGCGCCTTTCCGTGTGTTATTCCCCCAAGTGCTACTTGTTCATCAACGCGCTCCAAAAGCGTGGCGAGCGCAGCGTCATAAATAGTTTTAGCCATTACAGCCGCAAGTTGCGCGGGCAGTTTCTCGCTGAACAAGTCAAATGCACGCCTTGTCAGTTTGTCAGCTTCATAAAAATCGTCCCACCCTGAGTCGCGCAGAAAAACAAAAATATAATTGAGAATAAACTGCTTGTCGTAGGTGTAAATTATATCGCCACCAGGAGACTCAGCGCGTGCTTCACCTTTCCACTTTGGATCTATCATTTCGTTTCGATTGGTCGCCCCGTGTCCACATCGCGCCAATTAAGGCATAATCGCCGTCCTACGTCAACGGCTAAATTAGCCGTAAGTCGTGTGTTTTGAATACTTAAGTAATCGCTTACGCGCGTACCCGGTTATTCAGATAATCGCTTACTCAATTACGCGCCTTTAGCCAGTCAGCAAGTAATTCTTCGACTAATTCGGAGAACTCTTTATCTTCAAGTGCGAGTGCGGATTTAACTTGTCGGTGTGTTTCGACGCGCAGATAAGCACTGGCTTGAACGTACTCAGCTTTGTTGTTGCGCTTGCCGCCCGCGTCACCCGCAGGGCGTCCGCGTCCGCGCTTGTCCGCTGTTTCGGCGGCACGGGCATCAAACAATCCTTTGAACTTGCTTCCGGGCTTAGCCACTACAAGACTTCCTTTCCTACTCTGACGTAAGCCTGCCAAGCTGCATCAGCACGCGGGTCATTTACTTTGTGAACGGGTATGCCTTGCAACGCCGCTTTTTGAAAAGCTACAAGTCTTTGAATGTCATTCTTGAATAACGGCAAGCCTCTATCATCCATCAGGCTGCGGGCTTCGTCACCGTCATGGCTCGGACGCGGCGGGATAATGGTTAGCAAGATGCGGAAGCGGTCTGTGCCAATCTTCTCCAGTGCGGCGACGGTTTGAATCAAGGCATCAATCGCCAATGCATCCGGCGTCGTTGGGATGATAAGCAAGTCGCATCCTTCGGCAAGTTCCTTTAAGTCGCTTTCGTTCGGGCGTGCTTCGGTATCAATCACGATATGCTCATAGTCGCGTGCATAGCGTGCCGATTGACGCTCATCAACTACGCGGAAAGGTAACTCGCCGCGCTTAGTCCATCCCGTTGCACTTCGGTTAGGATCGCCGTCAATGAGTAGCGTCGGGGCTTTCTCTTGCATATATGCGGCTAGGTGAACGGCGGTTGTGGTCTTGCCAACTCCGCCTTTGAATGATGCCACTGTGATAATCATATTTGGTTACTCGGTTATTTGCGTACGCAGTTAAGCGCGTAATTACAAAAGGTTACTGTGAATCCAAACTCTGCATCCGCCGCCACTTCTCACAAGCTATGCACGCCGTATGCTCGCCACGTTCAAACTGCTTCATGTTCACCGCGCGCCGCTTGCCGCATTTGCACATTGCTACCATCCAGCCCGGTTGCGACGCCGTATCAATTATCTTTAGGTCGCCGGATGTCTTGCCGAGTAGTTTGTAGTGCGGGCTTGGTGACATCAATTACTCACCTTGCTTTTATCTTTGAACAGTTCGCGGTAGCCGTTGCCGTACATCATCCGGGACTCGCCGCACGCTTCACATCCCTTGAAACACGTCGCTTGCTCATGCCTACATCCGGCGCAGATGTAAGCGTGGTTTGGTTCGGTTGTTGTTGGTAAGTTAGTGGTCATAATCAGTTATCGGAATCGGCGCAGCTTTGTGAGTCTCTAATAGCACGGCGAAAGAAGCTGGGCAGCGCAATAGAAAGGGGAGAGTCTATTTCACTAACCAGCTTCTTTTCGTCTTTCATCACTTCTTACTGCTGCTTTTCTTACTGGATTTCTTCGCCTGAGTTTCTTCTTTACTGACACCTATTACTTCACCAAGTGTCTCGACGCCACTCTTGACCGCACCCGTCGCCGCTTCGACGAGAACCGTGCCGATAACCTTTTTAGCTTTAGTCACAATGCCGGAGGTTGTTTTGGAGACAACACCCTTCTTGCCCGTGCTTTGCTTCTTCGTCGCGCTGCCTTTCTTGCTTGCGGTCTTGGAAGGTGCGGCTTTCTTCGTTGCTTTTGTAGTTGCCGTGTTTCTCCTCTTGGGTATAAGTCTGTGTATTTGGTTTAAGTGCGTGCGAGGCGGTTGGTGTCAGGGGTCATGCTGCTTTGGGTGTTACATTTGTGCAAAGGTGTAGTGCCTACATTTGACGCATTTGTTTGGTCACTACATGCGCGTAACTTTTCCAGTCGCGCATCAATGCTGCGAATCTTAGATTTCAGAGACGACACCGCTTTGACGCTTCGGGCGTAGTGTGCCGGATAGCACAACAGCAAGCGGTGATTGTGCGCCTCACTTTTCTCCGCCCTTTCGAGCATTGGTAAATAGTTAGCACGCCAAGCCTCAAGCTGGGTTATGCGCTCTACAACAGAAGGCTTCTCGCCAAGATAAGCAATCGTCTTTTGCCGCACGCGGTTACCTATGCGCTCACTCTCAACAGCGTAGTAATAGGTGCGCTCGCCTTGTCGCTTCGCCCGGATGAACATTACTTCTTCCCGCCCTTCTTCGCGGTCGCTTCCTCATCGCGTTGTATCAAATCGCCCAGCTTGCAATCCAACGCAACGCAAAGGCGGTCTAGCGTTTCAAGCGCAACCATCTTTTGACCGTCACGCCATAACCGCGAAGCGATAGACGGTTGCACGCTCATTGCTTTCTGTAATTGGTATGCGTTTGTGATGCCGCGCGCCTCACATGCTTCTTTAATTGTTAGCTTTACCATGACCATATTCTAACACAAATGTTAATCACATAAAAATAAATCACTAATAAGCATCTATTCACTTGTAAGTTACTAACACATTTGTTAGTATGTCTTTCGTTGGAAGCAAACACGAAAACGGAGACAACGCACATGATTCAACTCACCACCGCCGCCAAGTTAGAGAACGCTATCGACAAAGCACGCACCGTCAAACCTTTGGTTCGCGTCGCCCGGTTCGGTTCATACATCGTCACGAATAAGACGACGGGCGCGACTTACACCGTCGAATGCGTCAAGCGCGACGGCAAACGCTTCGCCGGATGCACATGCAAAGCGGGCGAACGTGGGCAAGCCTGTTACCACGTCGCCGCCGCCGTCTCCGCTCATCTTCAACTTGCCGCAGAACGCGCGGCTTTGAACTTCTAAAGCGAAAGGCTTTAGGTGACGCCGCAAGCATCGCCTAAGCCCTCTTAAATCGCTTGTATCAGCCCTTAAACCATGAAGAAAAAGGAAAGACACACCATGAGTTTTAGCAAACGATGTTACGAACAGCAAACCACATTGGACGCACCGGAGACGCGCATCACCGCCGTCAACCGCCTTATCAATCGCGCGTATCGAACCGCGTGCGACGATGCGCCCGACTACGAAACCCTAGACACCATCGCCCGCGCATTGCATGAAGCACGCCAAGAGTTAAACCATCTCGCCGCGTCAATCGGCACACTGGAAGGAATGACTTACTAACAGCGCCTCTCTTTTTATGTCGTGCTTTTTGGTGACGGGTCAGCTTAGACTTCTTTCAAAAGATTTTGGTCTAAAAGTCGAATGAGAGTTGAAATTCGAGGCGGCGATTGCCTGCCGGGTTACTCCCTAAGCCGTAAGCACCAGCGGACGAAGTAGAATGACCAAACAGAGGCGAACTGAGATTACCAATCGGAATGTCGGCGTTGGTGCGATTAAAGATGTTCTCCGCTTGGATAGAGAACGTCATGCTGAAATCCCTGTCTGTTAGTCTTCTTGCCAAAGCATCGCGTATTCCACCTCGTCTTGCGCCGGACGACGAAGATGCAGCGGATTTAAGCTTAAAGCCGAATGTTTTACTCGCCCGCAGATTCACGGAAAAGAACTTTGTTCCTTGACCGAAGTTGCGAGGAATAATCAGTTGATCCGCCGCCGGGTTTAAATCGAACAAGCCAAAGCGCGTCTGGATGACGCCGGGTTTAGTGGCATCCATCGCAAACGCCGGACGCTCGGTAAAGAGCGTGTCGCCGTTCTGATCGCGCCCCGTCGTGATGTTGTAAGGCACACCGGAGCGCGCATAAACGAAGGGCGACAACTCAATGCCCCATGGAGCGTTGACCCATCCGCCCATGTAAAAGGTGTGACGCACATCGAGAATGGAACGCCCGTATTCTGCACTTAAATCATACGAGTTAGCCGGAAAGCTGTCCGCGCCGTCCGTGTCGCTCTCGGCTTTACTCAAGATGTAAGTCGCCCAGAATGTCGCGCTGCGCTTGAGGCGGCTGACGGTGTTTAAGATTAATTGATTCTGCTTGAACCTGCCGCTTGATTCGTACTGGAAAACGTCTCCGATGTTTTCAAAGGGTCGAGTGCCGTTGGATGCGTCAGGCGTGAATACTCCAGGCAACGGCGCGTTCGTGTTGCGCGAGCGCAGAGCGCGGCGCGAAGACGTGTTGACATATGAAGCGGCGAAAGAAATGTTGAGTGGGAATTGCCGCTCGATGCTAAACGACGATTGCATCGTGCGCGACGCACGCAGGTTGTCGGCAACACGGATTGTCGTTTGCGGGACGGCGAAAGCCGCGAGCACTGCGGACGACGGCACGCTTGGGAATGAATCTAAAAGCTGGGCATCCGAAACGATGTACCGCTGTTGATTAGCACCGTTCGTGCGATTTGCTTGCAGCGTATAGCCTTCACTGAAACGCTCATAGAACGTGCCGAAGCCGGCGCGAATCACGGTCTTCGGTTGTTTCGCGTTCCCGTCCGGCGACCATGCGACGGCGATGCGCGGCGAGAGATTCTTTCGGTCTTTGATGTTTGTTTGCGACTCATAACGCAATCCTAAACTCATCGTGAAGTTTGGACGCACGCGCCAATCGTCTAGCACAAACGCTCCTGAATCATATTGATTAACCTGCGCCAGAGGATTGCCTGCGGCGATGGAAAACTGCGTCGCTCCCGCGCCAAGCGCGAGGCGTTCGGCAAGTGTAAGCCCTTGTCCGGCGAAGATGAGCGTGCGGCGATAGCTTTCGATGCCGGTGATTGAAATGTACAAGGGCAGACCATTTGCGTCGCGGACAATTTGATTATCGGCGTCGAGTTGCGGCGCGAACCCTCCGGCGAAGATGAAGGTTCCACCGAAGTTTTGCATCGAGACATTTTCCACGCGCAGACCGCGAACGCGAACGCCCGACTTCAAGATGTGGTTTCCCCTGACCAAAGTAGTGATGTTGTGTAGCTCCCAACGGTTATCGCGGTTGAATCCGTTGCCGACCGACGAACCGCCGCCGGTGAAAGCATCCGGCACAATGATGGATGCGCTTGAGTTATCGCCTTCTTCTTGCCGCCGCGCGTTGATGTATTGAAAGCGCGTCTCGTTAATCGTTTTTTCATTAAGCACCGCCGTTTCCGTTAGTTGCAGCGTGTGGTCGTTATTGAAAATGTTGTAGGCGCGCGACGGCAAGGAGAAGCTGCCGATTCCGGCGTTCATCGAACGTGCGCGCGAGAAATTATACCGTGCGACAAGCGTGTGGCTCCGGTTGATTTGATAATCGAAGCGCGGACTAAAGGTGGTGCGTCGTTGCGGTACAATCAGCGAAGAATTAAACGGCGCGAGGTTGAAGTTGGAATCAAGCACCGTCGCATTGATGAAGGCGTTGTCCTCGATTCGTTGGTTTTCAATATCAACAAAGAACGATGCGCGGTTGCGGATAATCGGTCCGCTGACGTTGCCGCCGTAGCGTTGCAGTTGATAGGGGGCGCGCGTTTGTGCGAACGGATTGCGTGAGTTTAGAGATTCATCGTTGAAGTGTGTGAAGGCTTGGAAGCGAAATTGATTTGTGCCGGGTTTCGTCAATATCTCTATCCGCCCGAAACTGAGTTGGTCGTGTTCGGCTGAAAATGGATTTTGGTTGATGCGGATTTCGCGGATTGAATTTTTCTGCGGCAGACGATTACCCGTGAAACCGTCAACGATAATTTGGGGACCCGACGCACCCGCCGAGCGAATTGCCAGCGCGCGCAACGCCGCCTCCAGACCACCGGGGCTATCTGGCAGCGCATCAAGGTCTTTGCCGCGTAGCACAAGCCCGTTCAAGTTATTCGGCAGACTGATGCCTTGCGGTTCTTCGGCACTAACATTGACTTCCTGCTTTTCCAGCGACACGCTCATTTGTATGTTAAGCGTCGCGCGCCGTCCGCTTGCGAGGTTTATCGTCGCGCTCTCGAACAAAGCGAACCCGTTTGCCGAAGCGCGTACCTTGTAGCGTCCCGTTGAGAGATTGCTAAAGGCATAGATTCCTTCGTCATCTGTTTGCGCCACGCGCTCCGTTCCATGTTCATCCGACGCGATGACGGTGGCGGTGATGATAACGCCGCCCAATGGGTCTGTGATGCGCCCGCTCAAAATGCCGTTCGGCGTCTTCGTATTCAAAGCACGGTTATTATCGTTTTTCTTGTCGCCGGTCTGCGTCGTCTGCGCGTTCTCAAGTGCAGGCGCGGTGAAACCGACGGGCAGTGGCGATTCAAATTCGACATTCATTCGTTGAGGCAAGTGAGCGGCTGAAACATTGGAATGATTTGTCGCAACGTTAAGAATTATTAGCGATGCTAACCATAAACCAAGCCTCAACGCCCGAACGATGTTTAGCCTTCGTCCGCCCGGTTTTTGCGCTATGTACATAATGACGCGCTCCAGATTTGAACATCTCGAACTTCAAGAAAATAAAGGCAAGTGCAGATAACCGTTACCGACGGATTGAAGCGGTTGAAGAACCGCTAAAATTGCACTGAACATCCGCCAAACGAAGCGCGCTTCACGCGGCTACGGTTCTGACAAATACGCAGAGGGAAGTCGCACTGTGAAACAAGCGACCTCCCTCTAGCCCGTGGGGTTATTAACCCGTTACCATTCCCAAACTAAGGGCGTCTGGTATTGGTGTTCGTGTTGGTATTGCCGTTGGTATTGCCGTTGGTGTTTGTATTAACAGGACCGCGCGGCGTACCGGGAGAAGGATTACGTCCTCGGCGCACACCCGGACGATTGGTGTTAGTATCACCATTGGTGTTCCCGTTGGTATTACCGTTGGTATTGGTATTACCGTTCGTGTTGGTATTGGTATTACCGTTCGTGTTGGTATTGGTATTACCGTTCGTGTTGGTATTGGTATTACCGTTCGTGTTGGTGTTGGTATTACCGTTCGTGTTGGTATTGGTATTACCGTTCGTGTTGGTATTACCGTTGGTGTTGGTGTTGG
>MWVT01000194.1_pt1 | contig 12943 bp, 27 predicted proteins | sample 1047201 | NCBI WGS metagenome assembly MWVT01 (sample SAMN06349988, study PRJNA376086) | soil metagenome | isolation source: TG5-1 sample Antarctic (ecotone) soil | place: Antarctica | collected 2015-01-13 | reverse complement strand
ACCACCCTCCGGCTCCTGCACGACCGTCTCGGCGGCGTCTCGCTCGACTGACGGCGCTTCTATAGCCGGGATGCGCTCGACCAGACCGGCTATGATCCTACGCGCCTCGCCGTGGGCCTGGCGCTCCTGGTCCAGCTGGCCCTGCAGGTACTCGACCTGGGCGGTGAGGTTGTCTACCAGTACGTCGCGGTCCGCCGGTCGGATGTCCGGTCGCTCTTGCGCCGCTGGCCGGTCACGACCGGCCAGGATGACGTACACGCGGCCGCCCTCTCGGACGGAGGCCAAAGTTCCGCGCCAGGCGCGGCTCCGCACCGCTTCGGGGCTGATGCCGAGGGCTTCTGCGGCGTCGGGGATGGTCAGCCGTTGGCCGGTCGGTTCACCGGTCGGGTACCGGTCGCTCTCGTCCGATCTGTGCCCCTCTCCCACGCGGGCATGGTACACCCCTCGGGGACCCCGCGCCGCCCGTCAGAAACGATCCTCGCGCGTCTGGCGGGCGGCTAGTCGGGACGGAGCGGGGTGCCCCGGCCGGGTAGTGGGATTACTAGTAGCCCCGAGAAGAGGCCTCTTCGATGGGCGGCGTGGGCGTTAGCCCTCCTAGGGTATAGGCCAGTTCGCCCCCGCGGTCGTGGATAGCTATCCACCAGATATGCCCCCGGCTGCACTGAAAGCGGATCGAGACCGACTCCTCGCTATCGGGGTCGTCGCGAAATACCTCGATCCGCTCCAGGCGCCCGGACGAGTCTCCGCACCCGTCTACCGGACACCGCAGCGGTCGAGCGTCTTCGGGGCTCGTGCTGACCTTAAGCCTTAGCTCTTGCTCCATTCATCCTCCTCTATAGGTCATGGGCCGGGACACCCGATTAGGATACCCCGGCCCGGCCGGTGCGTGGTGCCACGCTAGGCGAAGCCAGCGGGCGCGCACTCCTCCAGGAAACGGAAGAAGTTTTCCCGGCTGAACAGGTCCACGCCGGAGGACTTGTCCCCGGTCCAGGGCTCCGGCATCGCCACAACGGAAAGGCCGTGCATATCGAGTACGCCTGCGATTTCTTCGCCGCTGAGGTTGACCGGCTTGAAGCCCTCCGAGGCCGGGCAGAGACCCGTATCGAGCCTGAACTTCTCCGCCTCCTCCTCGGAGCGGAACACGATCAGCGCCTTGCCGATCTCCGTGGGCACCGTGGCGGTGGACTGGAGATCCCGCTCCGGGTCCATACGGTAGAGGACCGTGGGCGCCAGGGTGAAGGCGTGCTCCGCGCATACGGGGCACTCTGCGGCGTCGAGCGGGTAGTCGTGGTAGCCGAAGTGATAAGCCATCACGATACCTCCTCGTCCTCAAAGGAACGCCCGCACACGGCGCAATGGTCAGCCGGCGCGCCGTCGTCTGTACACACGTCCGTGACGTACTCACCCCGGTCGTCGTAACTAGCGTCCAGCCAGTAACGCTCCCCACAACACCTGAAGGGCGTCATCACGCCTCCTCCCCCCGCTGGCGTCGCCTGGCCCGCGCAAGCGCCTCCTCTGCCCGCGTGGCCGCATCCCACACGAGCATCGTTACGGCGGGGCTCGCCTGTATGGTGCGCGGCCCGTTGGATATCGCATCCGCGGCGGCCTGGGCCAGCTGCGCGGCCTCCTCCCACATGCGTACGCCCTCCTCGCCCGTAAGGTCCTCGTCGAAGCGAGCCCCGGGGCGCAGCACCCACAGGTCATCATCACGCATCCGCAGGCGCGCAACCTCCTCGCTCACGCCCTCCTCCTCGAGTAGCTGCCTCATTACCTGTTCCGTCATGTTCCTCTCCTTGAAGTAGTGGTTGAAAAGTGCGGCCGCTCGCACAATCTGGCGACGCCCTGGTGGTCCCCTCGCTGATGGTGGATGCATGGTCATTAGGACCGGGCCCTAGTTCTCGAAAGCTTCGCTGACGCCGGCGTTGGAGGCGCAGCGCCGGCAGGGAACGGACTCGAAGACCTCTACCTCTTCGCCGGTCTCCAGGTCCTCGACCAGATGGCCGATGAAGACCAGGCCGTTCATGCAGCCGTGGGGGACCCCGTGGGGGCGGAGGCGTTCGAGGCAAGAGTAGTGAGCGTCGAGGGTGTCGTCGTGGTCGTGTATCCTGGTGGTGTCCATTGGGGTCCTTTCCCTTTGGGCCGGGCTCCGGGGTGTGCACCCACCTGCGGGGCCGATTCTTTATCTGACGCCTCCCATGATACGGCATTTGTAAGACATTTGCAAGTGTATATACTGGCTTTTTTCAGCGTTATATGCGACAATCAAAGTGTCATGCAAACGTCGCGCGGGAGGCGCAGAGATGCCTACAATGGCAGCCGTGAAGATAGACGGAACGAAGCTAAAGAGCGCGAGAGAGCGGCGGTTCTTGAGCCGCGAGGAGCTGGCCGAAAAGGTCGGATCGCACCGGGACCACATCGGCCGCCTAGAGCGGGGAGAGGTCGCTAACCCCCGCATGGCTACTATCCGCAACCTGGCAGATGCCCTCGGGGTGGATCCCGCCGAGCTGGTCGAGTAGCCGCTACATCTTGTAGGCCTCCCGCCAACACTACACAAGAAAGGCGATTTGCGGGGCTTTCTTGTGTTTTTCCAATGGGCTTATTACAATGTATCCAACGGAGCGACGCGGAGGTGTGCATGGAAGAGCTCAGGCGACTCAGGAAAGCGAAGGGGCTATCGCAGGCCCAACTCGCCGTGATGGCGGGACTGGACCCCTCGACCGTCTCGCAGATCGAGACCGGGGCGCGGCACGCAAACATGCGGACGCTCGCGAGACTGGCCGCTGCGCTCGGCTCAGAGGTGGCCGACTTTTTCCCTTTACAGGCGCCGCTGCCTGATTTTAACCACGAGGCGGGCTTCGATGCCGGGGTCGTAATGCTGCAGCATTACGAAAGCATGCGTGATCGAATCTCCAACTTTAACGAGCTCGAACAGTGGGAGCGGCTACGAGTCCTCGATGAAGCATTGGATTTGTTTCAGGAGCTGCGGCGGATCTACAGCCTACCCTTCAACCGACAAAACCGGGAAGTCGCTCTGCTACACGACGTTCTCTATCAGTCGGTCCTTCGAATGATAGAGGCTTTCGAACGAGAGCACGAGCGCGGGGGTAGCGGCGCCAATATCGTAGACATCAAGGAGTACAAAGCCCGCTTGAGGCAAAGCGCGTAACCATGCCGTCGAGCGTAAAAGTGGCCGAGCCCCGACAGCCCGGCCGAATCAAAAACTCCCATACCCAGGAGGTTGATTAATGAGTATACAGAGTAAAGGGGGATTCGGCACCCGCCGCCAAGCCAGCCCGAACCCCCACAAGACGCACAACCCTGAAGCAATAGTTCAGGTGGTGTACGAATGACAGTCTACCCGAACGGTCAATCTCACACGCTCTCAGATTCTCACCGCAAGATGCTCCACGGCGAGTCCGGGATCTCCCCCGAGGTCGCCGCAGAGCGCGGATACTACACCGCCCGCCGGCGCTCCGAGGTCCCGGCGGCTTTCAAGAGCTACCAGCGCAAGCCGGGCCTGGTCGTGCCGATGTTCTCGCCGGACGGGGAGACGCGAAGCTGCCAGATCCGGCCCGACAAGCCGCGCAGCGCGAAGCTTAAATACGAATCGCCGCAAGGCTCGCGGGTGATTCTGGACGTCCACCCGCGGGCGCTCGAAGAGGTATGTCACGGAGACGGGGATCTCTGGATAGTCGAGGGTGCAAAGAAGGCCGACGCCCTGATCAGCCGGGGAGCCGCGGCCGTGGCGCTCACCGGCGTCTGGATGGCCCACGTACCGAAGTCCAAGCCGAAGAGGTTGTTGCCCTGCTGGGATCACGTCCGCCTGGCGGGACGGCGGGTGTTCGTCGCTTTCGACTCGGATTGGAGGCGCAAGGAGACCGTACACGACGCTCTGGAGTGGCTGGTCGGGGCCCTGGAGGACCGCGGCGCTGACGTCCGGGTCGCCTACCTGGAGGACGGCCCGGGCGGGGAGAAGGTCGGGGCGGATGATTACCTGGTCGCCGGCGGCACGGTCGCGGAGCTGAAGGCGCTGTGCCGCAAATTCGAGCGCCAGGACGTGGCCCGGATCAGGCTCTCCAAAGACGAGAAGCTGCGGGAGGCCGTCGAGGACCTGCGGCGCCGGTACTGGGAGTTCGGGCGCGAGTATGGGCACAAGAGCGCCGGCGGCGAGACGGCGCAAGAAGTCTTCCTGAAGCTGAGAGAGGCGGCGGCTAGGCACGGCAAGCTGCACCCCGATGGCGTGAGAGTGCAAAAGGCTCATGGCCCGCTCGCGCTGGAGGCCGGTATCAGCTCGCGCACCCTCGTTAAGTGCATCGCCAGACTCGAAGAGTGGGGCGTCCTCTACCGCGACAACGAGGGCCGAAAGAGCAAGCAGGCTGGGCACTTCGTGCTCCGCGCGGGTGTAAAGCACAAGGGAGAGGCACAGCCGGCCGGAGAGGGGCCGGCCGAGAGGCGAGACCCATGCACTTTACACCCGCGCACTCCCCGGCTGATGTGGAGCCGGGCGAAGTGGAAGCCGACCAAGAAAATGATCCGCGATCACCGCCTGGGCAAGCTGTCGATACTTCCCGAGCCGCGAGAGGGTGTGCGCAGGCTGGGCAAGCGGCGCGGCCATCTCTTCGACGCGTTGGATTGCGCCGGCGGCACGTTGACACTCGAGGAGCTGGGCCGGATCACCGGGCGCCGATCGTGGGACCTCGTGCGGCGCAAGAGATCAGAGAAGGGCCGCGACGGCCTGCTGGTCTGGCCGATAGAGGCCGGCATCGTCCGCGTCGAGGGCACTACGATCAGCCTTACCGATGACTGGCTGCAGCGCATCGAGGTCGAGCGGGAGATAGGCGAGGAGATCGAGATGTCGGAGATAGCCAAGCGGCGCTACGAGCAGAAGAAGCGGTACTACCACGAGCACGGTCCGGCAGAGGAGATGCCGGCGGACGATCCGCCCCCGCTCAGAGGAGCCGAGAGGGTCGAGGAGATGTTGCACGAGAGAGCGCACGAGGACCTCGAGGCTCGCGTCGAGCGCCAGCGCCAGAAGGTCGGCATCACCGTCGAGACGTTCATCTTCGACAAGCTGAAGGCGCTGGGTCAGATCAGACTCGGGTTGCTCATGGAGGTCTACGCCGACGCCGGTGGCGACCCGTGGGAGGTCCCGCCGGCGTTGCGCCGGATGGAGTGCCGCGTAGAGAGGTTGCCGGAGTTCCAAGACAGACAGTTCGTCTTCCCGCCTGCGGAGGCGGCATGAGCCCGCAGACCACAGCGCAGATCCTCCGGTGCCTCACACTAGGCAGATACACCGCAGCCGTCGAGGATGGCGAGTTGAAGATCCGGGGCCCTCAATCGCTCGCCGGACCACTCCCCGCAAGCATCAAGGCCCGGCGCGACGAGCTGACCGCCCTCCTTAGCGATCACTACGATGGTACGTGGCCCCCGCCGGAGCCCCCGCGCAAGAGTCGGGAGATTCGAGAGCGCGAGTACCTGCACTCGCGAGAGGAGCGCGTCCGCGAGTTCCTGGCGCGGATCCGCGAGAGGCGCGAGGGGGCAGCATGACAGGCCGCCGCGACGAAGAGCAGAAGAAGCCCGAACGCCAGCGGGAAGAAGAACACGAGCGCCGCTCCGACGAACTAAAAGAGGCATGGCGCCGTAATCACCCTAGCGAGGAGGAAGAGGGGAAGGGCCGGCGGGGACGGAGCCGGAAGGGGCGTCCTGCATGACTCTCCAGCGCCTCGTCCTGGACTTCCGATCGGGCGAGATCGTCGCCCGTGTCCTCTACCGGCGAAGCCTCCAGGCCGCCCCCAATCCTGGCACCAAAGCCCGCCGGCGGGAGGTTACGGCGCTGGCCAGGACCGGCCTCACACAAGCGCTGGAGGCCCTCGAAAGTGAAGCGGGCGCCGAGGTCGTGGGAACTTCCGGGTTCGTAACGAGGGAGGATATTTTGTCTGTGGCCTCACCGCCTACACCCAGGACACCAACACCAGTGAAGGAGGCCCCGGCGTGAGTACCGCCAACAGGGAGAAAAGGAAGCAAGCGAAGCGGAAGGCCCGCGAGCGGGCAAAGAGCAAGACGGTCAGCCAGAGGTCGGAGCATTTTGCGCCCGGCGGGACGGTAAGCGACTGGATAGACAGCGCCGGCAATCGCCCGCCGCCTGAGGAGGGTGAGCGCATCCGGCTGACGGTGCAAGACCCGGAGGGCCTCAGTTGCGACAGCTCAGCGTGGGCGCTAAGGATGCTGTGCCAGATGGACGCCTCCGTGTGGGTGGTCCACGACGAAGGGGGGAGTATCCACCTCACCGACCGGGGCCGGTGGGTTCCGGGCGCTGCCCGCCTGTGGGCGCGCTTCCACGCGGGAGAGGAGCTGGCCGTTATTGCGACCGGGCCGGACGCGGCTGAGGCCCTGGCGGGCGTGCGGGCCTTGCTCTCCGTCCCGCTGGGAGAACGCAAGGCCCTCTACCGCTCCCGCTACCTGCGGGCGGGCCGGGGCACGGGCCGGGGCAGGCAACGCCACGAGACAGGTGGAGAGGAGGCCGATGCAAGTAAGCATTGACGAGGTACGCGATGACGTGCGGGACCGGGAGCTTTCCCGCTTGATCGAGAGGAGGGCAGACAACAATCCTGGCCCCGACGAGCTGGAGCCCGGCTACGTCGAGAGCGTGCAGCGCTTCAACGCGCGCCTGCGGGAAGAGAACCGCGCCGCATGGTGCGAGTATCACCGCCAGCAAGCCGAGCGCCACAGGGGCATCCTCGAGGCGCTGGTTAGTTACCACGAACGCCGGGCCATGGAGCTTGGCGAGATAGGAGAGGTGTAATGCCTACAAGCCCAAGCCGGAAGGCTGCCACACTAGCGGAGCTGGCCCGCGGCCAGGGGAACCCACCGAATCCGGAGGAGGTTACCCCGCGTGGCATCGTTGAACGGCAGGCTTGAACGCCTGGAAGGCCGCAGCGCGCGCAGCAGCTTCGCTGGCAACCCTACGCCGCGCTACCTGGATGCGTACTTCAAGGAGCTGGAGAACCTTGAGCGGAAGGAGGCCGGCCTCGAGCCGTTGCCGTACACGGAAGAGGACCGCGAATGGGACGAAGCATTCCTACGGGAAACACTCCCGGCCTACAGAACGGGTCCGGGATGGCAAACGGAGGAGGCGCAGCATGTCCTAGATACCTGGGAGCGCGGCGTTACAGAGAAACTCTACGGAAAGGACCATACATGACGGGCAAGTACACGAGAGAAGATCACGAGCAATACCGCCGGGAGCGGGCCAAAGCGGAGCAGGCCAAAGCGGAGCGGATGGAGAAGGAGACCACCAGGCGCGCGTGGGTGGCCGATGGCGGCAGCGCGGCAGACTTTGAGAAGGCATGGCCCCAACTCCGGGACCAGGGCCGCCGCCAGCGCACGGTAGACGCCGACAGGCGGGCGCGCGAGGCGCAGGTCCAAAGCCGCACCAGCCGGATTTAGGGAGGCAGCATGGTAGACATACTGACCCACGGCGCCCTCTTCGACTCTGCGAGCGCAAGGCTCAGGAGCGCGCTCGAGGCGCTTGAGGGCGTCTCTCCCGAGACCCTAGACCGCCTCGACTTTATCAGCCACCCGCGAACCGACTGCCCGCAGCCGCAGGACGACGAAAGGACGGCGGTCTTCACCCGGCTGGTGCTTCTCGGTCTTGCCGAGGCCGCGCTAGACCGACAGGCCAAGAGCACGAAGAAGACGAAGTCGGCGTCGCCGGCATGAAGTACACCGAGTTCTTTGGTCAGGGAGTCCGTCGCCAGGTCGGGGCCGGGTGTAGTCGTGAGTAGGGCAGGGCGCCGGGCTATGGAGCTTGGCGGGGCAGGGATCGGCTACGCGCCGTGACCCTGATCAACGATTAAGCGAGCTAGTGAAAGGATTTAGAAGATGACCATAACCAACAGAACCATCCTCCAAAAGACCGCCCCGAAGATCGCCGGGATACTTCTGGAGCGCCGACGCTCCCTGGCACGGATCGCCGCCGACGAGAGCTACAACGAGGTGTATCGCAGAGCACAGGCACATGCCACTGAGAAGACGGCCAGGGAGAAGATCGACGCCGTCCGCGCCGAAGCTGTAGGCGCTCACGAGAAGATGATTCAGGCCCTGGGCGAGCCCCTCATGGAGAACCGCACCGTCGAAGAGCAGATGCTTGCCGAGCTGAAGGAACAGAGGGCGTGGGGCCGCTATAATTGGGCGCTCACCTCCGGCAAGGAGCCCTTCGAGGTGGTTCGCCAGGCCTCCGAGCGGGGCGACGTCGCGGGCATCAGGGCGCTTGGAAGCGAGCTGCCTTCCTATCTGGAGTCCGGAGGTTGGGACCCCCGCCACGTAGAGGCAATAGTCGAGCAGATCCGGACGGCGGAGGAGCCGTTCCTGTCCCCCGAAGAGCGCGCCGTGCGCGAGACCGAGGCGGAAGCAAAAGACGGGTGGGGGCGCCTGACGGCGGCCTTCGCCCACGCCGATATGGACCTCGAAGGCGCGTCCGGCGGCGCCCTGGCCACGCAACTCCCGACGTGGGAGGGTGGCCACATCCCGGTCTCCGACGAACAGTGACCACAGACGACGATATCTGCCCGGAGTGCGGCATACTGCGCGACGACGAGCTCATCCCAGAGGCGTACGAGGCTATGTGGGATGCTCTACCCGAACTGAGAGCCGCCCAGGACGCCGGTGAAGCGACCTATTGCCCGGAGTGCGGTCGGCAGCTGACGTTTCGGGAGGGGGAGGGGGCCCGCTGATGGCCCGCTGCGGTTTTATAAAGGGTAATGGAGAGCGCTGCAGGGGGACCGCTACAGCCCCGAACGGCCTCTGTTGGGCCCACGCCCCGGAGAACGCCGACCAGCGCCGTAGGATGGCGTCCAGGGCTGCGAGGAGCAAACCCAACCGCGAACTACGAGACGTGAAGGCGTTGTGCGAGGACCTAACCGAGCGGGTCCTCGCCGGCGACCTGCTGCCCGGTCCCGCGGCCGTCGCCAACCAGCTGACGAACACGCGCCTCCGTGCAATAGAGCAGGAGCGCAAGAACAGGGAGACTGAGGACCTGGAGGCCAGGATAGAGGCGCTGGAGCGGGTCCAGGAGAAGGGGGCGGGCAGATGGCGGGGAGCCTAGGCGGGCGCACCCGGCGAGTACGGCGGCTCGAGGCAACGACCGGCGGGGGCGATAGGTGCCCGGAGTGCGGCTTCGATGGCAATTATCGCAACGCCTCCATCGTAGTCGAATGGTACGACGAGGAGGGCACGTACGACGGGCCCGAGGAGACCGTCTACTGCGAGACGTGCGGCGAGCCCACGGATATCGTCGTGACCTGGCAAGACCTTCTCCGAAAAAGCGAAGCTAGAGAGGAGCGGCAAGAATGACCAGCACCCTTGAGAGACGCGTAGAGGCCCTGGAGACCAGTTCAGGAGAGGGAGGCGAGTGTCCGGTGTGTGGCAACGGCCCCGACGACGACAACCGCCCCCGCAGAATCGTGTTCGTGGATCCCGGCGAAGCTCCGCCTGATGAGTGGTGCCCCGCGTGCGGCCGGCCGATTGCCATCACCATACACATGGATTGGTGAGACGAGAGGCAGCTTGTAACGAGCTTGACGGCGCTTGACGGCCGCCGGAAATGTCTATTCCCTCCTGTTTTTCTAGCTCGGCCATCAAGACCTCCTGCGAAAATAATTTGGTGGACCCATAGGGTCATTCCGCCACCCATAGGGTCATTTTCCAGGCCCCCCCTACTCGAACCACGAATCAGGTGCTACTCGAACCGAGCCAGCCGCGCTCTTTCGCCGTCTCCAGGGAGCAGCATTGCACCAGACCGCGAACGGCCCCGAGGTCTGCCCCGAGTGTGGCCGGCAGCTGGCGATAGTCTTAACCTGGGGAGGCGAGTACCACCATGAGAAGCGAAACCTGGCGAAGCCTCAGCGGCCATTGTCGCGCCGCTGAGGCCGCGCACACAAGCTTCTAAGGGCGCGGTAAGGGCGCCCGCAGGCGAAGCCGGGAGCAGGCATCCTGGCCTCCGAGGGCGAATATAGGGACCTAAGCAAGGTATGCCCTCGCCAGAGGCTCTCAGCGCCTCTCTAAGGGCTTGCGCGGGGCCTCCGAGGGGTAGAGGATAGGGGCGTGGGAGAGGACCGACAGGACCGGCCGCCGACCGGACGGAGGCGCGTCACCGTGGCAGAGGCCTCCGAGATCCTGGGCGTCACCGTCGAGGCCGTCCGCGGCCGCATCAAGCGCGGGACGCTAGAGCATGAGCGGGATTCCGGCACGGTATACGTGCTGCTACATGCCGACCAGATGCCGACCGGTCCCCGACCAGGTGTCGACCAGCCTACCGACCGGCTGCAATCTGATAGCAGCGCGCTCATATCCGCTAAGGATGAGACCATCACCACCCTGCGCGACCAGCTCGAAGCCGAGCGCCAGGCACACGCCGAAGCAAGGCGCATCATCGCCGGACTGGTAGAGAGGATCCCGGCCGCCATAGAAGCACCCTCTGAGGCGCGAGAAGCCTCAGAGGGTGCATCGCCCCACTCCGCTACCGCAGGCTCTCAGACGGCCACACAGAGGCCCTGGTGGCGGAGGATCTTCGGGGGGGAGAGCTAGGCAGCAAGTCGCCACCACTTGCTACGATTCCTCGCCTCGTCTGTGGCGAGATCTCGCCAGCAGTCCACAAATGTAGGCACGATCTCCGCCGTGGTGGTCCCTCCAGCGGTCCTGGCCCCGGAGATTGCTACCGCGAGCTTCCGGGAATGCGCCCTCTCGGAAGGCGGGTGAATAAGCTGCCCGTTACGTTGTGCCTGCTCGCTACTCCTGCTCGACGACCGGCTCCCTTACGGGCAGCCGACCAACCTCTAGCTCCTCTATATTGAGGCGCTCGATCCTGCCGCGGTTGAGGGGACGAACTTCTTACTAACTATCTCAAAAGGGATAGACGATGCTGCCGCCGATACCACAGCAAGATGCAGGCAACCTTGATCAAACCCAGGTAGTTGGCGGCCTTCTTCTCGTAACGTACGAGGATGGCCCGACACTTCGAGAGCCAACCCAGTGTGCGTTCCACCACCCATCTCCTCGCCGGATAACGCTTCTCTCCCGCCGCATCCTTCTTCTCCTCGCCGATCTTGCGGATGTGAGGCGTATAGCCGTGGCGCTCCACCACTTCCCGAGCCGGCTCTTTGTCGTAGCCCTTGTCCAAACACAGATGTTGAGGTGCTTCCTCGGTAGGCAAAGGACGCTCGACCACGATGGCATCGAGCGTTGCCTCCAAGAGCTTGAAGTCGGGCACGTTAGCTCCGGCTATCACCACCGAGAGCGGACCACCATCGGCCTCCACCAGGATCGAGCGTTTGACGCCTACTTTGGCTCTATCAGTGGGATTGGGGCCTATTTGGTCCCCCCAAAACGCGCCTTACCCATAGCCCCGTCGGCTGCTTGCCACTCGAAGTCCACTCCGCCAAGCTCCTCGCACTCCTCGATGAGTCTCTCCCAGATCAAGTCCAACACACCAAACCCGATCCATCTCTGGAAGGTGCGGTGTACCGAGGAGTCGTCGGGGAACTCTTCTTTTGGGAGGTGGTTCCACTGGCAACCGCTTCTCATCCTGAAGATGATCGCGTCCAGGGCTTCGCGCTGGTTGACGCGAGGCCGGCCGGTGCTCTTTGGCGGGTCATGTAAGGCGAGGATCGGTTCGATGATCTCCCACAGTTCGTCTGGCACCCGCCATATGGTCGGAAGTGGCTTCTCTTTGGTTGAGTCTTCGGACATTGGCGACTCCTGTTTCGATAGGGATCACCAACGATGATAGCCGATAATGAAGGTTTTGAGATAGTTACTTAGACCCCTACACCCGAAGTTCGCAGGAATCTTCTTCTAGCATGTTCGGTGAACAGTAGTATGGTGTTGGATGTCGGCAGCGAATCAGGAGGTGACGACGATGGAACATGACAGCCCCGAGCTCATGGCGGGCAGGGAACACCGGGCGTCGATGGTACAGGACCTGCGCAAGATGGAGCTAGTGCGCGACAGGCTGGAGAGCCTGGAGCAGCTGGTGGGCTCCTTACCGGAAGGCCACAATACGCGAATGCTCCTGGAGAACATGCACCTCAACCGGGCGCTACGGGTGGTGGAGGGAGACCTCGCGACGCTTCGGGACACCCTCCTCTACCCTAGAGATTCCTGAGAACTTCCGAGAACCTGACCCAGGAGAAGTTTACGCACAAGGCCCCGTGTGCCCCGCGCCCGCTGCTCCCCAATTTGTGTAGTGCCGCTGGTCGTCGAGTAAGAGTCCAGGAGTTAGGGCGAGGTTCGCGAGTACGTGGCCTGGCAACCGCTGTGGTAGCGGTGCGCCTTGGCTCGGTTAGCTTTCGAACCTGCCATATCCCATTGATCTCAGAGTAGCCTGCGAACTACCCTCTGACGAATAATTAGTTGAGCAGATTTTTAAGAGGCAGAGGGTGCCGGAGGGGGAGCGTTCTTCCCAGGCTTTCCTAGGAAACAGGGATCATCACCGTTTCTGCCTCCCACCGGCGGACATGTTTGGCGGGTACGTACACGGCCAAGAATTTCTACGTTTCCAGCCGTGAAAGTCCGCATCGAGGCGGCCCGATAGGGGCAGGCACTCCACAAGAGGGATGCTCACATCGTGGGGTATTATGCGCCCGCAGCAGGGACCGGGGCGGAGGAGGGCTTAGGGCGTCGGGCCGGGGCAGCGTATTTGTCAGGAAAACAACCCCATGAGCGAATGACAAAGCGAGGAGCCGGGACCCCGTAGGACCCCGGCCGGGTAGTGGGATTACTAGTAGCCCCGAGAAGAGGCCTCTTCGATGGGCGGCGCGCGCGTTAGCCCTCCTAGGGTATAGGCCAGTTCGCCCCCGCGGTCGTGGATAGCTATCCACCAGATATGCCCCCGGCTGCACTGAAAGCGGATCGAGACCGACTCCTCGCTATCGGGGTCGTCGCGAAA
>MWVT01000193.1_pt1 | contig 12987 bp, 15 predicted proteins | sample 1047201 | NCBI WGS metagenome assembly MWVT01 (sample SAMN06349988, study PRJNA376086) | soil metagenome | isolation source: TG5-1 sample Antarctic (ecotone) soil | place: Antarctica | collected 2015-01-13 | reverse complement strand
GCAATTTTAATTTTGAGTTTATAACTTTTTGGCCTGTTAGCAATCCAATAACCTAATATGTTGACCATGAAAACCTTTATTGAACATCTTATCATTGTATTTGATACAATTACGCACCCGGCCAGTGGATGGTTTAAAACAAATGAAACACTACCTAAGAGAAAAGCGAAATCTTTGTCCACTAATTTTTCACCGGAAAGCTATAACCTTCGGGGCTTTTCAAAAAAATCGGCAAATAATCGCCGAACTTTCGCACCCTGATAAGCGTTGTGGCTAAATATTTATTATTGTTAACTGTATCTTTGATGCAGTTTTTTTATGGGAGTTTTGAAACAAATCAGTGAATATTTATACTTGCGTAAACCCGATCCCAATCGTCCAAAATCGCAATGGGTAAAATACATGCATGGCATTAACCGGTTGAGTATTTTATTATTTATTACTGCCCTTATTATTTTAGCAATTAAGCTTTTGGTAAACAAATAGCTTGAAGAAACCTGACAATAATGGTTGCTGCTTTTTCCGATGCATTACCTCCTTGCTGTAGCAAATTTTTTAATTCCTGGTAGTCGTTTTTTAATTGTTGTTTTTTCTCTGTGTTGTTAAGAAGTAAATCTAATTCCCTAATAACATTTTTAACTGTCAGGTCTACCTGAATCAATTCTTTCACAACTTCCCTGTCCATTATCAGATTGACAAGTGAAATATATTTTATCTTAATTAATCTTTTTGCAATATGATAAGAAACGGAGGAACCTTTGTAGCACACAACCTGTGGCACGCCAAACAAAGCTGTTTCCAAAGTGGCTGTACCCGATGTAACTAAGGCTGCTGTTGCTGTTGAAAGCAGCGTGTAAGTATCGTTTTTACTTGAGGATACATTTTGATGGTCTTTTAAAAATCGATCGTAAAAAGCATCATCCAAAGATGACGCTTTAGCAATGACAAACTTGTATTGAGGAAAAGCTTTTGAGGCCTCAAGCATTATGGGAAGTTTGGCCGCTACTTCCTGTTGCCTGCTGCCGGGTAATAATGCAATAACGGGTTTTTCATTTTCTTTTTTTGATGAATTATTGTTTAAAAAGTCATCAATTACCTTCACTAAAGGATGACCTACATAGTCTACTTTAAAATCCCATTTGGTTTCGTAAAATTCTTTTTCAAATGGAAGGATCACCAACATTTTATCAACAACATTGCGAATGAGTTTTACCCTGCTTTCCTTCCAGGCCCATACCTGGGGCGATATGTAATAAATGACTTTTATTCCCTGTGCTTTTGCCCATTTGGCAATGCGTAAATTAAACCCGGGATAGTCAATCAGTATTAAAACATCTGGTTGAAATTGCAAAATATCCTCCTTACAAAATTTTAAATTATTTAAAATAGCGGGTAGGTTTTTTATTACTTCTATAAACCCCATGAACGCTAATTCTTTATAATGCTTTATTACTTCGGCGCCGGCTGCTTGCATCAAATCGCCACCCCAACTGCGAATGTTTGCTTCGTGGTCAAGCTTTTTTAATTCCTTAATAAGGTTGCTGCCATGCAAATCTCCGGACGCTTCGCCAGCTATTATATAATACTTCATAACAGAGGTTAAAGATAAGTGCTGGCTGCCAACACAAAAGGCCAACTGTGAATGCAAGATGATGATAAGAATTGTGCCCGCACAAGAGTGCCCCGGATCGAGTCCGGGGTAAACTGTGCAACAACACCAGAAGAAAGATATGAAGCTTGTTAAAAAATTAATTCAATACTTTCAAGAGTAAAATGAGGATGCCATAAAAGAGCGTAACTGCAAATATGCCCTTGGATGTTTGATACCTGTTTGTATTTACATATACTGTAAATAATGCGATATTGGCGACCATGCACCAGGTGCCAAAAAAAGTAATGAGCCGGTTTTCTGCAGATAAAACAGTTAAAAACCTGTCGAAAGGATATTCTGAAAAACGAATAAAATAGATGACGAAGAAAACGATGATTGGTAAGATCAATCCGAGGAGCAGTCCGAGTTTTAAATTATCTTTCTTTAGAAACAAAGGTCCAGGTTTTTTCGAGTTCTTCTTTTTGTTTGTAATGCGTCAGGTCAAACTGCACGGGAACTACGCTTACATATTTGTTGGCTAACGCCCAAACGTCAGTGTCTTCGCCTTCGTCAAAGTTAACAAACTCACCTGTAAGCCAATAATATTTACGGCCGTGTGGGTCGGTGCGTTCTAAAAAATCTTCCTCATATTTTGCATAAGCCTGCCTGCAAATTTTTAGTCCTTTTATTTCGTTGGGCTTGCCAATTGGGATATTTACATTTAGTACCGTATGTTTTTCAGGTGGTGTTTTTAGCATTTGCTCTACAATCATGCGTGCATATTTACGTGCGGTGGTAAAGTCGGCCTCCAGGCTATAATCCAGCAAAGAAAATCCAACTGCCGGAATGCTTTCAATGGCTGCTTCAACTGCTGCTGACATTGTACCTGAATAGATAACATTGATACTATGATTTGCACCGTGATTAATACCGCTGATGCATATATCCGGTTTGCTATGAAGTACTTTATCTACTGCCAATTTTACACAATCAACAGGAGTTCCTGTGCATTGGTATGCTTCTATATTGCCAAAAAAATTAACCTTATGCAACCTAAGCGGTACGCCAATTGTAATAGCATGACCCATGCCTGATTGTGCTTTGTCAGGGGCTACTACCACTATCTTTCCAAGGTCTTTAACAGCTTCAACAAGATTTTGAATACCCGGGGCGGTTACACCATCATCATTCACAACTAAAATAACCAGTTCTTTTTTCTCTGCCATTTTTAATAGTTCAATCTCCTGCAAAATAGCAGCAATTTTTGTTCATTACAAGAAAGAGCTGTATTAAAATTGTTGCCGGTTTTGTAGGATATAAATAGGTGACTACCCAAACATGGGTGTGCTGCTGCTTAGATAATTCACAAAAGCGACAATTTGAAAACATATTCCAAAAAAAGGCTCCTATACTATCTAAAGAAATTAGTATTTTGCAGCTAAATAAATTAGCGATATGTCAGTTGCCAATAAAAATTTAAAATACCTTAGAAAGTTACGTGGCTGGACACAAGAAGAATTTGCCAATAAACTACGCATTAAACGTTCGCTTTTAGGTGCTTATGAAGAAGAACGTGCAGAACCGCGGATTGATGTTTTGGAAGTTATAGCTGACATGTTCAAACTTTCTTTAGATGATTTATTGCGTAAAGATCTTTCAGATAATAAAGGGAGTTATCTATCTAAGAGAAGAGCTCAAAAATTAGCCATAGGACGCGGAGATATAACTTTTGTACCAGTAAAGGCAGCAGCGGGTTACATGGCTGGTTTTGCAGATCCCGAATTTATTGACGAACTGAACACCTTTACATTACCTATGTTAGCAGGAGGTGATTATCGTGCTTTTGAAATTGTAGGCGATTCCATGATGCCAACCCCGAGCGGCTCAATCATTGTAGGAGAAAAGATAGAAAACCTGGAGGATGTTAAGACAAGCAACACTTACATTGTAGTTTCAAAAACTGAAGGCATTGTTTATAAGCGCTTACTTAAAAACAATAGGTTAAAAAATAAGTTTACACTTGTGAGTGACAATCCTGCTTACCAGCCCTATACTGTAAATGCAGAAGATATTGTTGAAGTGTGGCAGGCACAAATGGTGATTGCAAAAGCAAATACGCAACAACGCTGGGATGTTGGGCAACTTGCTTCTATGGTCAGCAACCTGCAACAGCAGGTAACTGTATTGAAAAAGAAGATGAATTAGACTAAAAAATAAAAAACTTAAGTGTTTTTCATTATCTGGGAACCGTCTCTTATTTTTACGGTTGCATGAGAAAAAAACTTCTACCCGTCCTCATCTTATTTTTTTTAAGTTTTTTTGCTCATTCACAAAAAAATATTGTTGCATTAAAGGCAACACAACAAATCAGGATTGATGGCAATTTGGATGATGACGGATGGCAATCGGCTCCAATTGCTTCTGATTTTGTTCAAAACTTTCCCACTTATGGTTTACCGGCATCATCAAAAACAGAAGTTAGAATTTTGTATGATGATAATGCTGTTTATATAGGGGCTTATTTATTTGATGATCCATCTTTAATAAGAAAACAACTTACCTCAAGAGACGGTGAAAACCGCCAGGATGTAGACCACTTTTCTGTTTTTTTCGATACTTACAATGACCAGCAGAATGGCTTCCAGTTTTTGGTAACGTCAGCAAATGTACAGTCCGATGCTAAGTTAGGAGGCAGTGCCGGCACAGACTTTGGCGATTACGGCGATAGAACATGGGATGCGGTATGGCAAAGTAAAGCACAAATAAATAGCGATGGCTGGGTTGTCGAAATGCGCATCCCTTACATTTCTTTACGGTTTTCAAAAAAAGATATGCAAACATGGGGGTTGCAATTTCTCAGGTCAATACGTAGAAATAATGAAAGCGCTTTCTGGAATGCGGTCGATCCAAATGTTTCAGGATTTGTAAACCAGTTTGGCAAATATTCCGGACTTAAAAATATTCAACCACCGTTACGGCTAAGTCTCTCGCCTTACTTATCCGGAGGTATAAGAATTAACCCGGAGGGCAGCAGCAAAAAAACAGAATGGTTAAAGAGCGGCGGCATGGATGTAAAGTATGGTATTAATGAAAGTTTTACTTTAGATGCTACTCTTATTCCGGATTTTGCCCAAGTAGTTTCGGATAATGTCATTAATAATCTTTCACCTTTTGAACAGCAGTTTCAGGAAAACAGGCCCTTTTTTACGGAAGGAACCGAATTGTTCAATAAATCCGGCTTATTCTATTCTAGGAGAATTGGCGCAACTCCATCGGGTTATGGAAGAGTAGAAGCGCTATACGGTAACAATTCGTCTGCTTATCAAATAACGAAAAACCCTTCCATCACCCGGTTATACAATGCCATAAAATTTTCAGGACGAACGAATAATAACATCGGTATTGGCGTCTTTAATGCAGTAACAGCCCCAATGCACGCCGATCTTCAGAACCGGCTATCAAAAAAGGATACTACAATTCAAACAGAACCTTTAACCAACTATAATATTATTGTGATTGACAAAGCGTTTAAGGGGCGCACATCTGTTACTTTTACGAATACCAATGTAATCAGGAATGGCTCTGCACATGATGCGAATGTTACTGCACTTGACTGGGCTTTATTTAATAAGAAAAATACGCATACTATTACGGGAACCGCCCGCTACAATAAAACCTTTGGTTTCCGGCCTTACCGTAATTCTTACTTTTTTAATTTCGATACTACAACAATCGGTGGTATCAGGTATGTAAAACCTTACGATGGTTTTGCTACCCGTTTGCGTTATGCCAAAGTGGGCGGTAAAATCAGGTATGGGTTACAGGTAAATATTGAATCTGATACCTACGATCCGAACGATCTTGGTATTATAGCAGCCCCCAATGAAGTTGTATATACAGGTAACATTAGTTATAACCAACTACAGCCTACCGAAAATTTTATTACCTATAACTATAACTTTAATATTCGCCATCAATATTTATTTAAGCCTTATACTTTTTCGCAGGTAGAATTGCGGGGAAGTGCTTTTTGGGTATTTAAAAACTTTTGGGATTTACAGGTGACTTTAGGAGGTCAACCCATTTGGCAAACGGACTTTTTTGATCTGCAATCAAAAGGATACCAGGTTAAAAAGCCTTGGTTTTATTATCTTTCAGCAGAGGGAAGTACGGATAGCCGTAAACAGTTATTTGCCAGGTACGAAGTTGCATTTGCCGATGGAGATTTGGATGATAGCGAATATTATAAATATCAATCAGGACTTCGTTACCGCTTTAGCAACCAGTTTACTTTAGACCTTAATTTAGAAAGGGTACACGATAAATTACAGGTAGGATGGGCGTTCATTAGAGATCCACAGACAGGTGCGCCAATTGTTGGCTACCGCGACAGTAAAGAGGTTAACTCTATTCTGTCTGCTACTTATAATTTTACATCTAAAATGAATCTTTCTTTGAGAGGACGACATTATTGGAACAAAGTACATTATCGTGATTTTAAAGATGTGGATGCGAAAGGAAACCACCTTGATCGGGATTTTGTGGAAGGCCTCGATCAAAACTTTAATTTATTTAATATAGATGCTTTTTTTACCTGGGATTTTCGCTACGGTAGCAGAATAATAGCAGGTTGGAAAAATTTTTTAGGGAATAATTTCGCAGAAGATATTGATGGATTTCGCTATAGTAATTATTCTAAAAATTTCGGTAGAACTTTCGATCTTCCACATGGAAATGAATTCTCCCTGAGAGTAATATATTTTCTTGATTATAATCAATTACGCGGTAAACGTTAAAAATTATTTTAGCTTAATTAAGGTATCGTCAACAATCGCATACACAACATCGCTACCACCCGGAGTAATATTCGCCAGTCCTGTAAATTTACCAAAAGCGGGTAAAATGCAATGATTAGCAGTAAAATAAAAACAGGGGAATCGTAAGCTTTGTTTTCCTAAGCCATTAACCACCACGCCAGGATGAATATGGCCGCAAAATGAATACGTTTTATCGTGCGCATCACATTGGTTGTGAGTAAAAGAAAAGTTTCCTATGGTCAAGGTATCATCTATAACATTGATATCGCACCCGGCATACCAATTTTTCTTCAAAATATCATGGTTTCCTTTTACCAATTGAATCTCTAAACCAGAATAATCAGCCCGCCATCGTTTAAATAAATCCAGTTCAAGATTGGCGTGGCTGTGAAAAAGATCGCCAACAACGATCAACTGGTTCGGTTTAAAATAATTTAAATTAGTTAATAAGCGTTGAAGGTCTTCTTTGTACACCGATTGGGGTACGGCAATACCAGCTTTTCTAAAATGGCCCGTTTTGCCAAGGTGAAGATCTGAAAGTATTAAGGTTTTTTGCTCCTCCCAAAAAATGGAACGATGTGTAGAAAGCCAAAAATTTTGTTCCTGAATTTTGTGTAAAACCGGTGCCTGCATTAAGCCGGCGAAGTTAAGGCAGAGTCGGCTTCATTGGTATGGATAATTTTTTTTAACAACGGTGTATGTTGTCATGGCTATATTATTTTCTAATTCTCTTTTGCAGGAAAAGAAAGTTACATGATTTAACTACTAATTCTGTAGCTATTTTTTTTATCACATTGGCTTTCTAAAACCTTATCGTTTCTTTTAAGCGGATTTTAGTTACTTCGCTTTGCATGCTAAAAAAAATTGACTGGTATATTTTGAGGCAATTTTTGGTGACCTTCCTTTTTTGCATGTTATTGTTTACAGTTATTGCCGTGGCAGTTGATAGTAGCGAAAAAACTGACGATTTTGTAAAATCGGGTTTGACCACAGGGCAGATTATTTCTAAATATTATGTAGGTTTTGTTCCATACATCTGGGGATTGCTTTATCCTTTATTTGTATTTATAGCCGTTATTTTTTTTACCTCTAAAATGGCTGCGCGGTCCGAAATAGTAGCTATTTTGGCAAGTGGTACTACTTATAATCGTTGGTTAAGGACCTACATTGGCGGCGGTATTTTTTTTGCGGTGGTATTATGGTTTGCTGCCCGCTATGCCATTCCTAAAGCGAATGAAATAAGAGGTAATTTTCAATCTGTTTATATAGACAGTGAGAATCCAGATATAGAAGGCGGCGGAACCTCGGCGCATTACAAACGGGTTGACCCCAATACTTATGTTGGAATTAAATATTTTGATACCGCTAGTAAAACCGGCAGCAACTTTTTTTTAAACCGTGTAAAAAATGATAAGCTTGTATTTAACCTAAGAGCCGAAAGTATTAGATGGGACACTGCAAAGAAAAACTGGCTGTTAGTTAATGTAGTTAAAAGAAACGTAGACAGCAGTCGCGAGAAAGTTAGCCAGGTACCCGAAATGCATATTAATCTAAATTTTACACCGCGTGATCTGCGTCGTGACTATTATATAAAAGATAAGTTGACCACACCCGAATTAATGGAACAAATTGAGTTGGAAGAATTGTTAGGCACTGAGGGGTTGAACACATTGTATGTGGAAAGTTATCGCCGAACGGCAACGCCGTTTTCTGTATTATTATTGACTGTTATTGGTGCTATTGTAGCAGGCCGTAAAACCCGCGGTGGTACTGGTGTGCACTTAGCAATAGGCATAGTTATAGCAGTTGGCTTTATTATATTCGACCGCTTTTCTACAGTGTTCTCCACTAAAGGCGATCTGCCACCATTGATTGCTGCCTGGATACCTAATATGACCTTTGCAATTGTGGCGTTTTACCTATACCGCCGCGCACCAAAATAATCTGTCGCTGAATTTTCATATTCTTCATGTTTAAATATTTTCTATTTAATTACTGTTAGGAAATCTACACAGTTTAAAAGCCTGATTCTTTCTCAAAATAAGAATTTTTAGAACCAGAGATTTTCATTCCGCTGTCATTCTATAACTTTATAGCCGTCAAACAAATATCTTTAACATCAACGATAAAGAAATGGGCATTATTAAAGAAAGGTTTAAGGAAAAGGCCGAAGCAATGGCGACAGAGATCAAAGATCTTTTAAAAGAACACGGCGATAAGGTAATTGGTGAGGTACAACTATCTCAAGCCTTCCAGGGAATGCGGGGTATAACTGGATTAGTTACCGAAACTTCTTTGCTCGATGCGCAGGAAGGCATCCGTTTTCGGGGTTATTCTATTCCTGAATTACAACAGAAATTACCTAAAGCCGAGGGTGGTTCAGAACCGTTGCCGGAAGGTTTGTTTTATTTAATGCTGGTGGGCGAAATGCCGACAGACGAGGATGTGCAGCATCTTACCGCAGTGTGGCAGCGCCGCAGTCATGTGCCTAACCATGTATTTGCAACTATTGAGGCTTTGCCTGTTTCTACGCATCCAATGACCCAGTTTGTAGTGGCGGTAATGGCCTTGCAAACCGAAAGTCAGTTTGCTAAACGTTATGCGGCCGGCATGAACAAGAAAGATTATTGGGATGCCGTATTTGATGATGCCATGGATCTTATTGCACGACTGCCTCGCGTAGCCGCATATATTTACCGCAGAAAATATAAGAACGGGCAACACATTCAGCCAAATGGATTATTAGATTGGGCTGGAAATTTTGCCCACATGCTCGGTTACGAAGATGAAGGATTTCATGAATTGATGCGTTTATATATGACCATTCATGCCGATCACGAAGGTGGTAACGTTTCGGCTCATGCTACTCATCTGGTGGGTTCTGCTTTAAGCGATCCTTACCAAAGCCTTGCAGCGGGTTTAAACGGTTTAGCGGGTCCGTTGCATGGGTTAGCAAACCAGGAAGTAATTAAGTGGATCTTTGAAATGCGTGAAGAGCTAAAATCTGAAGCGCCAACTAAAGAACAAATTGTAGATTATGTGCAACGAACTTTAAATGCTGGTAAAGTAGTTCCCGGGTATGGGCATGCAGTGTTAAGAAAAACCGATCCACGGTTTACTGCACAAATGGAATTTGGAAAAAAGCATATGCCCGATGATCCACTTGTTCAAACTGTTTGGAATATATACGAAGCGGTACCACCAGTTTTACAATCTTTAGGAAAAATAAAGAACCCATGGCCTAATGTTGATGCACATAGTGGGGCTTTATTAGTTCATTACGGCATGGTTGAATATGAATTCTACACCGTATTGTTTGGAGTAAGCCGTTCTTTGGGTGTACTCGCCAGCCTTTGTTGGGATAGGGCATTGGGCTTTCCAATCGAACGCCCAAAATCGGTGACCGTTGAGCTTGTTAAAAAATGGCTTGATGGCAAAGATGAAATTTGGGGAGAATAGCCCCCTGTCCCCCGAAGGGGGAATTTCGGTCTTAATTTCTTTTTTATTTTCGAATGTTGTTTTCGCTTATGTATTGAACTCAAAAAAGTGGGAATTAACAAGGCTAAATAGAATTACCAGCCGCACACGGGTGTGACAAGGGATGATAATAGTAGAACTTTAGGTGATTACAAAAAATAAAATTATACTGTAAAACTTTCTGTATAATAATTTCTTTAAGACTTAGACCCCCTTCGGGGACAGGGGGCTAAAAAAAATGATCCAATGCTTTAAGGCTAATTGGCTTTTCCCAAATAGTGAGTTTTGACCCATCTAAATCTGGAGGCATTGTTGGGCGGAATGCGCTAATTAAATGAAAATGAGTATTGGGATGTTGGTGGTACATTTCCGGTAGCTTATCCCAACCTAATCCGTCCGGCAAATTATAATCAATAAATAAATAGTCGGGAATAACTTCATTAAGACGGTGAATACCTTCAACTAAGGTATGTGCAATATAAACTTCATAGTTCTTGCGTAAAAAATATGACTTCATCAATAAACACAAATCAATTTCGTCGTCAATAATCAAAACCTTCTTCCGCATGGTGGTAGCTAACTTCAATAATTGTGCTTAATATGGTTTAGAACTTCAATTTCAAATTATTCCTTCCCGATGAAGATATAAATTTCATGAGAATCTTTTGTTAGGGCTCTGGTGTTTTTGAAATAATTGTCAGCTCAACTTTGGTACGATTATTTTAACCCTAATAGAAATAAATTAATCACCTTAAAACAAATTTAATTATGACAACTAAATCAAAAATACTCATAGGAATTATAGGGGCTGCTGCTGCTGGTGTTGTAGTAGGATTGTTATTAGCGCCTGAAAAAGGAGCCGACATGAGAAAAACAATTAAAAATACTGCTAGTGGATGGGCTGATCATTTAACTGACCTTTTTGCTAATGCGAAAGGCGAAATTGAAAACCTACGGGGCAAAGGATCAAAGGTGGCAAGTGATGCCGCAAGTAAATTTAACAGTACAAAAGAAAGCTACAGTTAGTTAAATAAAACAGGCCCTACATATTGGGCCTGTTTTAATTTAATACCTTCGCTTACTAAATAGCCGTAGAAGATATATATATACCAGAAGGAATTGTTCAATAAATATCTTTTGACTAAAGCATATTCTTTTTTTAATAATTAAGGTTTTATGGGAGAATTAAAAACGAATGCTCAGAATTTAAAGACGCATGTAGGCGAATATGTCAGTACTTATTTGCAACTTACTAAGGCAAAAGTTACTCAGGGTGCGTCTACTGCCGCATCGGGGGCAGCTATTGGTTTAGCAGCATTTTCTTTTGGAATATTTTTTCTGTTTTTCACTTTTTGCGGTCTCGCTTTTTGGATAGGATCGGCTATTAATAGCACTGCTGGAGGATTTTTTATAGTTGCTGCATTTTTTCTTTTACTTGTGGTGCTAATTTTTGCATTAAAAAATAAGGTAATTGTCCCTGCGATCCGCAATACCATTATCAGTAAAGTTTATGAATAAAAAAAGAATCAGGACATACGAAGATTTGGTTGAAGAGCAGCAAAGGCTTATATCAGTTTTAAAAATCCAGGAGCAAACTGTAAGAGTGGATATTGCTGGTGTAAAGCAAGGATTGCAGCCTTTTGGTAAAGCACTACAGGTAGTTAATAAATTAGCTACAAGAGATAATACAGCACCTGTAATGAACTTTGGGTTGGAAATGGGTATTGACTTGCTGATACGGAAATTATTATTAGCCCGGGCAGGCTGGTTTACTAAAATTGTAATTCCATTTTTGGTAAAAAATTATTCTTCTCATATAATAGGTGAAGACAAGCGCCTGGCACTAATACAAAAAGTAAAAGGGTTCTTTCGTAAAATCAGACTTCAGGCGGCCCCTCACCCTCGCCAGCAGGAACAGTAAAAGAATTGAAGATTATTATTTATTTCCATACCCCATTACGGAATATTAAGAAATATGGTTATGATCTAAAACTCAACCTAACCTTAAAACATGACCCATGAGTAGCTTAAAAAATATCGGGGGTCCCGATCCCCGCAAGAAAAACGAGGAAAAAAAACAAGGATACCAGGAGCCTCCTGATGAAACTCCAAGGAGAGAAGGCGGTGAAGATGCGTTAGCAGAAACATCTCCACAGGATAGCCGGGCTGATGAAAAAGTTATCGTAAACGAACAGAGAGAAGATAAAATTGTAAATGTTCCTTCACAAACAGGAGCGCATACAAGCGAATTAGAGGCAAATGATGAGGATGTTATATAACGAAATAATCGAAGATATAAAGGTTTGTAGCATTAGAAGCTACAAAAAAAGTGTGGTGAACAACCACACTTTTTTAATATTTATTCCTTAATCTACTCTTTTAAATCCGCCTGCAATCAAGCTCAATACAAACAGAACTAAAAAAATAAAGAAGAGGATTTTAGCAATAGAAGCAGCACCTGAAGCGATACCACCAAATCCAAAAATAGCTGCTACAATAGCCACCACTAAAAAAATTACTGTCCAACGTAACATAATTAAAGATTTATTGGTTAACAAATTTTCTGAGTAATATAATTAAAGAATTATACCACATTTTTAGTTTTTAGTATTTTAAGCTATTTAGTTTTTTGAGGAAAATCTTCTACTTTTTTGAAGGGTGTTAGATATTATAACTTAAATTTTTTTTGGTATGGTTTTACCCTTTATTTATCTGTCTTTTATTAAAATATGCTTTTACCAATGAGTAAGGTCAGGTCATCAAAAACCAAATCATCGTTTCAGGTTAGTAGTACAGCCCCGGTGCCTACTGCGCCAATAGTTAACAGCAGGCAGTTTAAAGAAGAACGCAGAATTGCCGATCCATCATCTTGTGTTATTTATTCAGGTAGGCTTTTAAATATTTCTTTTTTTGAATATCGCGTAACATAAAAGCTTCACCCCTCTACCAATACAACAACAACGCAGCACCTGGTTGCGTTTTTTTTATACAATTTTAATTACCCTTCCAAAAGTCATAGTAATTTTGTTAGGGAAACTTTTCCCCAAAAAAGATTGCAAATGAATTAATATCGTTTTTATATCATCTTCTTACTCCCTATTG
>MWVT01000192.1_pt1 | contig 13001 bp, 7 predicted proteins | sample 1047201 | NCBI WGS metagenome assembly MWVT01 (sample SAMN06349988, study PRJNA376086) | soil metagenome | isolation source: TG5-1 sample Antarctic (ecotone) soil | place: Antarctica | collected 2015-01-13 | reverse complement strand
GAACGGTTTGATAAATTTCCCGTGTATCCAATAAATCGAACGGTGAAGGTATTCGAGCGGAACGCTTTGTTTTGCAAGAAAAGTATCATACATCCAGCGTTCGGTTTTTATCAGACGCTCTTCCATTAGCGTAAAATGGTTCGGCGGATATTGGTCGCCGCCCTCGGAGGGTAAGCCTAGAGTGTAGTGAACAATCAGATTTTTATTGGTGCAAATTCCTACCAAACCTTTGATGTTCATTGTTACGCCGACTTTTTTATGAGTTTTTAATTTTGGAACGCATATTACGACATCCGCTTCCATCACTGTACGTGAAACTTCGTAAATCTGCTTTTCTCCTGTGTGATTTTTTACGGTTTCCTGCCGATGATAAACCGCGCCGTAAAGTTTTTCCGGTTTGCCGTGCGAACTCAGATGGCTTTCGTCTCCGAGATTGACTTTTAAGGTTCCCTGCAAATCGCCCTCCAGCGGCTCGACCATCGACGGAAAATGTCTCCTGCGCGACCAATACGGGCGCAAATCTCGAATCTCAAACTCGATTTCGGAATTAGCTTGAAAAAATTCGGCTATTCTCTCGAGTTTCGTCAGTTTGAGAAGTTCTGCCCAATTGCCGTCATACTGCGGCGCGTCGGCAATTATAATTTTCCCCTTGCCTTCGAGCGCAATCCGACAATAATCACAAATCGCCCGCAAAACCGACGGATGCGTAATCATCGAGTATGGATTTTTCCGTTCAGAATGCCAACTGCGGACGAAATTCGGCTTTAAAACCACCGTCATACCGGGTGAGATCAAATTTTTTAACGGATTCCATTTTTTTGTTCCGTAATTTTCCCGGTCGAAGTCCAATTCAACAAAAAGTTTTCGCAAAGCGGCGTAAGCTGAATTTGAAGCGGGGGAAAAATTTTCACCAAACGGATATTCCGGATAATACTCCGACGGGTGAAAAGGCGCATCTTCCAAATAAATAACCGAAGTTCGAGCGACGGCGACTTTGACACTCATAAACTTAAAGATTTCTCTAAAGCCGGATGATTCTGTTTCAAATTGAGTTCTTGAATCAATAAGCGATGCTTTCCGCGTTTGGTGAGTGGAATCTCCCCGACGGATTCCATCTGCAAACGAATGTCATCACCTAATTTTTTTTGTAATTTGTTTTGAACTTCAACCACAAAATTTTCCGAACAATTCTCTTTCGGAACGAATCGAAACGTAACTTTACCCGGTTCTCGCTGATGAAACTGAAATTGTTTCAGGAAATCGTAAGAATCGTCGTGCATATTGAGCATCGAAGTCGAAATAAGGCGTCCGGTTTCAGTTTGAATCAATTCCTGCAATCTGCCTTCAATACGCTCCCAAATTTGATACGGTCGCCCGCATTCTCTGCAGCCCCATCCTTTGAAAACCGCTAAATCTTCAGTTTTAAAGCGAATGAACGGCGTTGCCATCATTATAAAAGAGGTGGCGACAATCTCGCCGACTTCGCCTTCTCTGGTTACGGGGTTTCCATCTCTATCTAAAACTTCGACAAAACCATATTGCGGCAAAACATGATAATCGTCCGTATATTGGCAAAAACCGGCGAGCGCGGACATTTCATAATGCCCGTAATGAACGAAAATTCTCGCTTCATCGCCGAAAACTTCTCGAAAAAGCTGCGTTTGAAACGCGTATAAATTTTCAGACGAACAAAGCAACCCTTTTATTTTCGGAAACGGTTTTTGGGAATCCTTCAAATAACTTGCAAAAACGTAACCCGAAGATGGATAACAGCGAATCCATTCAGGCTGATATTCAAACGCTTTCCGGCGATAAATTTCCATCTGCGACGGAACAAATTGATAAGTCGAACAGCGAAGCTCATTAAACTCCGGCGCAAACTGCATACAATCTTTTGTTTCAATCTGCAACCCGCGAAAAACCATCTGGCGGTCGCCTTCCCGCCAACCGATGCGATGATATTGATGCGCTTTTGATGCCAACTCCTTCGCAAATGAAATGGAATCCCGATACATTCCGGTCGGAATTCCCGTGCTTCCGCCGGTCGTAATATATTCGCGGTTCGGATATTCACATGAAAAATCTTCCAAACCGTCGCGGATCATTTCTTTGGTCAAAAGCGGAAGTTTGCGAAATATTTCGATTGAATTAATATCTCCCGGCTTGGCGCAAACGCTTTCAAAAAGTTTCCGATAACCTTTTGTATTTTTGTAGGCGTGTCCGGTTATTCGCCCTATTTCGGACAATTCAAAATCGCGGATTTTTTCGGCATCCCAGCCGTCTGCTTCGCGCAAAAACTTTGCCCAAGCAACGTAATCTTCGTTTTGTAAATCCTTATGTACAACGTGAGAATTCATTTCAGGCTTGGGCGGAGAGCGGTTCGTTTTTTTCGACTTTTTCGATTTTTTCTACGCTTAAAGTTTTTTTAACTTGATTTTCAATCCAGTCGTAAGTTGTTTTCAAACCAACTTCGAGTGAAATCGCCGGTTCCCAGCCGAGAACTTCGCGTAATTTCGTATTGTCGGAATTTCTGCCGCGAACTCCTTGCGGACCGTCAATGTGTTTTTTGCTAATCTTCACGTCGGCAATTTTCGCAACTATGTCGGCGAGTTCGTTGATTGTCACCATTCGGTCTTGACCGAGATTTAACGGCTCGGAGAAATCCGAACGCATTAAGCGGTAAATTCCTTCGACGCAATCTTCGATATAGCAAAAGGAGCGCGTCTGTTCGCCGTCGCCCCAAATTTCAATTTCAGTTTTTCCGGATAATTTCGCTTCGGCTATTTTGCGGCACATCGCCGCCGGTGCCTTTTCACGTCCGCCTTCCCAAGTTCCCCGTTCACCAAAAATATTGTGAAAACGAACCGTACGCGTTTCGATTCCGTAATCGTTTCGATAGTGCATACAGAGAATTTCAGAAATTAACTTTTCCCAGCCGTATGCGTCCTGCGGTTGTGCCGGATAAGCGTCTTCTTCTCTAAGCGGTTTGACGTCGGTAACTTCCTGCAGGTGTTCCGGATAAATACAAGCTGAACTTGTATAAAGGTAACGCTTGACGTTGTTAGTTTTCGCCGCTTCAAGCGTGTGCAAATTTATCAGCGAATTATTATAAAGAATCTGCGCGTGATGATTCGAGATAAAACCCATTCCGCCCATATCGGCGGCGAGCGCATAAACCTCTTCTATGTCGCGCGTCGCCTGCAAGCAATTGTCCCAACGGCGCAGATCTAAAATCTCAAATTCATCGGCAACGGTTTCAGCAAATTCCGGACGTTTTATATCAACCCCGCGCACCCAAAAACCTTTTTCCCTCAGATAGGAAACCAGATGGCTTCCGATAAAACCACCCGCGCCTGTTACTAAAACCTTTGTTTTCTTATCCATAGATAGTCGAAGTTAATTCTTTACAAAAGAAAAATTTATGGCTAATTTTTTTTACTCTTCATCTTGACGATAACTATCGCGGTGATAGTAACTTTGATAATAATAGTAATTATCCTGCGAACGTAAATTGACGTTATTGAGGACGACGCCGAATATTTTCGCGCCGATGTCCAATAAAAGCTGCCGCGAACGACGAACGACCTGGCGCGAACTCTTGCCGGAATTGACTACTAAAATTACTCCGTCCACCATCGAAGCAATCAAAACGCCGTCGGTGAAAGAAGCAATCGGCGGCGAATCAATTACTACATGCGTAAAGTTCTTTTGCAATGTTTTCAAAAGATTCGACATTTGTTCGGAAGCGATAAGTTCTGCCGGATTTGGCGGAACCGGGCCTGATGTCAGAAGATTTAACTTGGCTTCTTCGTCATATCCGATGACATCCAAAACACCTTGTTCCGACAATTCATTAGAGAGAAGTGTGCTTAATCCTTCCGCATTACTAATGTTGAAAACCGAATGAAGCCGCGGACGGCGCATATCAGCATCGATTATTAAAACCTTCGCCCCCGTCTGCGCGAGGCTTATCGCCGTGTTAATAGCAGTCGTGGTTTTTCCTTCGGACGGCAAACTCGAAGTAATAAGAAGTGTTTTCGGAGCGTGACCGGCAGTTGAAAGCAAGATTGAAGTCCGCAGTTGCCGATACGCTTCGGCCAGCGAAGATCTCGAATCGTTATGAATTAGCAAGTCATTAGTCGGATTTGCCATTTCACCGTCCTCATTTCCGCCGACGAGCAATAATTTACGTTTCGGCATCGAATCAATTCTCGGAATCGCCGCCAAAGCCGGCAATTGCAGATACGTTTCGACTTCTTCAATCGTGCGAATCGTATCGTCGAGATATTCGAGGAAAAGCGCCAGACCCATTCCGAACAAAGTTGATAGAAACAGTGCTCCGACAACGGTCATTAAACGCCTCGGCGCAACCGGCTGTTCAGGAGGAATTGCAATTTCCGCGATACTTATATTATTGCCTGTTCCGCGCGCGATAACATCGTTGCCGCTTTGTTGAGCAGTTAATTCTTTCAAAAAACCTTTTTTAGTGTCAATGTCCTGCTTCAATAAACTCAGCGTTACCGCCGATTGATTTTGTCCCTGGGCTTGATTGTATTGTTGATCGAATGAAGCTCGAATTTGGTCTTCTTTATTTTTGGCTGAAAGATACTTAGTTCGTAAATTATTCAAAAGTTCCGCCGATTTTTGTTTACGAAACGTGGCTAAATCTTGTTCATTACCTGTTATCGCTTTTTTAACTTCACTCTCGAGAGCGTTAATTTGCGCGTCAATTTCCTTAACTTCAGGCGCAGTCGGCACATATTCTTCTAAAAGTCTTGCCCGCTGCGCTTTGAAATCTGCCACTTTCTTTTGCGTATCGTTAACTAAACCGCGAATAATATTCTCTCTTTCAGACGTATAACGGGCGGTCAGTTCTTCGGCGCGGGCATTCAAACTTTCCGCATTTTTACTGACCTGCGAATATTCAGCTTCAGCATTTTTGCGCTCATTCTCCGCACTAAGCAAGTCCTTGTTCAATCCTGAGAGACGGTCGAGAGCAATTGTTTGACCTTCATCTGTTTTTAAAATGTCGGCATCTTTTGTTAAATTAAATAATTTGACTTCGCCGTTTTTAACTTCCGATTGCAAAGTCGCAATCCGTTCTTGAAGAAAATCGCTCGTCTTGCTGCTTGTTCCGGTGCGCTTCTCCTGATTTGCTTTTGAAAAAACCTCGCCTATTCCATTAACAATAAACGAAGCGAGTTCGGGGTCCGTATGACGAAATGAAACTTCAATTAAACGGGTGTCTTTGTTGGTCGTTCGCGTCTCTCTGACCGGTTCGACACCCAAATTCCTTTTGATTATGTCAACGTATGGAGCTAATCGAACGGCTTCGGCGATTTCCTCTGAAGACGCTAAAGAAGCACTGGCTGAAACTGAAACTTCATCCACTCCGGTACCGGGTTTTTTAACGCCCGTGCTGGCGAGTCCAACCGCTTTCAACATTTGCCGCCAAATTGGAACTGATTCATCCGATTTGGATTTTTGAAATTCCTTGTTGCTGTCCAAGCTAAGATCTTTGACAACCCGCCGCAAAAGACTTTCACTAACTAAAAGCTGCAATTGAGTATTAAAATACGATGGGTCTTGAGTTGACACCGGCAAACGTCGGTCGGTGACTACCAAATCAGGATTGGCTTGCTCTAAATCCACCTGGATAATCGCTCTTGATTGATAGATATCCGGCTTCCGAGCCATATAAATTGCCGTTAAGGTTGTCATAAGGACGGCAATTCCGACGACCATCCAAAATCTTTTACGGATTATCCGCCAATAGTTAACAAGCTGGAAACCGTCTTGCGTGCCGGTTTCTCGATACGCGCCATAGCCGCCGTTAGTCGTCGGAATTTGCGGTTCAAACGGACGTTCAATCTCGACCGTTTCCATTTGCCTTTGGATAATTTCTCTCGTATCTTTCATAGAAAAAATTAAGGAATTTTATAAAAAATGTTTCCGATACCGCCGGTTATCGCTTTTAAAAACTGATTGCGAATTGATTTGACGCCATCTTTCGGAACATTAACAATATCGTTTGCCTGCAAAACCGGGTCATCTACTTTTTTAGCTACAATTTCTTTTAAATCATAAACCGTTTCGGTTTTTGCGATACCGTCGGCTCCCTGTCTCTGAATTGTTATTTTGCTTGTTTTAGCTTCCGGCGCAATCCCGCCTGCCTTAGCGATAGCTTGCGTTAAAGTCATCGGTTCTCTAAGCGATACGGTCGCCGGCTCTTTAACATTACCGGTTACATACGCTTCTTCGGCTACCAATACGGAAACAATATCGCCTGGCTCCATCCACGGATTAGCATCGCCTGACATTACATCTTTTACTTTATAGCTGAGAAATACGACTTTATCATCTATACCATCCGCTTCAGCACAACCGGCTGTATTTCCGACTCGCGCAACTTGAATTTTCGCCCCGGCTTTTTCGACATCAGGTCCGCCGGCAAAAGCTAACAGTTCAAGCAGTCTGATTTTTCTATTTAAATAAAAATTTCCCGGCTTTTCAACCGCGCCGATGACCGCAAACGGTTGTGAACGTTGCTCAACCGCCCGCACATTAACAAACGGATTACGCAGATAATTTTTATAAAGCGTTCCGATTGTTTCTCTTAATTCTCTTTCGGTTTTACATACGGCGATGATCGGCTTATCAATTCGCGGCATCAAAATTGTGCCGTCCGGACTGACGCTGACGACTTGCGAAAGCTCCGGATGCCTGAAAACCTGAATCTCTAAGGTGTCCTGAAAACCGATTCGATACTTTTCGTCAGTTTGTCGTTGGGCGAGAATTTGTTTATCCGTCGAATCATCGCCGACCTTTTCCTGAATCACACCCGCTTTCTTTTCAAACGGCTGTGGATTTTCCGCATTTTGTCCAAAAACGCCGTTTATGAAAAAACCATTTAATATTAGGGCGGCACAAAAAACTGTCAAAGTTTTTATTACTTTCATAGATAATACTCCAAATTAATTTATATACAGTGGAAAGGAATTTCAAGCCTTTGATTCAGATTCATTCGTAAAAGTTTATTTTTAATTACTGCAGTTTAATTGTATCAAAATAATGTAGAAAAAGGCATTCTAGCAAAAATGGTTAAAAAGTTGTAGTTTAAATACTTTCCAAAATTATAGTTTTTTAATTTACCGTCTAAAAATAAAATTACCCGCTCATTTATTTATGGAAAACGCTACGCCGATGCTTCGGCAATATCTCGAAATCAAAAAACAATACCCCGGAACTTTACTTTTTTTCCGTCTGGGAGATTTTTACGAACTTTTTAATGATGATGCAATCGTCGGCGCGCGCGAACTCGACATTACGCTCACCGCCCGCCACAAAGATACAAAAAACCCGATTCCGATGTGCGGCGTTCCGCATCATTCGGCCGCCGGCTACATTTCAAAACTTGTCAAAAAGGGTTTTAGAGTGGCAATCTGCGAACAAACCGAAGCGGCCGGCAAGGACGTTAAGCTGGTCCGCCGCGAAGTCGTCCGGGTTATTACGCCCGGAACGGCGGTTGATTCGCAACTGGTCGAATCGAAAGAGTCAGTTTATCTGGCATCGGTCTGCGGGGCGGGCGAGAATTTCGGCGTGGCTTTTTTGGAACTTTCGACTGGAGAATTTACCGCCACGCAAATTTCCGGTTTCGATGCCTGGTCAAAGATTACGGCTGATATTGAAAGTTACTCGCCGCGCGAACTTCTTTTCCCCCAATCTCTACAAAAATTGATTGAGAATTCTTTTGCTAATTTGTCTCAACAAAATTTACCTGCTTCAAGCAATGTAGTTTCAATAACTCCGGCAAATTCTAATAAATTTTCGACGACTTTGACGGCATTGGACGATTGGCTTTTCCAAGTTGACGATTGCGAAATTGTTTTAAAACGTCAATTTAAGGTTAAAGATTTATCCGGTTTTGGTTTGGAAGGAAAATCCGAAGCAGTTCGGGCAGCGGGCGCTTGTCTAAATTATGCTCAGGAAACCCAACGCGCGGCTGCCGAACATATTGCCGATCTAACCTACTATGAAACAAATGAGTTTATGATTTTAGATGCCGTTACTTTAAGAAATCTTGAAATCGTCGAATCTCATAACGAAAAAAATAAACACTCGCTTCTGAGAGTAATTGATGAAACAGTTACCGGAATGGGCTCACGATTACTGCGCTCTTGGCTTCTTCGCCCGTCAATCAGGCAAAGCGAAATTAAAACCCGACTCGTGGCTGTCGCCGAATTAACCGATTTAATTCTGAGAGACAAAATTCGTTTTTTATTAAAAGAAATCTCTGATTTAGAAAGGTTGGTCGGCAGATTAAATCTCGGCACTGCTTCGCCCAGAGACTTGCTGGCTCTCAACCGTTCCCTTTCAAAAACCCCATCAATTAATTTTTCGTTATCGGACGCGCAGAGTCTTTTACTTCAAGTTTTGAGTGAAAATATATTTGAACTTCCTTTCATTCAAGAATTAATAACCGACGCAATTTCAAATGAATCGCCGATGAATATTACTGACGGGGGTGTAATTCGGGAAGGTTATAATTTGGACCTAGATGAAATGAGAAATATCTCTCTTTCTGCGAAACAAACTATTGCCGCATTCGAGGAGCAAGAAAAAAAACGCACCGGTATTTATAATCTAAAAATTAAATTTAATAATGTTTTTGGATATTTTATTGAAATCTCTAAAGGCAACGTCTCGCGCGTTCCTGCTGATTATGAACGCCGCCAAACTTTGACCAACGCCGAAAGATATACCACAGCCCAATTAAAAGATTGGGAAACAAAAGTTTTAGGAGCAGAAGAAAAAATTAAAGAACTGGAAAACGAAATTTTTCTCAAAATCCGCTCTGAAGTTCAAAAAGAAACGAAGAATCTACAATCTACCGCCCGTGCTTTGGCGACATTGGATGCTTTGGCAAGTTTGGCTGAGGTTGCCGCCCGGCGAAATTATAACGCGCCTATTTTGCACGACGGCGATGAAATTGAAATTAAAGACGGCAGGCACGCGATAGTTGAAGCGTTTAGTTCCGAAACATTTATTCCAAACGATTTGCAGATGAATAATTCGACCGATCGTTTATTGATTATCACCGGACCGAATATGGGCGGAAAATCTACAATGCTGCGGCAAATCGCGCTCATCCAAATTCTCGCGCAAATAGGTTCGTTCGTGCCCGCGCATTCGGCCAGACTTCCGATTATAGATAGAATTTGGACCAGAGTCGGCGCGTCCGACGATTTGGCTTCGGGTCGTTCGACCTTTATGGTTGAGATGACTGAAACGGCGACGATTCTGCACAACGCCACGCCGAGAAGTTTGATTTTATTAGACGAAATCGGACGCGGAACCTCTACCTTCGACGGACTTTCGATTGCTTGGGCGGTCGCCGAATATTTACACAATTCGCCGGAACATTCAGCGAAAACGCTTTTCGCAACGCATTATCACGAATTAACCGAGTTAGCGGAAAGTCTTCCGGGCGCGAGAAATTATCAAGTAATGGCAGCCGAAAAAGATGACCACGTTGTATTTCTTCATAAATTGAAAAAAGGAAAAGCGTCAAAATCCTACGGCATCGCGGTCGCGCAACTGGCTGGACTTCCCGCTCAAACGATTGCCCGGGCAAAAACCGTTTTAGCCAAACTCGAACAATACGAATTGGCTGTTTTCTCTGAGGTCAAACAAAAAAGCGATGTGTTAGAAACAGCGGTCGGACAAGTTTCGAAAAGCAGTCGGGCATCGCAGTTTTCACTATTTGCAATTACCAATGAAAATGTTATTGATGCGTTGCGCAATCTAAAAATCAGCGAAATGTCTGAAAAGCAGGCAAAAGAATTTTTAGAACAACTTCAAAGCCGAATAATTTAGTAATGTTTATTATTGTAATTTCAAGTATCGCGTTAGCAGTCGGCATCCAGACACTTTATAAATCACTTTAACAATTGCTAGATTTCTCCTTAATTTTATTATGTTTGAAGATTTTATTAAATTGCCCATAGAAAAGAAAATCGGTCAATTATTTTTTATCGGAATTCTCGATTCTGAGGTTACCGCCGACATTAAAGATTTTTTTCGAGAAATTTCGCCCGGCGGAGTATGCCTGTTTTCCAGAAATATCCGGGAAGCCGAGCAAACCCGCCAACTGCTTGATGACATTCGTGAAAACTTAAATATCGAACCGCTTTTGAGTCTTGACCAGGAAGGCGGTTTGGTAGACCGCCTGCGCCGCATAATAGCCCCGATGCCTGCCCCGAGTTCGCATAAAACTTTGGAAGATACGAAAAACTTTGCGATGATGACGGCTGAAATTATAAGAATGCTCGGTTTTAATATGAATTTTGCGCCGGTAGTTGATGTGATTGACGAATCGCGGGCAAATTCTTATAACGGACTTTATTCCCGTGCTTTCGGAAAATCAAAAAGCGAAGTAGTCGAATTTGCGAAAGAGTATTTGGAAAATTTGCAATATAACGGATGTTTAGGCTGTCTTAAACATTTTCCCGGAATTGGTGCGAGCCAAACTGATTCGCACGAAGAATTACCAATAGTTTATTTAACCGGCGACGAGTTGTTTGAAATTGATTTGTTTCCTTATCGCCGGCTTTTGCCGACCAAAACCGTTCACTCCGTTATGATTGCCCACGCAAGTTTCCCGAGGTTTGACTTGCAGGAAACTGACAACAATGGCAAACTCTTACCGTCTTCATTGAGTTTTAACATTGTTACCAAATTACTGCGCGAAGAATTAGGCTTTCAGGGAGTGGCAATCACTGACGACTTGGAGATGGGTGCGATTGTCAAAAATTACGGAATTGGGGAAGCCTGCCAGATGGCTATTTCGGCTGGCGTTGATATGCTGGCGATTTGCGCTAACACCAATTCCATCCGCGAAGGTTTTAATTCGATTTTAGATGCCGTTAAAACCGGAGATATTTCCGAATCGAGAATTGACGAATCCTTACGGAGAATTTCGCATCTAAAGTCTTTGATGAAACCGCCTCTTCCCTTCAACGCAAAGCGTTTGCAAATTCTCTCCGATGAAATAGTTAAGCTAAATAATATGATTAATAACAATTAAGGAGAATAAAAATTTTGTCCAAAGCATTTTTAATTCTAATTTCCGTGTGTCTTATCTTTTCATTTTCCTGTCGAACGAAAAATAAAGATTTCGTGACGATTGCTCTGCCGGAGAAATTTACTTCATTCGATACTTTAACTTCCGACCAATCTGATGCGGCGGCGGAACGACTACGTAATCTGATGTTCAATTCGTTGGTCAAAAAAAATGAGACATTTGATTATGTCGGCGAACTTGCTAAAGAAATTAAGCCCTCCGAAGGAGGAAAAATCATCACCTTTGTTTTGCGGGACAATGTGAAATTTCACAACGGCAAAGAATTCACCTCCGCCGATGTAAAATATACTTTCGATGTCCTTTTCAATAGTAAAAGTTTCAAGAAGAGCGCGTTTGCCGATACGGTGGACGATAAAACCATTCCGCATATTGACGCTATTGAAACGCCCGACTCGAAAACCGTAGTTTTTAAATTAAATCGCGCTTCATTACAAAATCAACTACTTTCAAACCTTGTCGCTATCCCAATAATTCCTGAAGGAACAGTTGAGCAACAAAAAAGTCAGCCTATTGGTTCGGGAGCATTTAAGTTTGTCAATTTTGATTCATCGCAGAATATAGTCGAATTGGAGGCGAATCCCGAATACTGGGAAGGCGCTCCGAAAGTCTCAAAAATTCGAGTTAAAACTGTTATTGATGCCAATTCTCTGCAAGCCGAATTGCAAAGCGGCGGTGTGGACCTCGCGCCTCTTCCGACAAATCTTTCGCCCGATACATTAAAATCTTTAGGAAATGTTCCGTCTTTAAAAGTCGAGCAATTTAGCGGCTCCAACATACAATACCTGCAATTCAATACTCAATCCGTGCCGCTTAACAACATAAAACTGCGACAGGCGATCGCTTATGGAATTGACCGCGAAAAAATCATTAACGAACTTCTTTTCGGGCAAGCAGAAATTGCTCATTCAATTTTGCCCGTCAAATCTTACGCTTATAATGCCGGAACAAAATACAGTTTCAATCCTGCAAAAGCTAAACAACTACTTCAAGAATCGGGTTACAAAGGCGAGCCGATAAAATTTAAATTTTCCGCTAGTAATGTTGCATTTAGTCAATACTCGCAAGTCATCCAAAATGCTCTTCGAGACCTCGGCATAAATATCGAAATCGAAACTATAGATCCGAATGTTCTGCGCTCACAAATCGCTCTTGGACAATTTCAAATGAATACCGGAATTTGGGTCGGCGGCAATCAAGACCCGATTTTTCTAAATAATTTATTTACGACCTCAAAAATTCCCAGCCCCAAAGTCGCCTGCTGCAACCGAAGCCGTTACAGCAATCCCGAAGTTGACCAAATTATCACCCAAGCCTTTAATTCAACCGACCGCGAGCAGGCAAAAAATTTATATTTCAAAGCGCAGGAAATTATCAGCAACGAAGTGCCTATGTTTCCGCTCTGGTATCCGGCAAATATGGTCGTGGCAAACAAACGCATCGGCAACATTAATATCAGCCCGAGCGGTGATTGGGGCTTTATCAAAGATATTACCGCCGACGGCAAATAACTTTCTCCGGCTTGACAAAAATTTCTTAGTTTGTAGAATTATCATTTGCAGCGCGGGAGTAGCTCAGTGGTAGAGCGCGACCTTGCCAAGGTCGAAGTCGCGAGTTCAAATCTCGTCTCCCGCTCCAAGATTTAAAGGAGAAAGGCGAAAGGCGGAAGGCGAAAAGTTAAGGAATTGTTTTCACTTTAACCTTTCGCCTTTCTCCTTTCAAAATCGGCGGCGTAGCCAAGTGGTAAGGCAGAGCTCTGCAAAAGCTTTATTCATCGGTTCGATTCCGATCGCCGCCTCCAACAAACATCGGTCTTCTACAATATTTGATAAAATCTCAAAATCGGCTGTGTGGTGATTTT
>MWVT01000191.1_pt1 | contig 13042 bp, 15 predicted proteins | sample 1047201 | NCBI WGS metagenome assembly MWVT01 (sample SAMN06349988, study PRJNA376086) | soil metagenome | isolation source: TG5-1 sample Antarctic (ecotone) soil | place: Antarctica | collected 2015-01-13 | reverse complement strand
CACGGACATGTCTTTCATTCATATTTCAACAGCGCCAAAACGAAAATATTTATTCAAACAGAAAAATACTTAGCCAGGAAGTCTGATGCCATAATTGCAATTAGTACACAACAAAAAAAAGAATTGAAACGAAATAAAAATGGCACCGCAAAATTTAACCTATAGTCCTGGTAAGAAGTAATTCTTAAGGGATGTCCAACTGGATAACGTCTATCTATTTTGTTCTTAGCTATGTAATGAAGTACTAATAAATATACGGGAGTTAAAATAAGATCCCAAATAGTTAAGTACATAAAAATCGTTTGATATCATTTGAAAAATAATTAAAATCTACTAGTTTTTTTTTGATGCAACTTTACACATTTTATCAATAATTATCTTGTACAAGATTGAAAATTTGATTAACCAATTATAAAATTAATGCCATTAAAAGTTGCTATTATAGACTATGGAATGGGAAACCTGAAAAGCGTACACAGGAGGTTAAGTTTATTGAATGCACAACCAATTGTTACGTCTGACGTGAATGAGGTGCAAAAGTGCGATAAGATCATTCTGCCGGGTGTAGGTCATTTTGGAAAGGCAATGGAAAATATTAAAACCCTTGGCCTTTTTGAAACACTTAATGAACTGGTACTCCAAAAAGAAGTGCCTATACTGGGTATTTGCCTCGGTTTGCAATTGATGGCTCAAAGAAGTGAAGAAGGTAATGTGGAAGGATTTGGATGGATAAATAGTGAGGTAATAAAGTTTAAGGTTCAGGATAAATTAAAATATAAAGTGCCGCAAACAGGATGGAATACCGTTGAAATATGTAAGGGTAGTAAGTTATTTGAGGGTATTCCCAATCACAGTGAGTTTTACTTTCTTCATTCGTATCATTTGGAATCAGCCAATAAGGAAAGCATCCTCGGAAAATCAGAATATAATTATTCATTCATATCTGCTATTGAAGAAATTAATATTTTTGGCACCCAGTTTCATCCTGAAAAAAGCCATGATGCGGGCATATTACTTATAAAAAATTTTCTCAGTATATAACAATGTTTCGTCCAAGAATAATACCGGTTTTACTAATCAAAGATGGCTACCTGATAAAGTCTAAGGCATTTAAAGATTATACATATATTGGCGATCCTATAAACGCAGTACGCATTTTTAATGAATTAAAAGCAGATGAGCTAGTATTTCTGGATATTACAGCTACAAAGGATAATAGAACTATTTCTCCAAACCTTATAAAAGATATTGCAGAAGAGTCAAACATGCCTTTTAATGCAGGTGGTGGCATAAAAGATATTTCGCATATAAAGACATTCCTTTCCAGCGGTGCAGAAAAAGTAATTATTGGCAGTTATGCTACCGTGAATCCCCATTTTATAAAAAAAGCTTCAGATGAATTTGGTTCCTCAACAATTACGGTGTGTATAGATATAAAAAAGGCTATATTCGGTAAAGAGCAAGTATGGCATGTAAATGGAACAAAAAGAACCGGCCTTGACCCTTTGGCATTTGCACAACTTATGGAGAAAAATGGTGCCGGTGAATTAATTGTGCAATCCATAACCCATGATGGTATGATGAAGGGTTATAATCTTGAATTGATAAAAAAAATTGCCGATAATGTAAGTATTCCGGTGATTGCTTTAGGCGGCGCTGGTTGTATGGGTGATATGAAAAAAGCTTATGCCGAAGCAAATGCTACCGGGTTAGCTGCCGGTAGTTTATTTGTTTACCAGGGTGCCAGCAAAGGCGTTCTTATAAACTACCCTGAAAAAAGTACATTTGAACTTTAGTATGAAAAGAGTATACCAGCAGTGCAGGCGTTGTGTAATGGATACAACCGACCCACAGATAGTATTTAACCAGGATGGATTTTGTAACCATTGCACCCATTTCATTGAAAGGTTTGAGCAACTAAAACATTTAAAAAAAGATGAAAAATACCTTATAAACCTGGTAAAAAAAATTAAGGAAAGAGGCAAAGGCAGTAAATATGATGTGTTGTTAGGAATAAGCGGAGGAGTAGATAGTTGTTATGTTGCCTATAAACTTAAAGAGCTCGGGCTAAGAACTTTACTGGTGCATATGGACAATGGGTGGAATACTAACCAATCCATACTCAATATTACAAATGCAATACGAACATTAGGATTTGACTACCAGAGTTACGTTTTAGATTGGGAAGAATTTAAAGATATTCAACTGGCTTTTTTAAAAGCCTCAGTAGTGGAAGCTGAAACACCAACAGATATTGGCATACTGGGTGCTTTGCACAGGGTAGCTGCAAAAAATAACATACATTATATAATTAGTGGTGGTAACATGGCTACCGAAGGCATAATGCCCAAGCTTTGGCATTACAATGCCAAGGATAAAAAGTACTTTAATTATATTCAAAAAACGTTTGGTACAAAAAAGGTTAGAAAATTTCCCGGCTTTGATTTTTTTACGGAGGTTTATTTCAAGTTTATAAAACACATAAAAATTATTTACCTTTTTAATTATATTCATTACGACAGGGTACATGTGATGAAGATTTTACATGAGCAGTTTGATTGGAAAGAATATGGCGGAAAACACCATGAGTCTCATTTTACCAAGTTTATTCAAGCTTATTTATTACCTAAAAAATTTAATCTTGATTACCGCAAGGCAACGCTGTCCAGTAAGATCTGTGCCGGGGACATTGCAAGAGATGAAGCTATCGATATTTTGAAAGCCCCACCTTATATTGAAGAAGACATAGAAAGGCAAAAAGAGTACATAGCAAAGAAGTTAGGTATTACAAAAGAAGAATTAAATAATATAGTGGAACTACCGGGCAAATATTATTATGAATACCCCAATAATGAAAGGAAATTAAATTTCTTATACAGAACTTATCGCAAATACTTCTCTATTCTATTTCCTTTCTACTTTTAAGATGCTGAATTTTTTACCACCTTACCTATATCGGTTTTGTAAAGGGTTTAAGTTGGCTTAAGGTAATCTCTTTACAAAAGCTTGACTTAGTACATATAATCATTCCCTATTTTCGCCTGTTTTAAGCAATGCCCCGTATAATCCGTATATTAAATCGTTTAGCCGTAGGAGGCCCGGTCCTTAATGCAACATATCTCACAAAGTATATGGCACCTGAACATGAAACCATACTTGTGGTAGGTGAAAAAGAGGAGCATGAAAAAAGCGCCTCTTACTTAGTTGAACAGTTAAAGATTAATTGTGTAACAATACCTGGAATGGGGCGATCTATCAATCCTGCTTCAGATATATTGGCATATACTAAATTAAAATCGCTTATAAAGAAGTTCAAACCAGATATTGTACATACACATGCTGCTAAACCAGGTGCCATTGGACGTATGGCTGCTTCCTCTCTAAATGTGCCGGTCATTATTCATACATTTCACGGACATGTCTTTCATTCATATTTCAACAGCGCCAAAACGAAAATATTTATTCAAACAGAAAAATACTTAGCCAGGAAGTCTGATGCCATAATTGCAATTAGTACACAACAAAAAAAAGAATTGGTTAACGATTTTAAGATTGCCCCGGAACATAAATTCCGAATCATTCCTCTTGGTTTTGATTTGGATAAATTTCAACATGATAGGGAAGGGAAAAGGAAGAAATTTCGTGGAGAGTTTGGCATAGACGAAAATGTAATAGCAATTGGAATAATCGGAAGATTGGTACCAATAAAAAATCATTACCTTTTCTTAAAGGCAATAAAGTACGTATTAGACAATAGTTCGAAGAATATTAAAGCATTTATAATAGGTGATGGCCAAACACGTAAAGACCTTGAAATTGTTGCAGATGAAGTGCGCATTCCCTTTACTACTGAAGGCCATAGAGACCACCCTCATCCCTTAGTATTTACATCATGGAGAAGTGATATTGATGTAATAAATGCAGGATTGGATATTGTTTGTCTGACTTCACTGAACGAAGGTACACCGGTGAGCTTAATTGAAGCGCAGGCAGCAAACAAAGCTATTGTTTCAACAAGGGTGGGGGGCATAGGAGATATTGTGCTGGAAGGAAAGACCGCTCTTCTTTCAGAAATCAATGACACTGAACATTTTTGCGAAAATCTATTGAAATTAGTGGATAATGATACTCTAAGAACACAATTAGGGGAAAATAGCAGCCGGTTTGTTTTAGATCGTTTTAGTTACCAGCGGCTTGTCAGTGATACGTCTGCTCTTTATTATGAATTGTTAGAAAAGAAAAAAAAGCAATAGTGATTTTTTGGAGAAAGAAAAAGCATATTGACCTGAGTTGGATTAAAACTGATATCCATTCCCACCTTCTCCCGGGGATTGACGATGGGTCACCTGACCTTGCAACAAGTATAGAACTCATCAAAGGCCTCAGCGAATATGGGTTTAAAAAAATAATTACTACTCCGCACATACTGTGGGAAATGTATCCTAATACTTCTGAAATAATCATAGCCGGTTCGGCAGAAGTTAGAGAAAAATTGCAGGAAAACAATATATCAGTTGAATTCAGCGCCGCCGCTGAATATTTTTTAGATGAACATTTTGAACAGGAGCTTAAAGCCAAAATGCCGTTGCTTGCACTAAAAGACAATTTGGTGTTGGTTGAGTTTTCAATGGTAACAGCTCCTTTTGACCTGAAAGATCTTTTGTTTGAAATGCAAATGCAGAATTATCAACCCCTCATAGCCCATCCCGAGCGCTATATATATCTCCGCAATAAAAAAACATTTTTTGATGAATTAAAAGAATCCGGCTACATGTTTCAACTCAATCTTCTTTCCTTAACAGGCCACTATGGTACATCAGTTCAGGAATTGGCAGAATATCTCGTAAAAAAAGAATATTATGATTATGCCGGCACGGATCTTCATAATGCACGTCATTTGTCAAGCCTTCAAAAATTACAAAATACTCCACTCTTTTCGCGGCTGAAAGATTCTCAGCGATTGAAGAATCATTTATTGTAAGCTGCCTTCGATGGGATATAATAATGCAATGTTTCCACCTGTTGCAATAAATTTCACCTTTAAAATAAAACACTTCCAAAATCCTTTTCCAACTATTTACTTCATTATTTGTAATTTATAAAGGATGGGATTCTTAATTAAGGAACTGGAAACACTTACCGGCATAAAAGCGCATACAATACGCATTTGGGAACAACGTTACCAGTTTCTTAAACCTTCACGTACTGCTACTAATATCCGTACCTACAGTAATGATGAATTAAAAACATTACTTACTGTAGCATTGCTGAACCGTTACGGTTATAAAATCTCCAGAATAAATCAAATGTCCTCTGAGCGCAGAAATGAGGAGGTTCTAAATCTAAAAATGGGCGATGCTGAAACAGAGCATCTTACTAACGAACTGATAAAATGTATGATCGATTTACGGATCAATGAGTTTGAACTGATACTCGAAAAACATTTAAAAGATCATGGACTATTTCACTCAATTACTACACTCATCTTCCAGTTTTTGGAACGAACAGGTATACTGTGGCAAACTGGACGTATTAATGCAGCACATGAACACATTGTATCTAATATCATAAGGCAAAAAATAATAGCTGCTATCGACAGGCTTCCCTCAAATTCCAAAAATGGCCCCCTTATGTTGCTCCTTTTACCGGAATATGAATTTCATGAGTTAGGACTTTTATTTGTTTATTTTTTACTCAAACAAAAAGGACAGCCGGTTATATACCTCGGGGCCAATGTTCCCTTGAAAGATGTAGCCTACGTTATAAGGCTCAAAGAGCCAACTTACACCTACATGCATCTTACCTCTTCCTCTACAAAACTCAATATTCACAACTTTATTGTTGCTTTGCAGGCTCACTCTAAGGTGCTGCTCTCCGGAGTCGTTACGGAAAACCTTTCAAAAAAAATTTCTTCCCGTGTTCAGGTACTAAAATCTTTTTCTGAAGTACTCTCGTACATTGATAAATTATAATATTTTTTTTCAGCCAAATTTTTTGTTTAAACATTAGTATAAATTATTAAACATTTTTGTTTAGCTTTGTCCTGATAATAATTTAACATGAGTACTATTGAATTTGATAACCTGGTTTTGACCAGTGCCGAGGGTTTAAAGCCTTTTGCAATTACGCTTACACGTGATCGTGAAAAAGCACAGGACTTATTTCAGGAAACTCTGTACAGAGCTTTCGCTTATAGAGAAAAGTATCATCCCGATACCAATATAAAGGCTTGGCTCAGTACCATTATGCGAAATACATTCATAAATGAATACCGGCGCAATGAGCGAAAACGTATTGTAACTTCTGCTGTTCAATATGCTGAAAAACAAAATGTAAATAGTCTTTCTGCCGAAGGAAATATGCGGCTGAAAGAAATACAAAACGCTATTTACAATTTACCAGGTACTTTTAAAAGTGTTTGCCTCCTCTACCTCCAAGGATACAAATACAATGAAATTGCAATGGTATTAAATGAGCCCCTTGGTACCATTAAGAGTAGAATACATTTTGCACGTAAACTTTTACAAAAACAAATTGATAGGTGACTAAGTCCGTAATTATTATCGGAGCCGGTTTTGCCGGTATGTCTGCTGCAGCTTTTATGGCTAAGGAGGGGTGGAAAGTTACGGTTTTAGAAAAATGTGCCACTGCAGGAGGGAGAGCCCGTCAGCTACAGGCGGAGGGATTCACATTCGACATGGGGCCAAGCTGGTATTGGATGCCCGATGTATTTGATCGTTTTTTTGCCCAATTTGATAAGCAGACACATGATTATTATTCTCTATCCCGATTAGATCCATCTTATCGTGTTTATTGGAAAAATGAACTAAGTGACTTGCCCGCCGAGTATGCCGCTTTGAGACAATTCTTTGAGACTGTTGAGCAGGGTAGTGGTGAAAGACTTGACAAATATCTGGAAGAGGCTGAACGTAAGTACAGAATCGGAATGCAGCGATTAGTGTATAAACCAGGGCAATCATTTACAGAATTCCTTGATCCCGAGGTGATACGAAATATTTTTACTCTGGATGTATTTTCATCTATCAAGAAGCACGTGAAAAAGTATTTTAAAAATCGGAAGTTGCAGCAACTAATGGAGTTTCCTGTCTTATTCCTCGGAGCCTTACCCGAACATACACCTGCGTTGTATAGCCTTATGAATTATGCTGATATGAAAGGCGGTACCTGGTATCCGCAGGGAGGAATGTACTCAGTAGTAAAAGGTATAAAAAAACTTGCGGAAGACTTAGGTGTTTCTTTCCGCTTCGACGAAGAAGTAGAGCAGATCGTGATTGAAAAGACGCAAGTAAGGAGAGTGAGGTCAAGAAAAAATGAATATGCCGCCGATGTGGTCATCAGCGGTGCAGACTACCATCATACTGAACAAAATTTATTAAACGAGGAGCAAAGAAGTTATTCAGATAGTTATTGGAATAAAAAAGTACTGGCACCTTCCTGCCTGATATACTTCCTTGGACTAAATAAAAAGCTTAAGGACGTTTTGCATCATTCTCTTTTTTTTGATGCACCTTTTGATCAGCATGCTGATCAAATTTATAAAAATCAGCAGTGGCCAGATGAACCACTTTTTTATCTTAGTGTTACTTCAGTAACTGATAAAAGCGTAGCACCGGCGGGTTGCGAAAATTTATTTATTCTTATTCCCGTAGCCTCAGGTTTGACAGGCGATACCGTGGAATTAAGAGATAAATATTTTTTGAAAGTTATACAGAGGATTGAAAAGCACACAGGGCAAAGCATACAGGATAGTATTATATATAAAAAGACATATTCAGTAAGCGACTTTATTAATGACTACCATTCCTTTAAGGGCAATGCTTATGGTTTGGCAAATACCTTGTCTCAAACCGCGAATTTAAAGCCCTCATGCCGTAGCAAAAAGATCGATAATTTATTTTATACAGGGCAATTTACTGTTCCGGGTCCAGGTGTTCCTCCCTGCCTTATAAGCGGAGAGGTAGTAGCCAATGAAGTTATAAAATCTTTTAATCGTTAATCTATGACGGTTGATTTTTTCCATAAAGTAAGTAGTGCATGCAGCCGGGCTGTTACTGTTAACTATAGTTCATCATTTTCATCATCCATAGGTTTATTGCATGCCAACCTGCACAATCCTATTTTCAATATCTATGGATTTGTAAGGTTGGCCGATGAAATAGTAGATACTTTTCATAATCATGATAAAGCCTTTTTGTTGCAGCAATGCAAAGAACAAACTTTTGATGCCATTGAAAGGGGCATCAGTATCAATCCAATTCTTAATTCATTTCAAAAAACTGTAATAGATTTTGGCATAGATCATAACCTGATAACAGCTTTTTTTAAAAGTATGGAATCAGATCTAACGCAACATGAGTATGATCGTCAGGGTTACGAAGAGTATATTTATGGTTCAGCAGAAGTAGTTGGGTTGATGTGTTTATATATATTTTGTGATGGTGATAAAAAATTATATCACAAGCTCGAATCATCGGCAAAAGCATTAGGTGCAGCTTTTCAAAAAGTGAATTTTTTAAGAGATATTCAAGCTGATTTTTCCGATCTGTCCCGTATGTATTTTCCGGGTTGCGATTTTCACCACTTCACAGCCATGGATAAAGAGCAAATAGAAAAAGATATTGATTCTGATTTTAAACAAGCTTACCAGGGTATTATTCTGTTACCCATTACGGCCCGCTTCGGAGTATATGTTGCTTATAAATATTATTATTCACTTTTTTGCAAAATCAAGAGTACGCAACCTGATCTCATACTGCAAAAGCGAATACGCATTGCCAATTATCATAAAGCATATATCGTGTTCCGGGCAGGAGTCAAAAATCGTTTACACCTGATATGATAGAATGAATACAGAACAGGTGATATTGGTCAATGAAAAGGATGAAGAGCTGGGTGCAATGGATAAAATGCAGGCACACAGGCAAGGCATTTTGCATCGTGCATTCAGCATTTTTATATTTGATAAAACAGGTAGAATGCTCATTCAACAAAGATCCGCTCAAAAATACCATGGAGCTTTGCTTTGGAGTAATGCTTGTTGCAGTCATCCTTTTATTGGAGAAAGCATAGAGTCTGCAGGGCAAAGACGTTTACTCGAAGAACTTGGAATAACTGTTCCCTTGAAGAGCGTATTTTCATTTCTTTATAAAACAGAAGTAGAAAACGATTTAATTGAAAACGAATTTGATCATGTGCTTACAGGTATTTATGAGGGTGAGTTGAAAATCAATCCAACCGAAGTAGCATCTTTCTGTTACATTTCAATGAGCCAATTAAAAGAGAGCATTCAAGACTATCCTTATAAATTTACGTATTGGTTTCGCCTTGCCTTGCCTAAAATAGAAGAATGGTGGGTAAACCAATATGGAGACTTGAGTAAATCAGATTGATATGACAGCCCTCTATTTTATATTAATCTTTGTTGCTACTTTTCTGGCAATGGAAGGTGTAAGCTGGCTTACACATAAATATATCATGCATGGATTACTTTGGTCTGTACATCGCGATCATCACCAGACGGAGCCGGGGTTTTTTGAAAAAAATGATTTGTTCTTTGTCATATTTGCTCTTCCCAGCATTTTACTTATTTTATTTGGAACGTTAGATTCCGTGTGGTGGATGCATGCATTAGGTTTTGGTATTATGGCTTATGGTGTAGCCTATTTTTTGGTACATGATGTAATTATACACCAGCGTTTCAAATGGTTTAACCGGAGCCGGAATACTTATGTACGGGCTATCCGGTGGGCACATAAAATGCATCATAAGCACTTAGTTAAAGAAGAAGGTGAAAGCTTCGGCATGTTGTACGTGCATAGAAAATATTGGGAGAAGGTAAAAAAGGACAAATTGCTCGGGGCAAAGAAAGTAGCATATGCATCTGAAATTTAACTCATATTATTGGCCCGCTTTTTATCTTTTTTCGGTCCCGATAGCTATCGGGATTGTGCCTGCACTGCAAAAGTGGTGGTCATTCCCTTCTACGTCCAGTAATTCTATTCCCCATTTTTGAATCCTCAATATCAATATGATTATATCATAACCGGAGCAGGTTGTGCAGGCTTGAGCTTTGCCATGCACCTTATCAATTCAGCAAAATTTCAACATAAAAGAATACTGATCGTTGACAAGGATGCTAAAACGAAGAATGACCGCACCTGGTGTTTTTGGGAAAAGGAAGAAAATTTATTTCAACCAATCGTAGCGAAAGAGTGGGAGCAGCTAAGTATTTTTTCAAATAACTTCAGCAAGGATCTTACCATTTCACCTTACAGGTACAAACTGATTCATGGAAAAGATTATTACAACTATTGCCTCTCACATATACTTGCACAAAAAAATATTCAATTCTTACAAGCTGATGTGCAGGAAATTTATAGCAATGAAACAACCGGAGCAATTATAAACGATCAACATTATACCTGCCAGTTCCTTTTCAACAGTATTATTTTTCAAAAACCACAATTAAAGAAAGGAGAATTTTATTTGCTCCAACACTTCAAAGGTTGGTATATAGAATCTTCTGAACCCGTCTTTGATTCTTCGCAGGCCACCCTGATGGATTTCAGAACCGAACAGAAAAATGAAACCCGGTTTTTTTATGTTCTTCCGTTTAGTGCACACCGGGCACTTGTAGAATTTACAATCTTTTCCAAAAAAATTTTGAACGATGAAGCTTATGAAGCAGAGTTGGAAAATCATATTCGCGATACTTTAAAAATTAAAAATTATTCAATCACTGAAAAAGAATTGGGTGTGATACCTATGACGAATATGCGTTTTCTGCAACGTCAGAACAATATCATTAATCTGGGTACTGCAGGGGGGCAAACCAAAGGTTCGAGTGGTTATACCTTTGGTTTTATTCAAAAACACTCAGCTTCTTTACTGCAAAGTCTTGTTCAGCACGGTCATCCTTTTGCCACAAAAAGAAATCTGAAACGTTTTCATTTTTATGATAGCGTGTTGCTAAACATACTACATCACAATAAAATAGCGGGGATGGATATTTTTTCTCAACTATTCAGAAAAAACAAAGCCCGAGAGGTTTTTAAATTTTTAGATAATGAAACAAACTTCGCTGAAGAGTTAAAAATTATCAGCTCACTGCCTGCTTTACCTTTTACGAGAGCTGCATTGTCTCAGTTCACCTGATTAGAATCTCCCCCAAGCACATACTTTATTTTTTTCCCCATTGAAGTTGAAACAAAGTTGGTAACCATTTCATTTTTTACTACACCTTTTTCCGTGTAAGAAACCTGTATGGCGCAATCTCTTTCTATATATATCCAAACCGTTTTATCTGCACCAGGTGCTATACTGGCTAATCTTACTTTTTTGCAACCTGTGAGTCTAATATTCCTTAATTCAGTTTGGGTGTTGTTTACCAGGTTGATGCGTAACGTATCCATCAATCTGGTCATAAATATGAAGTAAAAAGCAGAAATGAACAGGCTTAATAAAATAGAACCTAATACAAAATAAAAAGATCTTCTTTTTCTCTTATTCTTAGATGCTTGTTTGAATAATCTTAAAAGTATGATAAGGCTAAAGGAAAGTGATATGAATATAAAAATATATTCGAGATAGATGATCTTGTCGTAAGAAGTCAGGATATATGCCAGGAAGATGACTGAACCTATTAGGAAAGAATAAATTGCGGTCCGTAGCCCTATTTGTTTTAATTGCTCTGTAGTCATTGAATATGGCCGCAAAAGTAAAGGTATTTTTATAACATTCTTTTCCTTTATAATCTTCTAAAGTAATAACTGTTTTTTGCTCACATAACATAGCTTTTTATCACTTGCAATAAGACGTCCGCACTCACCACTCCCGACTGCCTCCATTTTATTTCTCCATTTTTGAATAAGATCAGTGTAGGTACACCTTGTATTTGGTAATGTTCAGCAGTACTTCTGTTTTTATCTATATCTACCTTGATAATTTTTACTGTATCTCCCGCATTTTCTTTTGTTTGTTTTAATATCGGCGCCATCATTTTACAGGGTCCGCACCACTCAGCAAAAAAATCAACAAGTACGGGGGTGTCTGAATTGATTAACTCCTGGAAACCTGTCATTTTGTTTTTATGTCATTCAGTATAAATTTTTATACCAAAGTATTCCTGTGGTGTATATCGAATTACCCTTAGTGCTCATCATGATTAATTATTTAGTACTTTGGAAGTATGCAAGGAGTTTCTCTGTCCCGGGCCGTGCTGTTTTTACTATTTCTTTTTCTCTTATTCAGTGGACTATATTATGCAAAATCTTTTTTGATTCCTATAGCTTTTGCCGGTTTGCTTTCTATGCTCCTTTTACCTGTAGCGGAATGGTTAGAGAAAAAAGGTATGGGGAAAGTAATCTCAATAATTTTAGCTATCCTAGTAATAGTACTTTTTTTTGCCGGTGTTATTTGGCTTATTTCATGGCAACTTTCAGATATAATGAAAGATTCGGAAAGCATAAATCAAAACCTCACAAAAAAAGTAACTGAATTACGTAATTATATTTCCAGTTCATTGGGTATTTCAAAGCCAAAGCAGGAAGAAGTTATGGCGAAACAGCAGTCAGAAGCTGGTGGTTCGGGAATAGCGGGTAAAATACTGAGTGGCCTTGGAGGATTTGTGACCAATCTGTTATTAGTTCTAATTTATATATTCCTGTTCATGTTTTTCCGCACACATTTAAAAAAATTCATTTTACAACTGGTGCCTAAAACAGATATTCCAAAAACAGAAGAGGTAATAACTAAATGCCGGACAATTGCTCAAAAATATATTACAGGCCTGGGAATGATGATCGTTTGTTTGTGGGTAATGTATGGTATTGGGTTTTCGATTGCAGGCGTAAAAAGCCCAATATTGTTTGCCGTGCTTTGTGGCGTTCTTGAGATTATTCCATTTGTGGGCAACCTGGCTGGTACTGCCATCACTCTTTTAATGACTATTGCGCAAGGAGGAGGCACCAACGTAATCATTGGTATTTTAATCACTTATGCATTGGTACAGTTTATTCAATCT
>MWVT01000189.1_pt1 | contig 13122 bp, 13 predicted proteins | sample 1047201 | NCBI WGS metagenome assembly MWVT01 (sample SAMN06349988, study PRJNA376086) | soil metagenome | isolation source: TG5-1 sample Antarctic (ecotone) soil | place: Antarctica | collected 2015-01-13 | reverse complement strand
AAGCCTCAATGATAAAAGAATGTCGTTAAATTGGGATATTGTAAGCAGAGACATTAGTTCCTACACTGGGTCTAATGCATACGGCGCACAAGTGGAAGTGAAGAGGAGTTTGGCTGAATTTTATACGTTAGCATTTGCTAATTATGAACAATTCCCTATTGTGCAATACCTCACTGAAATGGAACAAGAGACGGCTGCCACAATAAAGAAAATGTGGGAGAGAGCTGGCTTAACAAAACCTAAAGAAGATATAAAGAAAAATGCCGCTTTCAGTACGAATATTAAAATGGATGTACAGAAAGCAATAAAGGCTAAAGAAAATATCAAGATATTGATTGTCTCTCGTTTAACAGAACCTTATGCATTTGAAGGTAGTATGTATAAGAAGCCTACCATTGATAGTCCTCAGGAAAGTGCATTTTTATTCAAAAATCTCAACGTAGAACTTCTAGAAATTTGGTTCTTTGATAGTTCTACAGGCGAAATTTATATGAAGCAAAGACCGCATAATTCAATAGCAAAATCTACTCCACAAGTTGAATTACCAACTCCACAACCAACTCCAGAACCGACTCCACAACCTACTCCTAGAATTATTTCTATGGGGGTAATAAATGGAAGCGCCATACAGTTGCCTAAGGCTGTTTATCCCCCTGCAGCAAAGGCTGTTAGGGCTACTGGCGCTGTTAATGTCCAGGTAGAGCTTGATGAACGAGGAAATGTTGTTTCGGCAAGCGCCATTTCGGGACATCCTTTATTGCATGCAGCAGCAGTAGCAGCCGCGCGGCAATGTAAATTTACTCCGACTGTTTTAAGTGGAGCGGCTGTTCGGGTGACAGGTATTATTGTTTTTGTCTTTCACAAATGAAAAAAGGAAATCCCGAACGCTTCGGGGGCATTCCGGAAAACAAAGGTAAAGGGTCAAAGTAAAAATCAGCAAAAACAGAATTAATGTCGCTTTTTTTTTCTTTCTTTGGGGAAACTGAGCCTAAAGCGAAGTTTTTCCCTTCTAATAGATTTCTAATGAAATCTAATTAAATCTAACCAAAAAAAGCCAAGGGTTAAATTGTTTGTTTTGAAGGTTTAGGGGAAGTGCCACTGCAATTACTGCCATAGTTACTGCAATTACTGCCATAGTTACTGCAATTACTGCCATAGTTTTAGCCCTTTTGCTGCAATTACTGCCATACCTAATCCCAGACTTTTTCAAGCTGAAAAACTATCTTTGGTTTGCCTGTTATTCCCTGAGTTATTTTGTAGTTTTTGAGGAGTCCGATTCCTTTAGCGGTTTCTATTCCTTTGAGGAAATATTTCTCAATCAAAGAGCGTCTGCCTTGATTCATATACTCTTCCGCTATGGTCCAGTAAAGCTTGTCTTGATAGATTTCTGTCTTAAAATCCTTCGGTCTGCCTGAGTGCGCTCTAGCTAAATACTCAATGAGTTTTATAGCGATCTCCGAGACGGTCTGAGAGCCGTAAGCCTCAATCATTCGTTTAGTAATATCAAGCGGTAACTCGATGTATTTATTTTCTATCTGGTCTATAAAAATAGGGTGTAGATTTACTACGATTTCTCTCCGCTCATCTATTAACTCTCCGTTTAGAAAATCTTTATAGCCTCCCTCCGCTAATCTCAAAAGGCTATCGAATGTTTCAACAAAATACTCTCTTGTTTTCCCGGAGCCTAAATCCGCTATTCTCGTATATTTTATTAAAGCTTTCTTATCCGGATTCTCCGCTAGATCGTAAAGCATCCGGGCTACTTCTTTTACTCCGCTCCCTCCGCTTACTTTGCCTCCGTAAAATTCTTTCGCTAACTCGTAAAGGGTTACTGCTATTTTCGGGCTCTTTAGTTCTACTCTTGCGTTGTCCTTTGTTTTGATCGGTATTAAATCTGCTCCTTTGTTCCCGGCGTAATAATCATTCTGGAGGCTGTCTTTATGCTGGCTCTTTTCGTGAAGTAGCTTCGATAAGCTGAGAATAAGTTTATATTCTCCCTTGGTGAGTTTGATGCCTTCTCCTTTCCGATTGGTAAGTTCGACGTTGGCTCCGGAGGATATTATTTTCTCTTTCGTGCTTGGCTCTAAAAGCTCAAATAGAGAAGGCTGCGCGGCTTTGCTTTCCGGATAGTTGTATTTTAGCATCTGGTCGGTAAGATGCCCGGAGCGTCTAAACTTACCTCTTTGCTTCGTCTCCGGAATCTCCAGAGGAGTAAATGTCGGAGCGATCTCCGCCGGTAATTCCGGTAAGTACAAATCTGCTGGAATATCTCCCTCTGGTATTGTTCTATCTGATCTACTCATTGGTTAAATATCTAAGTAATCTCTTCGGACCTTCGCGTAAAATTCTTGATCTACCTCTATTTCCTCCGGATCCGGGAAAACAAAAAACTTATTAAAAACTTCGTCTGTTTTCTCATCCGGAAACATTTCTAACATTTTTCGCTTGCTGTATTTCGGTGTTATGGATCGGTCTTTGTTTATGTCCTCTAAAATGCCGTTTATCATTTCTTTATAAGGACTTGGCTTAAAATCATTCTCTTCCATATAGTCAGTCATAGCTTGAGCTATTGCTTTGGTCTGGCTAATAGCAGTTACCGTTTGTTTTGTCCAAAGTTCTAAAACTCCCTCCAGAGTAATAGCTCCGGAAGGGTTTTCTTTAGATTTGCGGTTTCTAGGTTTGTCTGTGGCAAACCTTATAAAACCGTCCTCTTTATCTCTTTCTATCTCGGCAAAAATATGAGGTGCTTTTAGCAAATTCTTTTCGATAAGATTATGTTTTAGCTTTTTGTCTTTTATCTCGTAGAGCATCTCGTTTAGCATATCCTCTGATTTGAGGTAGCTTTCCCAAAGCAAAGAGTATGCGGTTACGTAAGCCACAGCCTCCCTGTAGTTTAGTTGGTATTGTTTGAGCAAGTAGAGAGCGTGTCTTGTGGCTCTGTCGGCTTTGATGGTTTTATTAAATAAACGTATCTCTTGAGGGGTTTTAAGGCTGTCAATAAGTTCCTGAGCTTCACTATCCGAAAACAAGCCTTTACTGTTTGTCTGGAGTAAAGCGTAATGCTCCGCTATGAGTTTTACCTTATTCTTTGCGGAACCATTCTTAATACTTTTTGAAATGTCTTTTTTACTCATCTCGTTTTAACGTGCTTTCTATTGCCTGTAGCCTCTCTTCTAAATCGGTAACTTCGATAGCCTTTAATATGCTGTTTAGTATGTATGCTTCCTTTTGTACTTTTGCTTCGGTAATCTCTCCGCTCTGGTATTTCTTGTAGAGCCGGAGTAGTAATCTTTTTACGTCTTTAGCTTCTATTTCTCTGGTAGTATTTAGCATATTTTTAGGCTGCTTTTAGTTTCCTTTCTATCGGAGGAGCGGTTAGTTCCTCAATAATTCGCTTGTCTATTCGCTCCTCAGCTATCTCCTGCGAGCTTCTAAACTGAGGCTCCGTATATTCGTCTCTGATAAAAGTTAAATACTTTAGCTGGAGGTCGAGTAGCTTATCTGTCGGCACGTCTGAGAGGTTCCGGCTCTCTATTTCCTTTTGAAGTTTCGAGAGCGTTTGCCCAAAGTTTTTTAACCTGTGCTCTTTCAGGAGATAATACTTTTCATACAGAGCCTCCAACTCCAGAGCCTTATGGTTGGCTATTTCGTCTTGGAGCTCCCGGCTCCAGTCTACAAGCGTCTGTTTTGCTTTCCCTAACTCTTTGGCTATTTTGTCAAAAGAATAGCCTTTAGCCCGGAGGGCTATAAACTTTTCTTTTATATCAACACTTTCCATAAATTTAATAAAAACTCTCTCTTGACGCATTTATTACAAAAGAGTAGGGAGCGTCAATCTTATCGGCAATAGTGCCAAAATTCGGTTTTAATCTTGAGGTATCCCAAAGCTCAAAGTATTGAGAAACGGCTCTCTTAATAGCTGTTTCCTTATAATCTTCTGGGAGGTGAAAATTTGAGGGATTTATTTCCAGTAAATCTTTATACTTTTCTCCGTTCCGGAGCCTCTCCTTTAGAAAACGCTCATATCTAAATTGCATAGCCTTAGTAAAGGTTTCCTCTACCTGCTCGTAGGCTTCTGCTTGAGCCTCTTGTTCGGTAGTTATCTCTTTACCTTCATACGGTACTGTTTCGCCTTTATTTTCATCCCAGTAGCCGTATATATGAGTTATTCCGGTTATGTCCTGGAGTTGTTTTGCGGAGTTTATTTTTACATTTTCCTGTTCCTCGACGAGCCTTACAAAAATCTCGTGGATAAAGTTTTCGTTTGGGGAGATTTCGGTAAATAAATCCTGCCAAGTGTCTATTTCTGGTGAGGACTCTCTAACGGCTTCGTATGTTTTTTCGTAAAGGGCTTGGCTAACCTCATTAGTAAATATAAGAGTTTCCATTTGTCCGGACTCATTCAGCGCGTCCATAATCTCTCTCAATTCGCTGGGGGGGATCGGTTGCCCTGAGCCGTATCTTACAGGGATGTTTGTAAGTATATGCCCGGACCGGGCGTTAAGAAATTTTCGGGCGTAAGGTTTTATGAAGTCCTCCGTTTCCGCGTCAAAAAAATACTCTCTTACTACTTCCGTAAGGGCTTTCTCAAAGATACTGGTGTTTTTTGTTGATTCGCTCATATCTCTTTTTCTACATCTGTTTTGCTTGAATCAATAACGAATAGGGAGCCTCAAGACTTTCCGCTAGCGAGCGCGTGTCCGGCTTTACGGGTAGATCGCAAATAAAAGTTTCAAGAGCCCTGAGTATTGCTGGTTCTTGAATCTCGCTTGGTAAATAAAAAGTCACGGGCTTTATTTTAAGGAGGTTCTGATATTTGCCTCCCGTTCTTAAACACTCTTCTAAAGCTAGTTGGTATCTGTACCGCATAGCCATACAAAAACAAATCTCAGCTTGTGATTCAGCCTCCGCTTTAGTTACCGCATCCGTTGGCTCCCAATCCTCCGGCGCGTCAATTTCTTCCTTTATGTAATCAAGATCGTTAAGGTTATAAATTCCTGTCGCTTTTTGGAGCTGCTCGTAAGAGGTTATGCTCTCTCCGGTGGTTTCTTCTACCAGTTTTACAAAAATCTCGTTAACTAAATCGTGTTCTGAATGTTTTGCTAAAATTAAAAGCTTTTCCCAAGACTTCTCCGTCATATATAACTCTTGAAGCGCGTTATAGAATGTTTGGTAAAGAATCTGTCTATAACGGCTGGTCATTAGCGTCTCGATCAAAACCTCATCAAAACTTTTACTTAACTCTGTCTCAATGGTCTCCACGAAATCCTGCTCCGATATGCCGCCCGGTCTCGCTAAATCGCTAAGTAATGCCGGAGAGTACGTTCTCTTTTCTGCTAACTCTAGTATGTTTCCCGGCGCGTTATTATTAGCATCATCCAAAAACACTGTTCTCGCTTTGATAAAGGCGCGGTTTAATAGTTCGCTATGAAGGGCTCTTGATTCGTTTTCACTCATAATAATTCTACTTCTGTAATGTAATGTTTATGGAAGTTCAACCTATTTACTTTTTACTTTTTGTTTATCTGGGAACTGTAACAATATAAAATCTCCAGGTATAAGCGTACCCGGTCTTAAACATTTCCTGTCCTTCATCGCTTCTTACTCTGGGAGCAGATGCCTTGTATTTATAATTCCCCGCTTCAGAAAGATTTATCTTCTGGCTACCTCCGCTTGGAATTGTGTATGCTGTCATTTTCCCCTGTCCAAAATCGAGGTACATTGTTCTGTTTGAATCATTGAAAATCTCAACAGTAGGTGGGCGATCACCGCCAACATAAGTAGCAGTAAAAGGTGAATCTTTTTGTTTGGTAGTTGTCGTTTGAGTTTCTGGCTGAGTTACCTGTTTATTAGGTAGAGTTGAATTATTCTTCTTTACCGCTTCTCCATTGGCTCTTCTAAGGTTTTCAATGAATTTATCTATATTTTTACCAACATTTTCTCGTATGTCTTTTTGTATTCGATTCTTTTCTGAATCTTCAAAATATGTTCTTTCCCACGATATATGGGAAAAAACTAGGTTGTTTCTTTCCAATTTAGCAGGTTGGCTTAAGTAGAAACGTAAATTGTAGCTAATGGAACGCCCGGTGCTTTTTATCTCATCAAAAAAGATATTAAGATATGAACCGCTTTTTTCGTCGTACATTCCCGCTCTTCGTAATCTTATTTCGGCTTCCGTCTGTAGTTGTTCCTTTGTTACACCAAGTTCTTCTAGTTCTTTAGGCAAATCACTAACACGAAGGCTGATATTTCTTAGACCAACTAAAAACTCATAATCTAAAAACTTAAACGCATATTCATCAGCATCAAACTCATCATTTTTATCCTGTGCAAAGGTGGACTGAAAGCCAAAAAATAATATGCTGAAAGAAAGAGTAAGCAAATAGCAATTTTTCTTTTTCATATATTTACCTCTTTATAATTGTCTCTTCTCCGATAAACTCCCGGAGAGCCCTTTCCGTAATCAATATCGGTCTGCCTATCCTTTTCCCTCTGAGCTTTCCCTGTTTGATATACGCTCTCACGGTTTGCGGCGTAATCTTTAAGAGCCCGGCTGTTTCGGTTACGGTATAAAACTTAATGTTTTCGATTGTCGTTGGCATAGCGTTTATTTAGCCGGAGCCGTTTTGATCGCTCCGTTCTTTTTTTCGTACTTAGTTAAATACTCTTCTAAAGCCTGAGCTACTACGTCTTTGATTAAAAGCCGATCCCAGTAAGCGATAGATTTTAGTTTCTCTAGTTGCTCTTCATTAACGATAAAGGTTGCTCTGGTCTCGCTCTCTTTGGTTCCCTCTTGAGACGTTTTAGTAATCTCTTTGGCTGCGGTCTTTACTCTGCCTGTCTTTTTCGGCTCCTCCGGGCTTTCTCCTAATAAAGAGTTTAAGCCTCCGGTAAAGTTTTTCTTACTCATATTATGTTTACTCTAATTACTCGGTAACTAAAGGTTATCTCCTTTCTCTTATAATCTCTTTGCAAAGGGCTAAGTAATCCTCCGCTCCGTAACTCTTTGGCTGGTATCTGAATATATCGAGCCCGGCTGTCGGAGCCTCCGCTAAGGCTATGTTATCCCTTATCTTTGTCTTAAAAACCTTGTCCTTAAAATGCGCGTCTATCGTTTCGCTGACGTTTCGGTTTAATACTTTCCGGCTATCGTACTGAGTGATAAATACTCCTCCGATCCGCAAATCTTTGTTTAGCCGTTTCTGTATCTTCTCTATTACCTCTACAAGTTTGCTTAATCCCTGCATAGCCAAGTATTGAGCCTGGAGCGGTATAAATACCTCTTTTGAGGCTGTCAGAGCGTTTACCGTAAGGAGTCCTAAAGACGGAGGGCTGTCTATCAAAATGTAATCGTATTTTAACTGGAGCGGCTCCAGAAGCTCCCGGAGGATATACTCTCTTCCGGTCTCTGAGGAGAGTTCTATTTCGGCTCCGGAGAGGTCAAGGGTAGAAGGTATAAGATCAAGTCCTTTTTTTATCGGTAAAGGCTCCAAAGCGTAATCTCCTCTGATCGCTCCGTAAATGGTCTGCTCCGGCTCCGTTATGCCTAAACTCTGGCTAAGGTTTGCTTGCGGATCTAAATCTACAAGTAATACCCGTTTACCAAGAGAGGAGAGTCCGGCTCCGATGTTTAGAGCGGAAGTGGTTTTACCTACTCCTCCCTTATGATTGCTGATTGTAATGGTATTACTCATATTACCTTGTTTACTAAAAATGATTAGCCGTTGCCGTCTTTTCCTTTATTACTCCGGTCCATTTGTCGAAAGTTAAAATAGCCGTTTGGTTTACTTCTCCCTCTCTGTTTTTGAGAGCCTTTATTTCTAAATCTACTTCTCGTTGTTTGGAGTAGCTGGCTCCGTCTGAGCTTTCATCCTTTTCCCGGCTCTCGTTGTAAACGGAGAGGACCGTATTAGCGTCCTCTTCCAAGTTTCCGGCTTCTTTCAAATTCTCTAAACTTGGTTTCTTAATCCCTCCGGTTAAAGTCGAGCGGTTTAATTGAGCTCCGAGTATGAGCGGTAAATTATTCTCTTTGGCAATCTGTAAAACTTGATCCGATATATGAGCTATCTCCGTTCTCTTGTCTTGAGTCTTTCGCTCGGTTCTCATCCGTTGAATGTAATCAATAAATACGGCTCCGATCTTTTCTCTCTGGCTTTGGTAAGCAATCAAAGAAGCTAACTCCTCTACCGAATAATTACGATCTATAACCGTGATTAGCCCGGAGTCTATAAACGTCCTAAAAGCCTCTTTGCCTTTTTCTATTACGTCTATGTCCGCTCTTCCGGCTTTTACGTAGGCTTTGAGAAACTCGTAGTTAGTCGGTCTGGCAAGAGCGGTAAAAGAGCCGTAATGCTGGCTTAAATCCGCTCCTACGAGACGGTTTAGCAGTTTAACGGAGAGATTTTTTAGCGGCTCTTCGTAGGTAAAAAAGTAAAACTTGTAATCCTCCGGCGCGTATGCCCGGCTCATCTCCAAGAGGAGATTAAACATAAAAGTAGTTTTACCGTGAGACGGTCTCCCGGCTACTAGCGTAATTGCTCCGGGAGTAAATCCGACAAACTTATCTAAATCCTTATAGCCTGTCTTAAATGCCGGAGCCGTTTCCGCTATGCGGCTTAAAATGTCCTCAGAGGTTAAAGCCGGAGGTAATAAGTCTTTGCCGGAGTCTCTTTTTTGCGCGTTGAGGCTCTCCTCTAGCTTGGTGAAAGCTCCTCTTACGTCTCCCTTTTCTTTGAGTTCGGTTGCCGCGTCTAAAAGCCGGGCTAGGTCCTTTTCCTTTTTTTCCTGTTCGGCTTTATATCGTAATTTCTCTTCCGTTGCCCGGAGGCTCTCCTCCGTAATGCCTAAATCTTTAACCGCTTCCAGCGTGGTAAATAGTTTTGTAAAACGGTCTCTGTCGGTTGGCTCCCGGAGGTTAGCGGCAATGGTTACGGCATCGGCTAAAAGGCTGTCTATGTCCTCCGCGTCCAAGCTGCCTTTATTCTCTTCTAGCTTGCCGTAATGCTGTAAAAGCGTTTGGAGTCTAAACTCGTAGGGAGGCTGGCTGGATTGCTTGTTTGTGAGATTTGTTAGGTCGTCGGTTTGGATTATGTAAGGCTTTGTTTCGGTTGCGGAGTCCAAGAGGTCCAGAGCCCTTAATACCTCCGCTCCTGCGTCCTCAGATTCATAATAAACATAAATTTTCTTTAACTCTCCGGCTATGAGCTTTTCTATTTTTAGCGTGTCTCCGGGCTTTGAGAGCGTGATTGTTTCTCCGGTTTCGGTAATCGCTTCTACTCTTATTAGATCGGTTTTTACTTGCGTCGGTTTCTGCTTGGTTTTGCTTTGGTGGCGGTCTCCGTAACCTTGCTCATATAGTCTCCGGCTGGCTAGACTAAAGTCTCCGTTACACTCTAAAAACGTATAAACTCCGGTTGGATTGTAGCCCTTGTTCGTATCAAATTCGGTAGAAGTGCTAAAGACGTAAAAGACTTTGAGCCCGGTATGGAAATTCGCGGAGGTTTTGCTGTCGGTGTTTCCCGGTCTCTTAAAATAAATCCGGTCTCCGCTTTTGCCTACTTGTTTCCAGCCGTTAGCCTCCAAAAGTCCGGGTATATCCGCTCTCTGGTTGTAATCATCAAACGGAGAAAGTCCGTTACTTACATAGAGCGGAGATTTAACATAATCGGTTTGTTTCGGCTCCGGCTCCGGGAGCTCGTTAAAGCTTCTGGCAAGCGTGAAAAGTATTTCTCTCTCCTCCGGCGTGATCGTCGGTATAAGGGAAACGTCTCCCTGTATAAATTCGTAGCCGGGAGTAGGAGCTGCTACTACGTAGCCTCCCTCTCCTCTGGTTTCAAGTAATACTTTTACTTTGTCGTTTGCGGATTGCTTTCGAGCTTTCTCTTCCGGCTCTCCCTTTGCTATTGCTTGCCTGTAAGTTTCCGCTTTCTCTTCCGGAGTAGTCGGACGGTTAGCTAGTTTTAAGTTTCCTTCTATCTTTTGGCTCCGGTAGTAGATATGATAGCCTCCGCTTTTAGTCCGGGCGATAACTAAACTCTTTGCCGTGTCTTTCGGGAGATGTTCGTCTATGAGGCTTTTTAATTCGGTCCAAAGGCTCCCGGTAAGATCGTATTTACAATCTACGTCTATTACTTCCAGATTACCGGAAACGGCTCCGGTAATGATTCCTACGCCTTTTACATTCGAGTCCGTAAAAACGGTGGCTGCTTCTGATTCGGTTAGCGGATCGGTCTGTAAAGGCTTCCAAGTAAATCCCTTCTCTGGAGGCTTTTTCTGAAATCGCTCTTGAGAAAGATTTGCCGGAAACTTATCCGCTTTGGTTGGCATAACCGATAGTCCGGCGTTTAAGTATTGTTTTGCCTTATCTAGTAAGCTCATATTACTTTGTTTACTTTGGTTACTAACTTACAGTTTAATTAAATTAAATTCCGTCTCAGGATGCGTTCGGAGCCATAACTCCCGGATGATACAAACTTGAATATAATTACAGGTATAACTTTCTAATCTTTCTCCGTTTAATTTCAAGACAAAGTAAAAAAGCGGTACGTCTTTGCCTGTCCAGTCCATTTCTATCTCTCCTCTGTCGGTGTGCGTTTCGGTGTAATCGTTGAGCCTATCTTTGAGAGCCTCCTCCGTTGTTTCTCCTCTTTCGTATTTGTAAATAGCTTCTAATAACTCTGTCTCCGCTTCATAGGCTCTTGCCGTTGGCATATTGAGAAGTAAAGATAATCCAAGTTTTTCGAGTTTCTCACTCATTCCGGCGAGGTATTTAATAACTCTTTGCCCGGTTTCGTTGTTAAGATCGAAAACATCTAAAGGAGTCTTTGCGCTTACTGTTTCCGTCTTTTTCGGAGCCTCCGGTAGGGTAATCGTTTTAGTAAAGACTACCTTTTTTCTCTTTCGTAAATCGGTGGCTAGTAAGCTCATATTATTCTGTTTACTTTACTTACTTAGTAAAGGCTGTCTAATAGCTCCTCCGGCGCGTTTTTTATCCTCTGCTCTTCTTTGATCGTTGCCGTGTAGATTTGCGTAGTAGCCGGGTTAGCGTGTCTTAAAACTCCCTGAGCATCCTCCATACTGCCTCCGGCTCTCAGGATATTTACGGCTGTCGTATGCCGGAGGCTGTGAGCGGTGAAGTCTCTTCCGTCCAGTCCGATAGCCTTTAATCCTTCTTTGGCTATGTAGCTAATTGTCCGTGTTGTAAGCCTGTCTCCGCTAGAGTTATTGCTGGTAGAAATAAAGAGAGGCTCTCCGCTTTTGAGCTTGCCTCTGGTCTCTATGTACCGGGCTAAAGGAGCAAAAGCCTTATCCGTCAAAATTACAAAATCGTCTTTTTCGTCTCTGCCTTTTCCCTGGATATATAACACTCGTTTACCGCTCTTAAAAGCTATGTCCTCTATGTTGGCTCTTCTGGCTTCGATTGTCCTTAGTCCGGTCCTGAGCAAGAGATTTACTACCGCATAATCCCGGAGGGCTCTGCCTTCAAAAAAAGTAAGGAGCTCCCGGCTCTGCTCCGGCGTGAGAGATTGCTTCTTAAATTGCTTTTTTCTTTTTGGGCTTTTTATTCCTTTGGCTACATTCGGGTAAAACTTGTTAGCTTCGGTCCATTCGTAGAAACGTCTGACAGAGGTAATGTATGAGCCTACAGTAAGGCTGCTCATCCCGGAGGCTAGCAGCTCCTCTTTATAATTTAAAAGCTCCGCTCTGGTTATTTCGGAGAGATTGTAGCCTTTCGATATTACCCAGTTGAAATACTGCCGGAGCGTTCTCCGGTATAGGTCCTTTGAGCTTTTCTTTACGTCCTGGCAAGCGAGAAACTGCTCTAATAGCTCATCTATTCTTTGGGAGCTAACTCCGGCTAGGTCCGTATTGTTTCGGGTTGTTAAAGCGGTTTCCATTGGTTAATGTTTATTGTTACTTAAAAGTAAGTAATCATTTATTACTTGTTTTACTGAGTTTACTATTATTACTCTGTAAATGCAAAGTTTTATTTTAAGCTTTGGGCTTTACTTTTGAGTTTTTTCAAAAATAAAGTAGATAAATTAAGACGCGGCGAAGTTAATTAGAATTTAATTGACATGTCTGTTCAATAAGTCTATAAATGAAATGCTTTTTACATCGTCTTCTACTAAGGTAATATAATGCCTGAAAAATATTGTTGTTCTGATTGCAACCATGTACTTGATGAGGTAAAGGATGCTGAGTGTTGTTCCAATTGCGGGGCTTCTTGGGAAGATGAATCTGAAGTTCGCTGTCCAAAGTGCAACGATTCATTAGATACGGCACATAATCTTAACCATTGTGCGAAGTGTGGTCAATTACTCGTTCCTATAGCATTAAAAGGAAATCCTCCCTTCATTTCAAAACCTAAGGTTGCGTTGCTAATTTCTATTCTGAGTGGTGTCCTTTTTTTTGTGCTCATAGTTAATATTTTAGAAGTGTCTGGAAGGAGGCGTGGAGGAGATTCGTCAAATTTTGATAGGGCGTGCATGGCGGGCATTATCGCGGGGGTTTTGGGAGCATGTGCTTACATATATAAATCTTTAATAGCTATAGGTTATGACGTAATGGAAGATAAAGAATAGGAAGAGTTGGTATCCATAAGCTTAATAAAAATCATTAATATGCAAGAGTATCAAAGACAATGTCAAACATGCGGAAAAATTTGGCATTCACTAGTACGAAGAGAAACAGAGATTGATAGAAATAAAAAATCAAATAACTGTAATGTTATCGCACAGGGATGCGGATGCAACCCAGCAGCGCAATTACAAGCAAAAAGAAACGCCGAATCAAATCAATCAGAACTTTCTAATTTGAAAAAATGTCCGCAGTGCGGCTCTGCAAATTATAATGAGCGAATTATTGACCATACCAAACAGCCGGAACAGATTCCCCGCTAAGTTTTTCGGTTGGGCTGTCCGAAATGTTTGGCAAAAGCATTTGAGTGTTAGCTATGCAAAACGCATGAATTGTTATTGTCGGTATGAGCCGACTTGTTCAAACTACGCCATTCAATCATTTGAAAAGTATGGGATTTTTGAAGGTATGAGAAAATCGGTAAATCGAATTAAGCGGTGCAATCCGACAAACACCGAATCTTGTATTGATTACCCCTAACGA
>MWVT01000092.1_pt1 | contig 13141 bp, 15 predicted proteins | sample 1047201 | NCBI WGS metagenome assembly MWVT01 (sample SAMN06349988, study PRJNA376086) | soil metagenome | isolation source: TG5-1 sample Antarctic (ecotone) soil | place: Antarctica | collected 2015-01-13 | reverse complement strand
ACCAGTAAGTGTGAGGCGCATACCCGAAATGGAGATATTATTTTTTCGAATAAGTTTATAAATGGTGTTACGGAGTTCCTCTATACCGAGCCGTACAGGCAAATGCAATGCCTTCGCAGAATTGAAAAAGCGATCTAAATGTTCTTGAATAAATATGGGAACTCCGTCAATAGTTTTTAAATAATCAAAAATTCCATAACCGCGTTGAATGGCGAGATCACTGATATGCAGCTTCGCTTCGTTGTAATCAACGAATGAATCGTTTAGAAAAACAAATGAGTTCATTGGAATAATGAATGTGAAATTAAACCGGAATGGGGAACATCACAATACCACTGAATAAAATAATAGCCCATTGAATATTTTAGGCTATATCACATCCAAAAAAAAGGATAAACGATTTTAGAAGTTAAGGATTTTGCTGTTTTTTTTACTTTCAGCATCGTCATTCTTATTCTCATCAATTGCATTTCCCAGTTCGGTTTCTGTATTGTGAATCCACAAAGGAAGGGATTGGGAAGCAGTTTTCCATGCACCCTGCGCATTTTTATACATACTGAATGTCACTCTGTTTCCTTTGTCGTCAGGCACATCCACGCTGTAGCGTTCATCCGTACCTGCAGACACTTGCCTGAAGTTAAACTCCCTGTTTCGATCTCCGGTTTTTATAACCTTAGAAAAATATACACTCATGATCTTAATTAAATTTTATTTTATGCAACAAAGGAATTCTATCTATTGTTGAACACATTTTTATTATGAAAGATATTTTATTTTGACTTCTCTTACTCCTGGTTTATAAAAATGGATTTTGTAAACCTTAGTTCCTTGTATTAATAAAATAGGACACTCGTCTGGTCTGTTGTAAACAAGTTGTCACAAGTTGTTAGAAAATAGATCTTGAAAAAAATTGGTTTGAAAAAATCACCAGTTCTAAAATAAGAATTGAATAAATCTTCAGGCAAATGGAATTATTTTTTTCTCTGCTTTTACTTCTCTAAAGATAGGAAATGATCTTTGTACCAGGACTATTTTTTAATCTCAATTATTCAAAAATTGTCCGTGTAAGGAGTAAGCCTCGTGAACTCCACTCCGCAAAATATCTTCGCCAGGTTACTGTTCTGGGATTTATTGTATTCTTCGAAATGCTGACGCGTAACTATGCGCCAGAAATTTTTTGTTTTCAGATCCTTGAAATCTTCGTCTCTGATAAATAAACCATAGATAGAATCCCTTTTTTTGAAATCAATCTTTACGTAATTATTATTCTGGAGAAGTTTTTTATCGAGGAATTTTTCAATGTCTTCTGAACTCATAAGCAAAAGTACTTTTTATTATGTTGTTACATTTTATAAATTACAATGCCTTAGCAGGTGCATTATTGGCCCTGTTCCATGTCCTTTCTCGGTTGTAAGTAGTTCGTGGACGTGCGGGTCTGCTTACAGGAACATGCTCCCTGTGCGCATTTTGTGAAAGCACCATCTTAAAAGGGTGTTCCTGCACCTCAGGAATTTGTTGACCTGTCAATTTATTAATGTCTTTCAGGTAAGCTTTTTCCTCTCTATCACAAAAAGAAAGTGCAATACCTGCGCTCCCAGCACGGCCTGTACGGCCAATTCTGTGGACATAAGTTTCGGGTACATTAGGCAAATCAAAATTAATAACATGCGTTAATGCATCTACATCTATACCACGGGCTGCAATGTCTGTTGCCACCAACACCCTTAATTTCCCCGATTTGAAATCATTAAGCGCACGCTGACGGGCAGTCTGGGCCTTGTTGCCATGAATGGCATCAGCCTTTAATCTTACCTTATTGAGTTCTTTACTGATACGATCTGCTCCATGTTTGGTACGTGTAAATACAAGGGTACGTTTAATCTCTCCTGTATTTAATAAGTGCTCAAGCAAAGATTGTTTGTCTCCTTTGTTTACAAAATATACGGCTTGCTCCACCTTTTCTGCAGTGGATGAAACAGGGGTAACTTCTACACGAACCGGTTGATGTAATAATGTACTCGCAAGATTGGCAATAACTGGTGGCATTGTCGCCGAAAAGAAAAGTGTTTGCTTTCTTTGCGGCAATACACGGATGATCTTTTTTACATCATTGATAAAGCCCATGTCCAGCATACGGTCCGCTTCATCGAGTACGAATATTTCCAGATGATCGAGATGCACATAACCCTGGTTCATCAGGTCCAGTAGCCTTCCTGGAGTGGCAATTAATATATCGGTGCCGTTACGCAACGATAATGTTTGGGTATGTTGAGATACACCGCCATATATTACGTCATGTTTCAGACCAATGTATTTTCCGTACGAACCAAAGCTTTCATCAATTTGAACAGCAAGTTCTCTTGTGGGTGTAAGTATCAGTGAGCGAATGTGCTTGTAACCGTTTTGTTTTTGGTTATGTAAAATTTGCAATATGGGTAAAGCAAAAGCAGCGGTCTTTCCGGTGCCTGTTTGTGCACAGCCCAGAAGGTCTCTCCCTTCGAGTACGACAGGGATAGATTGATGTTGAATAGGGGTGGGGATTGTGTAGCCCTCTGCCTTTAGCGCTTTTAATAAAGGCGCTATCAGGCCTAATTGTTCAAATAACACGATAAAATCGAATTTAGAATAAGAAAAAATCCAACTAATACATTGTACGGGCAAAGAAGAGTCAGGGTATATGCTCGTCAATTATGACTGGATTAGCTTTTACGGATTGTAGAGTATCGAGTCTGCTAAGAGAGAGAATATTATCACGGCAAATATAGAAAAATTTTTTAAACTATATATTTTAGAAATGGAAAGGTTTTGTTATTATGGTATTTAAGGGGTTGAACCAAATAACTATCTTGTGAAATAAATTATGATATATTATCATGTATTTTCGGATGACTGGATGAAAACGAATACCCACATTTTCTTCGGCAAAGGTTTTGCATAAGTAATGGAAACAGCAATATGAAACAATTAACTTTCTTATCCCTTTTTTTGATTCTGGCAATGACATTGACATCCTGCGAATTGTTTGGAGATGTCTTAGAAATGGGTGTATGGGTTGGTATCTTTATTGCCGCATTAGTAGTAGGATTGATCATCTGGTTAGCCAGGAAATTCCGGAAATAATCAGTTCGCTTCGAGCAGAGCTACCTTTCCATCCATTGTGGAGGCGACTACTTGCCTTCCATTTAATACATTCACGGTGTTCACCATTGAATTATCAATTTTATAAGCCCAAATAATTTTTTCAAGGCGTGAATCTATACAATAGACCACGCCATTCTTTGTTCCGAAAAAAAGCTTTCCGTCCTTTTCAATAAGCATAGAAGGTACATGCTCATACCCAAAGCTTGCATGCAATGCCCATGCAAGTTGTGGTTTCTCCTTATTTGTATAAAATGCTACAATAGAATCCTGCATTGTTTTTGCATAAACAAATTTTCCATCTTCAGATATTCCAATTGATTCCCGCACACTTGATTCCTTTGTTCGCCACAAGGTTTTGCCTGTAGTAAAATCTATTGCAGTGAGAAAACGGTCGGGTGCTACTACATACACAACGTCATCATGTACTACAGGTATGCAGGCAGCAGGGGCATAATTAATAACAGGTGATCCATTACTCCATTTCCACATCAATCTTCCTGTGTGCCTGTCCAGGGCATAGAGATAAGTATCCCATGATCCGAAAATGAGTGCTTCTTTATATAACACAGGTTTACTGGTAACGGCGCCGCTGAGTAAACAATTTCTCCAAAAGGGTTTTCCTGTATGTACATTGATTGCCTGCATACAACTATCGCTGCCGGCTATGTAAGCGGTATCGCTTGTAATCGTCGGTGAGCCTAATACTGCTGCGCCAGTTTTTAATCTCCATGCTACTTTTCCTTTCTTATTAATACCGTAAATCATTTTATCGGCAGAGCCAAGAATGACTTTATTATTCGAAGTAGCAGGTGAGGAGAATACAGGACCGCCTGTTGAATGTGACCAAATTTTTTTACCGGTGCCTAATTTCAATGCCTGCACTTTTCCGGCCTGGTTCCCAAATACCACTGCATTGTTAAATATTACAGGGGTTGATATTACATTGGCTTCCGATTGAAAAACCCATTTTGCTTTTACATGAGGGTATTGACTATTGATGCTGTAATCCGGACGGGTAAACTTGCTGCTCTTGTCGTATTTCTGTTTTTTTAATGCTACTCTCTTCCAAATGGTTTCTTTTTTAGACAGGGATAGTCTTTCCGTAAATAAAAAAGAATCGGTTTTTACTTCCACAATGTTGTATCCACCTTCTGCTGCTTTTGCACGGAGGTTGGATCTTCCCATTACTGCCGGAATATCTTCTGCTTTCACAGATCTGTTGTTATGCCCATGTCCGCAAAGAGCAAGTACTGTGTTGTGCTGTTTCAGTAGATCAATCACTTCGTACCAATTGTCCAATCCATTGTCGAGCGGATAGTGGTTAAGAAAAACGACAGGTGCATCGGAAGGTATTTTGTGCAATTCTTTTTGAAGCCAGTTTATGTGATGTCGCGGCACATGGCCATCACTCATGCGTACGTAGGGCCCCGAGGCACAGCCAATGAAATGCATGCCATTGAAAATAAAATGAAATTTATCATCACCAAATACAGCATTGAAACTCAAGCCGCCACTTTCACTCCAGCCTGTATCATGGTTTCCCGGTATTATGTAATAGTCTATATTTAAACTGTCCAAAATTCTTTTTGCAAGAGCCAGTTCTTTATCCGTACCGAGTTCTGTAATATCTCCGGTCAATACTACAAAAGCAATATCTTTTAGTGAATTTATATCTGCTATGGTATTGCGCAGATCTGCTTCTGCTCCACCATTGGGCGAACCTATATGAGTATCTGAGATAAACGCGAAACGAAATGGTTTTGTTTGTGCAAATACAGCAGAAGAAAAAATAATGCAACAGAGAAACAGGAATTTCATTGAACCAAATTAATGATTAGTGCAGAATAAACCGGATGATTTGAATGTTTTGATATTACTAATTTGTTTTTTTTTACAATTGATGATAAAACTTTAATTGATTACATGTTGCAACGATCAACTTTACAATTATTAAGATTCCATTTTTCCTTATTTCTTTTACCTGTTTTTCTTTTTGCCCTAAGCCAATTGGAAGATGTAAACTGGTTGAATGTGTTCATTGTATTTTTCATTTTACACATACTGGTGTACCCTGCAAGCAATGGATATAACTCATATATGGACAAAGACGATACAGCGATTGGAGGTTTGCAGCACCCGATGCAGCCTTCAATTCAATTGCTGCATGCTACAATAATATTAGATGTGTTGGCCGTCCTGTTATCCTTATTAATATCTGTCCCTTTCATGCTTGGCATATTGGTTTATATAATGGCTTCTAAAGCTTACAGTTACCGGGGGATAAGGTTAAAGCAATATCCTGTTATTGGTTTTTTTACTGTTTTTATTTTTCAGGGTGCACTGATCTTTTTCATTACTTATCACGGTTGTCATCCACAGCTCAGCTTAGAAGTGCCGTTGATACCGCTTTTCATTTCCAGTTCACTCATCGGCAGCCTTTATCCTCTGACCCAGATATACCAACACGATGCTGACAAGAAGGATGAAGTAAAAACATTAAGTATTCTTTTGGGAAAACGGGGTACATTCTTCTTTAGCATGTTCTTATTTTTATGTGCAATTATTGGTCTGTACATTCTTTTTTACAAAGAGCAAAACTTAAACTTTTTTGTTCTGTATTTGTTCTGTAATACGCTTGTAGTAAGTTTCTTTTTTTATTGGATGCATAAAGTATGGAGGGATGAAAACAATGCAAACTTTAAAAACAGCTTGTGGATGAATATAATAGCTACTGTATGCGCTACTCTTTTTTTTATTCTACTTATTATTTTTAAACATTGAGTAAAATCATTTCCATAGGTACTGCAGTGCCTTCTTACCGTCATCAGCAGAGAGATATAATGAATTTCATGCAGCAGGTATATGCTACTTCTGAAGTGGACAAACGTAAGATGCGTTTTCTCTATGGGCATAGTGGAATTGAAACCCGGTATTCTGTGCTTTCTGATTACAGCCGCCCGGTAATAGAATGGAAATTTTACCCGCAATCTGAAGGCCTGGAACCCTTTCCAAGCCTCGAACAGCGATTGACTATTTACAATAAAAAAGCCCCGTTGCTTTCTGTTGAAGCTATCCGTAATTGCCTTCACGATGTGTTGCATTACAAAGAGGTCACTCATTTTATAACAGTAAGTTGTACAGGCATGAGTGCACCAGGGCTGGATTTGCAGGTAACTGAATTGATGGATTTTGATAAGAACATTTTTCGCACTTCATTGAACTTTATGGGTTGCTACGCTGCTATTCATGCACTCAGGATTGCAGATGCACTTTGTACTTCAGATAGCAAAGCCAAAGTGCTTATTGTGTGCACAGAATTATGCACACTGCATTTTCAACGGGAAGCCACTATGGATAATATAGCTTCTTCTCTATTATTTGGTGATGGCTCTTCAGCGGTATTATTAACTGCTGATGATAATGAAAAAGATGGCCTTTATATTGACGGCTTTCACAGCGAAGTAATTCCAAAAGGGAAAAGCGACATGGCATGGGAGCTTTCATCATCAGGGTTTTTGATGACACTGAGCGGCTACGTGCCCGAACTCATTCAGCAGGACTTTCAACAGATCACTGAGCGTGCTATGACGAAGCAAGGAGCAAACATCAAAGATATCTCGCATTGGTGCATTCACCCTGGTGGGAAAAGAATTTTAGAAGTGATAGAAAAATGCCTTGATTTAAAAAAGGACGATCTGCTACAATCTTATAAAGTATTAAACGATTATGGTAATCTTTCTTCTGCCACCTTACTTTTTGTTTTGAAAAATTTATTGCAGCAAAAGAAAAAGATCAATAAATTGTTTGGAGCAGCATTTGGTCCGGGTTTGACGGTTGAAACCTTTACTGCACATAACTAATGTTTAATAAACGATCTCAACAAAAAGAACTGCTTGATGATCCTGACATTCCATTTGGTGATATTAAAAAAAACATGCAGGAACTGGAGTTCATCAACCGTTATCTTGGCGGGCATCAAATAACTATTCATGGTTTAAAGTATTTCTTAAAAAGGAATAATCAGGAAGCATTTCATATAGCTGAGATCGGCAGTGGTGGCGGCGACAACCTCAGCGCCATAAAAACATGGGCTAATAAAAATAATTCCAATGTAAAACTTACTGGCATTGACTGGAATAAGGAATGCATTGCTTATGCTGAAAGTGTAAATACAAATAATGAAATAAAATTCATCTGCTCTGATTTTAAAACATATAAATGGGAAACAAAACCAGATGTGATTTTTTCATCTCTTTTTTGTCATCATTTCACTGATGGCGAACTCATAAGTATGTTGCAATGGATGGAGCAGAACAGCAACAAAGGATTTTTTATAAATGACCTGCACCGGCATACCCTGGCTTATTTTTCTATAAAGATGCTTACACAATTATTATCGAAAAGCTATTTGGTAAAAAATGATGCCCCTCTTTCTGTGCTGCGTGGTTTTACACGCAAAGAATGGGATCGTATATGCACCAGCGCAGGAATACATTGTAACATAAAATGGATGTGGGCTTTTCGATGGCTTTTAATTCATACAAATGCAGAATGAAAAGATGTATGATGTAGCTATTGTGGGAGGCGGGCTGGCCGGATTGGCATTGTCCATCTTATTGGCTAAAGAAAAATACAAAGTAGTTCTCATAGAAAAAGAAAAATATCCCTTTCATAAAGTTTGTGGCGAATATGTAAGTATGGAAAGCTGGAATTTTCTGGAGCACTTAGGATTGCCACTTAGTGAGATGGATCTTCCCCTTGTAAATACTTTACAAATCTCTGCACCGGACGGATCGGTTTTTAAAACTTCTCTCCCGCAAGGCGGTTTTGGCATTAGCCGCGCATTGCTCGATTCAAGGCTTGCGGCTATTGCCCTGGAAAATGGTGTTGTTGTGTGCGACCAAACGAAAGCTGATCAAATTATTTTCGAAAACGATCAGTTTATAATAAAAACAAATTCAATAGGAGGTGTAGAGCAAATTAATGCCGATGTATGTTGTGCAGCTTATGGTAAGCGATCAAATATAGATGTAAAATGGCAAAGAACTTTTCTGGATAACAAGGATAGAAAACTTGAAAATTATATAGCGGTTAAGTATCATATAAAAACGGATGGGGAAGAAAATATGATAGGCTTACACAATTTTAGAAATGGCTATTGCGGCATCTCTAAAATAGAAGGCGATAAATATTGTCTATGTTATCTTACAACAGCCAATGAATTGAAAAAAGCCGGTAATGATATTTCAGTGTTAGAAAAAGAACTATTGTTTAGCAATGTTTTTCTAAAGAAAATATTTACACAGAGCACCATCCTCGAAAGCTTCCCGATAACGATATCGCAAATCAATTTTACTAAAAAAACTCAGGTTGAACATAATGTATTAATGATAGGTGATGCTGCAGGTACCATCACACCCCTATGCGGCAATGGTATGAGCATGGCGCTTCACAGCAGTAAAATATGTGCAGGACTGGTAAATGAATATATGAAAAAGAAATGCTCAAGGGATGAATTAAATCAACGGTACACAAAACAATGGAATGCGCAATTTTCTGAAAGGCTATTCACCGGAAGAATCATTCAAAGATTTTTTGGACATGAAATACTCTCCAATCTATTTGTTCGATTTTTTAAAACTGCTCCATTTATGGCAAGAATGGTAATAAAAAAAACACATGGCAATCCTTTTTGAGGCATAAGCTTTGCATCTATGTTTTTTGAAATAGATTGGAAATGGTACAACAAAAAAAAACAGTCGTTTTAGGTGCTTCTTCAAATCCTTCACGGTATAGCAATATGGCTGTGCGCAGGTTAGAAAGTCATGGCCACCCCGTAATTGCTATTGGCAGAAAAAAAGGTTCAATAGGGAATACCGCAATTGAAACCGATCAACTTGCAATAACAGATGTTGACACTGTAACGCTCTACCTTAATCCTGATAACCAGGTTGCGTACTATGACTATATACTTAGCCTCAATCCAAGGCGTATTATATTTAATCCAGGTACGGAAAACGAAGAATTTTTTCAACGAGCCAAAGAACAGGGGATTAAGCCTTTAGAAGCTTGTACACTTGTAATGCTTAGTACAAACCAGTATTAAATCTCCTATCTCTTTTAGGAATATTACGCTTTCGATTTAAGTGATTTCACTTGATTTATAAAACACTTTACGAATGTTTGTAATCGGTAAGGGATTGTCAAATATTGTGTTCACGTGCAAAACGTGAAAGTACGAACCCTGAAAGGGGCCTGCATTATCCAAACTTTGTAAAAACCCAGCCTTATGAAAAACTTAAAAACAGGCTTTTTTTGCCTCTTTTTTTCATGTGTTCCTTCGCATCAACAGCACAGATATCCTACACCACAAAAATCGGAGATAACAGAAAGCCGCAACTTTTCGCAGATCTTCCGGAGAAAATGCAGGTAAAAATTTCTGCCCTTTCTTCTTTATTAGATGTGCCGGAAGGCAAGACTGTAAACCTGCAATTGGGGGACAATTTTAGTTATCATGGCGTTGTTGTTTCTAAATCAAATTCCTCTGATGCTACATTGAAAAGCATTGTAATTAATCTCTAAACAGGCAAGGGGCAACGCTCACATTTACCCGCACCGTTGATCACAAGGGCGAATTAAGCCTCATCGAATAATACTGTCATTACGAATAATCATTTAGTACTTAATAGTCCTTTAAACTATAATTATATAATCACTGATAACAACGGATGATCTATGTATAAAGGAAATATTAGTGGGGGTACAACATCTATATCTATAAACCACACTGAGAAACGGAGCATATTTCATTCATTTTACTAATGGAAATGATCATTTTGTAGAGAAGTTTGTGAAACAATAACATTAGCATAATCCGTGCTCTTTGGTAGGTAAGAGGTTTTCCTGTAATTTAGGAGAACCTCTTTTATTATGCGCTGGAGAAAATTCAATGGAGAAAATATTGAACTGCCTATTTACAATGCTGTTGAGCATGCCATAAAACGGGAAACTGCCGCAGGTTTCAAATTAAAAGTATGCATTGGCACAGACTCACAGGTAAAAGGCCGTGAAACTGAATTCGCCACTGTCATTGTTTTTTTGAGAGAAGGACATGGCGGTTTTATGTTTATACACAACGAACGCTCGACACAGCAATACAGTATCAAAGAACGCATGCTCGTGGAGGTGGCGAAGAGCATTGAAATAGCTTACGAATTATGCAACCTGTTTACTATTCACAATGTAGATATGGAGGTGCATGCCGACATCAACACCAATCCGAATTTTAAAAGTAACGATGCATTGCGGGAAGCAATGGGTTATATCCTGGGAATGGGTTTCGCATTCAAAGCCAAACCTGAAGCTTTTGCCAGCAGCAGTTGTGCAAATAAAGTTGTGAATTAATAATCTTTGAAAATTAATTTATTTTCCTGCAGTGGTATTTGTCTGCGAAAATGTCTTTACTACATAGCTATATAACTTATGTAATTTCTTACTATCACGTTCTGCGAAAGAAAAAGTAATAAGTACGGCTACAAATAATAATACGACAAGATATCTTTCTGCAATTGCTTTTTTCATACTAATAGGGCTGCAAGATAACGTATTAAGTAAAAATTTGCTATACCTGTCTATTTATATTTTACAATTTCATTTAATCCGAATATATATTGCAATAACTGTTTTATACCTGTATGTTTGGTGGCTGATGTAATGAAGTGTGGTGGTAAATCTTCCCAGCTTTCCTGTAAGACAGTTAAAAATTTTCGGATGTTTGCAGCCACTTCCCTTTGTGTACTCTTATCGGCCTTGGTAAATACAACTGCGAATGGTATCTGCCATTCTCCTAAGCTGTTCACAAAATGAATATCAATATCCTGGGGTTCATGCCTGCTATCTATAAGCACGAAGAGATTTACGAGGTTTTCTCTTTTGCGAATGTATTCTTCAATCATTTTTTGCCAGCTTTTTCGCTGCTTTATTGATCGTTTTGCATAACCGTAACCGGGAAGGTCAACTACATACCAATCTTTTTTATCAGATGATGTGAGTGAGAAATGGTTAATCATTTGTGTTTTGCCCGGTGAGCCCGAAACTTTTGCAAGGTCTTTTCTGCCGGTGATGGCATTCAATAGGGAGGACTTACCTACATTACTTCTACCAATAAATGCATATTCATGCTTGTCGGGCTTAGGACATTTTTCCACTGATGGACTGCTGATCAGGTACGTTGCAGAAATGATCTCCATGATGGCAAAAGTAGTGAGGAGTGACATAGTGAATGAGCAATAGTGAATACGTGGTGTGGTAAATTCATTGCATTGCATATCAGCATTTATCTTTGCACCCCTATGAATGAATTTGCACATGACAGTATCAAACCTTTTTCAGATAACGACAGCAAGAAGAAACAGGTAAGTGCCATGTTTGATGCCATTGCACCCCGCTATGATTTTATGAATACTTTTTTGAGCGCCGGTATAGATGTATTGTGGAGAAAAAAAGCTATCAAACTTTTAAAAAAAACAAACCCTCAATCCCTTCTCGATGTCGCTGCAGGCACAGGCGATATGTCCATTATGGCTGCTAAATTTTTACAAACTCCAAAGATCATTGGTATAGATATCTCAGAACAAATGCTTGCAATTGGCAGGAAAAAAATTGAGCAGAAAGGATTCAATGATCGCATTGAGTTGAAGACAGGCGATAGCGAGGCAATAAACTTTCCTGACAATTCGTTTGATGCGGTGATGGTTGCTTTTGGTGTGCGCAATTTTGAAAATCTCGAAAAAGGTTTACAGGAAATCTACCGGGTGATGAAGCCAAAAGGAAAACTTGTGATATTGGAATTCAGCAAGCCGGTAATACCGGGTGTTAAAAATTTATATAATTTATACATGGGCATTATCGCTCCTCAAATAGCTGGTTGGTTTACGCACAATAAAAAAGCCTATCAATACCTGAACAAATCAGCACGGGCTTTTCCGGATCGAAAATATTTTGTGGATATTTTAAATAGAACAGGCTTTATCCAGGCCTCATTTATTTCATTAAGTTTAGGAATATGTTGTATTTACGAAGGAAGAAAAGCTTGAGTGTGAACACCCGAATATTATTCATTTTCATATCATCTTTTTTAAGTTTACTGGCACAAAGTCAACGCGATCTCTATCGAGAAGATCAGGTAAATAAACCATATTATTTCGGTATTACGCTTTCCGGTGGATCTATCCGTTTTCACACTGAATTACATGAAAGTTTTCTGGAGCAGGATAGCATATTGGTTGCGGAGCCACAAAATTCCGCTGCTTTATCTGTCCGTCTGCTTGCTGCAATGCGGCTGAATGAAAGATTTGAACTTCGCTTTACACCAGGATTGATTTTTGGAGAACGTCGCATTGCATATACACTTAAGTACAAAGAATTTGACCAGGGACTTGCTGTATCAAAAAATGTAGAATCAGTGATCATTACATTTCCACTGAATCTAAAATTCAAGTCTGACCGCATTGGTAATTTCGGAGTGTATATGATGGGTGGGGGCAAACTTGATTATGATTTGGCATCTAATGCCAATGCACGTAAGGCAGATGATATGATCAAGATCGGCAAAATGGATTATGGAATAGAAGCAGGTTTGGGATTTAATTTTTACCGGAAAATTGTGACTATATCTCCTGAGATCAAGATCAGCAACGGGCTTAAAAACCTCCATGCAAGAGACGTAAACCTAAAATACTCCAGCGTTATAGACCGTATTCAATCGAGGATGATTGTATTTTCTTTGTTCTTGGAAGGGTAAGATTTCTCCCTCTTGATAATTATTCACTTCAGAGATAATAATGAGTCTTTTATAACCCGGAGCTTTTTAAAAATCAAATTCCCTCCTGTGCATGTTCCAACGTAGGCCAGCCGAGATCAAAGTGCTGTTATCTCTTTGATATAACCCAAAAGGTGCCCTTTGCCAGCGAATATTGCAAAAAGATTACAGGTATATGGT
>MWVT01000188.1_pt1 | contig 13250 bp, 16 predicted proteins | sample 1047201 | NCBI WGS metagenome assembly MWVT01 (sample SAMN06349988, study PRJNA376086) | soil metagenome | isolation source: TG5-1 sample Antarctic (ecotone) soil | place: Antarctica | collected 2015-01-13 | reverse complement strand
GTATAAGGTTTGCTGTAACATAAAGAAAAAATCTCTCCTATTTGCATTTTCAAGCAATTGCCACTATCTTGATTCCAGATTATCCAATTTTCTTTTAAAAACAAATTAATGAAAGCCTTTATTAAAAAACCAATGGCCGTTAATGCAACCGGTCTTTTACGCACTTTTTTCTTTTCACTACTTTTTATAGCATTTGTAGCTGTTACTATTTATATACTTATTAATAGTCCTGCTTAATAGTTTACTTTCTATGCATGGTATCCCTGGCAGTTATAGCCGGCACCACCGTATCCAGCGCTACCGTAAAATTTGAGTCTTTGCGGGCATCATCCAAATGAAGAATAGCGGGAATTGAATCGCCTACCACTACTGTATTACTATCAACCGTAGATGCAGGCTTTGTCGTTTCAGTATCGGAACAACCTGCAATCAGAATTATTAAAATCGCGGATAGGGACTTCTTCATCATACTTTTTAAAAATAACAGCTACAAATATAAAATGCTTTACACAAAACAGTTACAGCGGCAAAGAGGTTACAGATTCCATTTTCAATCAAAAAAGAATAAAAAAATATTTTTTATTCCCATGCCGGTGATGTTTTAAATTTATGGAACTGATATTGCATCAGGATTAAAAAGGAAGGCATGGAGTATGTTGATTATTATAAAATTCTGGAACTGGATAAAAAGGCTAGCGAAGAGGATATAAAAAAGGCATATAGAAAACTGGCACGCAAGTATCACCCTGACCTCAATCCGAATGATAAAGGAGCAACAAAAAAATTTCAACAGATTAATGAAGCAAATGAGGTACTGAGCGATCCCCAAAAGCGCAAAAAGTACGACCAGTATGGTAAAGACTGGCAACATGCCGAACATTTTGAAGCGCAAAAACAGCAACGGCAATCAACTGCCGGAGGCGGACAACAGTTTGCCGGGGATTATGATGAAGAAAATTTTTCTGATTTTTTTTCTTCCATGTTTGGCGGAAACACAGGAAGAAGCCGCCGGCAAAATAAATTTCGTGGACAGGATTATAATGCTTCGTTGTCTTTAAATTTAACGGATGCCTACACAACACAGCAACAAACAATAACTGTAGCTGGAAAAAACATTCGTATAACTATACCTGCAGGTATTGAGAACGGGCAAAAAATAAAATTAAAAGGGCATGGTGGAAGGGGTGTCAACAGTGGACCTAACGGTGACTTATATATCACTTTCCAAATTAGTGAACATCCTATTTATAAAAGGTTAGGCGATGATGTGTATATGACAACAGAAATTGACCTGTACACTGCTTTATTAGGGGGTGAATCAATTATTGAAACACTCAGTGGAAAATTAAAACTGAAAGTGGCGCCTGAAACACAGAATGGAACGAAGATCAGGTTAAAAGGAAAAGGTTTTCCGGTTTATAAACAAGAGGGGCAATTTGGAGATTTATATGTTACCTACCAAATAAACCTTCCATCAAACCTTACTAATAAAGAAAAGGAATTGTTTACTGAATTATCCAAATTAAAATGAGTTTATGGAACATAAATTAATTCCTGCAACCGATTTTTGCACTCATCATAATATAGAAGTTACCTTCCTGTATACGTTAAACGAGTATGGTTTGATCAATATCATTACTGAAAGTGAAAAAGTTTTTGTTGAAGAAGATGAACTCTGCAAACTGGAAAAGATGATGCATTTGCATTATGAACTAAATATAAATTTAGAAGGCATTGATGCCATTACTCATATATTGAATAAGCTTGAAACTGCGCAGAATGAAATGGCCATGCTAAAAAACAGGTTGAGTTTTTATGAACGAAGTAAATGATCTTTCTGCTCCAACCTGGGGTTATGCTAACATGTATGGCATTAAAGTTGAAACATAGAAAGAAATATTTTTTATGTACCAGAAAGTAATTAGTACGCAGGATGAAGCCTTAAGTCATTTATTTTTTCATTGCTGCTTTAAAGATGGTGCTTTTACCCAGGAAGAAATTAAAACTGTTTCTGACAAGATCGTTGGCGCAGGTATAAATACAGGTCTAAACTTTACAGAAGAGATTCAGAAATACAAATCGTATCGTTCAGCTATTGCAAATGATGTTGAATACATTTCTTATTTGGTTAATTTAATTCGACCGATAAATGAGCTTGCTTTATTTTCTTATTGTGTAGAACTTTTTTTAAGCGATTCATCAATTGAAACAGCGGAAGAAACTTTAATTGCTAACCTGGCGCAGGCGCTTAATATTGACGATGCGGAGAAAACAAGCATCCAAAAATTGATGGTGCAACGGAAGATAGTTGAAACCGAGAAAATATTCTAAAGTTATTCTCAACTAACTGCACTGCCATTTCTAATTGTTTTTTCGGAATTTAGATTGATGAAAATTCGTTCGTATAGTTTATTCTTATTTGTAATTTCCTTTTCAATAACAGCTGGAGCACAAAAAAATGATGACTGGCTCAAACAGCTATTCCTGTCAAAAGGCGAACCTTTATTAAACAATGTTCTTTCAAAACCCGACAGTTTTCAATACCAGATCATTTATACTCAAGTTAATCGTGATGCAAAGAACAAACCTTTTTTTACAAACTTCTATTTGAACGTAGATAGGGACCGCTATTTTAATCCTGCATCAACCGTAAAGCTTCCAACTGCACTCGCAGCACTCGAAAAATTGAATCATTTAAAATTAAACGGGGTGAATAAGAACACTGCGATGATAACAGATAGCAGTTTCAACGGTCAAAGTTTTGTTACAACCGACACTTCTGCAAAGTCAGGACTACCATCAATTGCACAGTACATTAAAAAAATATTTTTGAATAGCAATAACGATGCCTACAACCGGTTATATGAATTTACCGGGCAGCAAACATTAAATGAAAGTCTTAGAAAAAAAGGGTATACAGATGTTCGCATTACAAGGCGATTTGTACCCATGAATGCTGAAGAAAACAAACATACAAATGTTATCCGGTTTGTAAAAAACAATCAACCGATTTATTCGCAACCAGCTTCGTACAGCAGATTTAATTTCGACTTTAGCAGAAACATTTTAATTGGTCGTGGGCATTGGAACAGAAACGATAGCCTGATAAAAGAACCAATGGATTTTACTACACACAACAACCTGCCATTAGAAGATTTGCAAAAGATGTTGCAATCGGTGCTGTTTCCAAAATTAGTATCTAAAACCCAACGGTTTCATTTAACCGATGATGATTATCGCCTGATTTATCATTACATGTCTGCTTATCCATCAGAAAGTAAATTTCCAAATTACGATACAAGTGAATATTTCGACAGCTATACCAAATTTTTCTACAAAACCGGTAAACAAAAAATTCCTGAACATATCCGCATCTTTAATAAAACCGGCTGGTCGTACGGCTTTCTAACTGATGCTTCTTACGTAGTTGACTTTAAAAACAAAGTGGAATTTATGTTAGCGGCTGTTATTTATGTAAATACAGATGGCATTTTAAATGATAATAAATATGAGTATGAAAGCATTGGCTATCCTTTCTTCAACCAAATTTATAAAGTGATCTATCAATACGAATTAGAACGAAAAAAACTTCATTTACCTGATCTCAGCAGTTTTAAAATCAATAAATACTAAACCTGGCTTAACGTTAGGTTTTTTAAACAAAACAGGCATTAAATTTAAAGACATGAATTTACAGGATGTGATCATTATCGGGGGCGGACCAGCAGGCTTGAATGCTGCAGTTGTATTAGGAAGATGCCGCCGAAAGGTATTATTGTTTGATACGGGTTCATACAGAAACAGTTATTCGCATGGCATGCACAACTATTTAACCCGCGATGGCGTAGCCCCATTGGATTTTATTAATCTGTGTAGAAAAGAGTTAAAAAAATATGGAGTCCGGGCAATAAATAAGAAAATAACCAATGCACGTAAAAACGCCGATAATATTTTTGTTGTAAAGAATGAAGACGGAACAATTTATTATGCAAAAAAACTATTAGTAGCAACAGGTTTGACAGATAAACTTCCAAATGTAGAAGGTTTTAAAGAAATGTACGGCAAGTCAGTGCATCATTGTCCTTATTGCGATGGCTGGGAAGCAAAGGGAAAGAAAATGGGTGTATATGCCCGCGATAAAGAAGGATGGGAACTGGCACTTTCATTGAAAGCATGGAGTGCTGATGTAACATTATACACAGATGGAAGAAACAAAGTAAAACCCTATCAAAAAGACCAATTAGATGCCAACAGTATTGCCGTAATAAAATTGCCAATAAAAAAGCTTGAAGGAAAAAACGGGCAGCTAAAAAAAATTATTTTTAAAAACGGTGAAGAACAAATTTGTGACACATTGTTTTTTGTAAATGGCTTCGAACAGCAGTGCGATCTTGCTGAAACTTTTGGTTGCGAAGTAAATAAAAAAGGTGTGGTTATTACAAATCCTTTACAACAAACCAATACAGCAGGACTTTATGTGGCAGGTGATGCGTCACGCGACATGCAATTTGTAGTGGTGGCTGCGGCAGAAGGAGCAAAAGCAGGTGTAATGATCAATAAGGAATTACAAAAAGAAATAAACGAGCAGAAGAAATAATAACAGAAACTGGGAAGTATAATTCGGAGGAAGAATTTCAGCAATCCGCAAAAAAAGTTTATTTATTTCCGTGATTACCTTCTATGAAAAGAAAAATAAAAACAACGGGATTTTCTTCCGCAATAATTAACTTGTTTATATGTTACAGGCTTCCCTGGTTAATAATAAAGATGAATTGATACAGATCCACCAATTAAATAAACAAAATTTAAAAGGATCGCTTTCAGAAGAAGAAAAAGAACAAGAAGGTTTTGTTAGCTGGCTGTACTCATTAGAATTGATTGAGAAAATGCACGGACTTGCACCGAGTGTTATTGTAAAAGATGAACAACAGGTTATTGGTTATGCATTAACCACCACAAAAGAATCTACCGTTTTTCATACCGATCTGAAAATAATGGTTGATAACCTGCAGACCATCAACTATAAAGACAAGCCCCTTACCTCTTTCAACTTTTATTTTATGGGGCAAATTTGTATTGCAAAAGAATATCGGGGTAAAGGCGTTTTTAATTTACTCTACCAAAAGCATAAAGAAGCTTACAAGAGTCAATACGATTTGTTAATAACAGAAGTATCTACCTCCAACATACGTTCGCAAAAAGCGCATGAAAAAGTGGGTTTCAAAACTATTTATACTTACCGGGATGCTTCAGACGAATGGAATGTCATTGTGTGGGACTGGGGGGAAGAAATGTAGAAACAAAATCTATGGCGTCTTGATCAACGTTTTTGATTCGTCAATGATACAACCGGCAAGTGTCATCAGCATTTGCTGCTCTTCTTCATTCAGACTGATTTCTGTAACATCCTTTGCATTGCCGGTTAATTTTATAGAAAGCACTTTTTTTGCAGCAAGGTTTTTTAATGTGGTAGGCGTAACACTTACATTTCTAAAACTTATAGTTAACAGGCCTTCGCAGTTCATTGAACTGCTATTTTTAAAATTGCCTTTTAAGCGACCGCCTTCGTAAAGCATAACAGCGGATGAATTATTATCGAAACATTTTCCTTCTTTACCATCGTTTACAGAAAAAATAAATTCGATGTCTGTTTTGGTGGCATCAATTGAAAGTGACACACGCCCCATGCCTGCGCCAAGGCTAACAAAACCAGTTGTAAGCTTTGTTTCCTTTGTGTAGGGATCGGTCTGCTTTTTAATTTTACAATCCTGAGCTACCGCAAAAAGAGGACAAGCCAGCAAAAAAAAGAAAAGATGTTTCATGAAAAATTTATTGCCTTAAAAATAGTATAATCAAAAATGAATATTGTACGCTGTATTGTTAAAAATGTACAACCGAACGTTTTGGTTTCAGTATTCCTTTTCAAAGTATTACTTTGCGCCACCACTTAAAAAAAGCTCCAATAAGTAAATGATCAGACTAGAATATTTTGAGAAGCCCGATTTTGAACAACTGATAGAATGGATAGAGAATGAACATTTATTAACTAACTGGGCCGGTTCCTTATTTCGTTTTCCTTTAAATGAAAGAAGCCTGGATTGGTACATCGAAAATTCAAACGACCTTAAAAAATCGGATGTGCTGATCTATAAAGTTATTGATACGGCTTGCGGTAAAGCTATAGGGCACATTTCCCTCGGTTCTATAAACCGTAGTGAAGGTTCAGCAAGAATAACAAGAGTTTTAGTTGGAAATACAGCGGAAAGAGGCAGGGGTTTTTGTCAGTATATGATGAAGGCTATTTTAAAAATAGGCTTTGAAGAAATGGGCTTGCACCGCATTAGTTTAGGTGTATATGATTTTAATACATCAGCCATACGCTGCTACGAAAAAGTTGGTTTTGTAAAAGATGGATTATTGAGGGATGTTAAGAAATACAAAGGAGGATATTGGAGTTTGGTGGAAATGAGTATGCTGGAAGATGAATGGCGTAAACTACACGGCTGATCTTAAACTTGTCCGTTATATTCCCAAAGTCCTAATGTGCCTTTCATAGGTAAAAAGAAATCTAATTTGCTTACGCTTTCAAACTTCCACAAATACCGGTTTGGAGAATAATCATCAAAAGCAAATTCCTGTTGCCAATTATGTGCAGCGGAAATTTCCAAATTTTGCAATAACCATTCTGTTCTATAAATTTCGGTGAGGTTTACCTGCGCAATTAACGAACCATACGGCAACAGGTCCATATCTTTTATGTACCGTCTAAAATATTCAGCCTTTTCGAAAAAAAGATTTTCTTTTTTTGTCTGTCTTCCCGCACTCGCATGAATAAGCATTGGGCCGCGATGAGCAGTTTTCCAGGTACGGCATTCAAACTGTTTAGCGCCAATCATAACTAATGTAGCCCAAGCTGAGCAGGCTTAGAACCTTCATATCTTATCTGCAATTGATTAATAAAATTACAACAGTTGAATGGAGCGTCGCAATCAAATTACATAGTAGCAATGCTGCTGGCTTAAAAACCAAACAAAGAGGTAGAAAATAGAAATTGAGAATATAAAGAGAAATGTTCCCTTAATTTCTTCGCTATTCTTAAACTTTACACTTAATTAGTTTCCGCATTCTCCGCTACCGGCTCTTTAACTTCTTCCGGCTGTGCAATCCGCTTCATGGTTAACTGGAACTTAGTATTCATGTTAACGTGGTAATCGTTATTCATAAAAAGTTCCTTTATAACCGGGTCAGAAAGTAATACGCTGGCAAGGTTAGAAGCGAGAGGAGAAGCAATAATCACATTATCTACACGTCCTTTGCTGAATACAATGTTGAATTTATAACCAGATTTACGGGCTATACCGGCTCTTTCAAAATCAGAAAGGTTAAGATCCAGGTTTTGATCGGAATTGGCTGATTTCTTCAGTAATATCCTGATAATGGGCAGGTATTTGTTCCAAACATTTGTGTACATAACTATAAATTAATGATGAGCGTAATTATTTGATTCTAAAAAAAAAATGTAGCAACAGGATACCAAAGTTCCGAATAAACCACGTAACTACGAATTAATGTTAAGTGAAAGCCCAAATTAAAGCAAAAAAAACCGTGGAATGAAAATTAAACTAACGGTTTCCCTGTACCTATAAATTTTACAGTTTTAATATTTGTTGTCTTTTAATTTTTGTTTCTTTTTTGCCAAAATCCTTTGCATATTTGCACTTATTACTACTATGAAACACCTTTTAACCGCTCTTCTTATTTTAGGCCTATACCAATCCTGCACTACAGCAGCTTCGGAGAAGACCACAAGCATAACGCCAAAAATTATTAGTGAAGATTCCTCAGTTTTAATTACAAAACCGGTTAAGGCTGATGCTGCTGGCATTTTAGCAAGAAAACAAGTTCCGGTGCTTTGTTATCATGATATACGCGGCCTGCGACCTAATGAAGGGAAGCACCTGCTGGAATATATTGTTCCCGAAGCAAATTTTAAAGCGCAAATGAAGATGCTGGCTGATAGTGGATACCATACAATAACGCCAAACCAATATTATGATTATCTGGAAACAGGTGCAGCTCTTCCTTCAAAACCAGTAATGATCACTTTTGATGATACTGACCTGGAGCAGTATACCGTGGGTGCGGTGGAAATGGAAAAATATGGTTTTAAGGGAGTATTTTTTATTATGACCATTGCTATTGGCCGCCCGAAGTACATGAGCAAGGAAATGATAAAAGACCTGTCGGATAAAGGGCATGTGATTGCCTGCCATACCTGGGATCATCATAGGGTGGACAGATATAAAGATCAGAATGAAATTGAAGAGAGGGGCGTTAAAAAAATAGTAAACGATTGGGATCAGCAGGCATTAAAAACAAAAGAAAAACTGGAAGCTATTACCGGTAAGCCTGTTGAGCATTTTGCATACCCATTTGGTATATGGGATCATAAAGCTATTCCAGAGTTGGAAAAGCGTGGTTATAAAACAGCGTTTCAATTATCCGACAATAAACGTGATTCTATTGCGCCGCTCTACAGCCTGCGTCGCATGATAGTCCCCGGGAGCTGGGATGTTGAAAAAATGCAAAAATGGATGAAGATCAATTTTAAATAATAATTCAAGCTCGCAGTCAATACTCAATCTCAATTTATAATTCGCCAAAACCATATCGGGCCATACTCCAGAATAGATCCAGGGCAATCATCCGTTGTTTAAAAAAAGAGATCAGTTGCGGCCAGTCTTCTTTTTTAAAAATACTTACACCATTAAGGGTTGTATAAATCCGGCTGGTTGTTTTTCCATATTCATTCAATGTATGTAGTTCCCATATCCATTCTTCATTTAATTGTTCATACAATATTTTTTTTACCCGTAAAAAATGCTCAAACAATAATTGCTGCATTTCCAAATCAGCATGTGCTAATTCAATGGCAATATCTGCAAACTTGTTAGCTGCATTTATTTTAAAAAAAACACCCTTCACTCCTGTTTTATAATTGATCCAGTTAATTTTTCTTCCATCTGCAGATAAAACCGGCGACATATATTGCCCGAATGCCGTCCAAAATGCCTGCCTTAGTTCCGAAGCCTGTTGTTTGGTGTACATATTACAAAAGTAAAAGGTAGCCAGGATTGAATAAGTAATGCTGCTTTTAGCAAAAAAGATGACTTATGTGGTCACAGTTCCCCAAATTATCGCACCGCTTATTGAATTTTTTAGTTTAAAAAAAATGGCACAGTTTTCCACCATCTAAGGATATAAAGCAAGTGTATGAAAACATTATTAAAAGAAACTTTGACCCAGAGTGACCCACGTGAGGATTTTAATTGGGGTACAACAATAATTATGATCTTATTGGTGCTTTCCTTTATAGGCGCCAGCTTTTATATTCTTGTTTCCAGTTACCTGGAAGTAAATTAAGTCCTACGCTTAATTAATCAAACCTTTCTGTTCAAATGAAAGGTTTTTTTATTTTTCCACCTGCACTGCTATATAGTCTTCCGTTTTACACTGTCTCCCGGAGTTGATCCGGGGCTCCATTCATCTCGATGTAATCTATTTGCGTTTGCGGTGCCTTCAACATCCATCATTCGATGCGTCGCATCCTATCTTTGCACCCATGAGGCCGAAATACATAATTTCAAAGTCAACTGCACCAGACATAAACCAATTACTGTCGTTAATTAATTCAGCTTACCGTGGCGAAGAAGCAAAAAAAGGCTGGACTCATGAAGCTGATTTAATTGAAGGAAGTATTCGTACAGACGAAGCAATGTTGCTGGAGTTGATCAATAAAGAGAATGCGGTTATTTTAAAATGCACGAACGAAAATGACAAACTTTTAGGTTGTGTTTATTTAGAAAAACAGGACTCACAGTTATATCTCGGCATGCTCTCTGTATCACCTGAATTGCAAGGAGGTGGCATTGGAAAAGAATTATTAAATGCGTCAGATAAACATGCAAAAAATCTTAATTGCAGTTCAATTATCATGAATGTTATACAAGCACGCCACGAATTAATAGCCTGGTATGCCCGGAATGGCTATACAAACACTGGAAAAAGAAAACCATTCCCTGCTGACAATCGTTTCGGCACTCCCCGCGAACCTTTAGACTTTATTGTTTTGCAAAAAGATTTATAGCTTATAATAATGGGCTCTGTAATTTTTCAAACTTACTCATCGATTTTTATTTTACCATGACAAAACTCTCCATCAACATCAATAAAATAGCAACTCTTCGTAATAGTCGCGGTGGCAATAACCCCGATGTGGTAAAAGCTGCCATAGATGCGCAGCGCTTTGGTGCAGACGGCATTACTGTTCATCCCAGACCGGACGAAAGACATATACGCTATGATGATGTGCGCCAGATCAAAAAAATAATAACCACAGAGTTTAATATTGAAGGCAATTCAAAAGAACAAAAATTTGTTGATCTTGTACTGGAAACAAGACCTCAACAGGTAACACTTGTCCCCGATGAATTAGGCCAGATAACTTCCGATCATGGTTGGGATACCGTCAGGTATAAAGATTATCTCAAAGAAATAATCAGCGTTTTTCAAAATGCAGGTATCCGCGTTTCTATTTTTTTAGATCCGGATATTAAAATGGTAGAAAGCGCCGCAGAAACAGGCACCGATCGTATTGAGCTATACACAGAAGCGTATGCAAAACAATATGCATCAGACAAACAAAATGCTATTAACGAATATACTTCTGCTGCTAAGCGTGCAAAAGAGTTAGGCTTAGGTATAAACGCAGGTCACGACCTCGACATGAATAACCTAAAATTCTTTAAGCAAAATATTCCCTATTTAGATGAAGTAAGCATTGGACATGCACTCATTAGCGATGCCCTTTATTTGGGTTTCGAAAATGCAATTCAACTGTATAAACGCCAGTTGGTTATAAACTAACTAAATTACTCTTCAATAAACTCATGCTTATAGAATCCGCGAGGATTGCTAAGATTTAATAACTTTTGGCAGCCTCAAGAATTTCTACCCCAGATATTTATTTAGCTTACCTCTCCATCCTTCTTTCCTCCGTTTACTCATAAAATAAAACACCAGTCCTATTATTGCTACAGCTGCTATCACTCTTATGGCTATATAATTATTGCGTGCTGGTGGTATATAGGTAGGTCCTTCATCGTTAAATAAAGCAGGTTCTTTTACATAACGTCCTTTAACAGGCATTCCCAGTAGCCAAAAATCTTTCGCAAGTTTGTGTAGTGCTTTTCTTGCTGTATCTCCATACATAGAGTGTCCGTGCCCGGTTGCTATAATATTTGGTTCCAGCGCGGCTAATTCGTTAGCCGAACGTGCAGCTGCACCCCAGTCGGGTGTGAAATATTTTGGAGGGCCACTTAGTATTTTTGATTGTGTCATTACTGAATAAGCCGATTCCTGCTTTGTAGTGACAATTGCATCTCCGGCAACTAATACACCGTCTTTTTCCCTAAACAAACTAATATGCCCGGGAGTATGACCTGGAGTATGCACCCACCTCCAATCCTGCAATTCAGGAATGCTTCCATCTTCCGGCAGTTCTCTTAAATATTGTTCTACATTAATAGGCGCTTTGGGGTAAGAAAAGGATAAATAAGTCATCATTCCTCCACCTACGGTTGGGTCAGCCGGCGGATAAGAAGCCCTGCCTGTTAAATATGGTGCTTCCATGTGGTGGCAGTAAACAGGCACATTCCATTCCTCTGCTAATTGTTGTAACGAACCCCTATGGTCAAAATGGCCATGGGTAATTATAATTGCCACAGGCTTGCTTGTATCTCCAAATAGTTCAGCACTCATCTTTTTTATTTTTGCAGCCGAGGATTTTAAACCTGTGTCTATTAAAACCCAATCAGTAGCTTCGCTGTTTTGTATAATAAAGATGTTTACGAAAATATCTTTCATGCGATAAACCCCGGGTGCTACCAAAAAAATATTGTTATCCAGTAAACGCTCTTCAGTGGCAGAAACTTCTCTTCGGTCTATAATGGCCTTGTTCATGTTTTTTAATTTAGGAGCACAGGCACAAATAACATACCACGTGACGTATTATGAATTGAGAGTACAGATTTCCTCTAAAGCACATTTATTAAAATAAAAATGAGAAGACAAGTATTGGAAATAAAAAAATCCCCTTTTCAGGGGATGTTTTTATTAAGGCGCTTAATTGAAATTTTTTGTCTGTCGGAAACGGACGCCTTAGCTTTTCTAGGGTTGGATAAGGTTTTCTTAGGATTCAAGGATTAAAAACGGACTTCTTTAGGATAATGGATTCAATTGGTTTTAAATAGCTTCAAAAAAAGAAGTTGACTGATATTGGATTTTGATACTGGTGGTTAAACAGTTTTGGCTTTCTTAGGATTTGGTTTGATTGATTACTTATCAATCAACTTCTGGTGTAAATGTAGATCAACAGCGGTTATCACACAATCGGATTAATGCCCTAAATTTCAACTATGGTATTTACTTACACTATCGTACATCTACTAAAAATAAAAAATTGCTAGTTGTTTAGTCCGCAATGCGGAGCTGGGAGGTAGCCCAAATAAAAAGGGGCCAGAATAGAAATTCAGCCCCGTTTAAAATCCAATATCCTATGAAAAACCGAGGTAAAAATAAAGGGAGTTATTGAGTAAAACAATAGTAGAATTACTTAATATTTAAAATGTTTTCAACAAAAGAGAATTTATTCACCACCCATCCAAAAATTCTAAGCAAGCACCCTGGCGGGCAGGTGCAAATGAAAATACTACAATTGAGTTTTCAAACGATGTAACAATTGAAGATCAGCCGTTAAAAGCAGGCAAGTACGGATTATTTATTGCTTATGATTCCCTTAAGTCCACTTTGATCTTTTCTAATAATTCTACTTCCTGGGGTAGTTATTATTACAATCCCGAGGAAGATGCTTTACGTTTTGAAATAAAACCATCAAGAACAAATAACAAAGTAGAATGGCTGAAATATGAATTTAAAAATCAGACAGAAAATACAGCTACCATTGTTTTAGAGTGGGAAAGCCTTGCTTTCCATTTAAGGTAGAAACGAATTATAAAAAGACCAGGTAGAATCTTTTCAAAAAGAATTATATTACGTACAGAACGAGGTTTTTTTTGGCTTGCCTGGGATCAGGCGGCGCAGTGGGCTTTGCAACATGATGTGAACCTTGAACAGGCTCTCGGATGGACAGATTCTGCATCAGGTCCCACTTTTGGTGGTGCTATGTTATT
>MWVT01000187.1_pt1 | contig 13255 bp, 11 predicted proteins | sample 1047201 | NCBI WGS metagenome assembly MWVT01 (sample SAMN06349988, study PRJNA376086) | soil metagenome | isolation source: TG5-1 sample Antarctic (ecotone) soil | place: Antarctica | collected 2015-01-13 | reverse complement strand
GTTGAGAGCGCTGCCATCTATTCAAAATAAAACAATGGATGACGCACAGATAAAAAAAGAAGGTGCAGAGCTACTAATGAAGCTAATGGATTAATTATAGTTTAATCTTTCTCCATTTATTGCTTTTAATATAAAAGTAAGAAAGCGTAAAAAGAGTAGACCAATAGATCAGCTCAGACATCCATCCCCAAAACATAGAAAGCTGGTACCATTCCAATACGGCAAACACGTAAATGCAGTAAAGTATAATTGCAGAAAGTTCTATTACAAACGTCATCCTGCTATTGCCTGTGCCCGTAACGGCATTTAGCCATACACTTGCAAACGACATTAGCACCATTGCAAAAGCAACCAGGCGGATGATGGGAATTCCAGCTTCTATAAAATCATCTCCCAATCCATAAACCGAAAGATAGGTGGCGGGAAATAAATTCAAAACAATGCAAACAAGCAATGCAATTCCGGTACTTATTCTAATAATTTTTTTTACCAGGGGAATTACTTCATCTTTTTTGCCTTGGCCAATAACATTACTGACCATGCTGTTAGTAGTAGAAGCAAAAGCCCAAATAAACACTCCAAAAAATCCAAAAATATTACGCATAGTATTAGAAACAGCCATGCTCATCAGGTTCGTATTTCTTTCTATTAAAATATAAAAAACAAACCAGCTTATAATACTGATGGCATGCTGAAACACAAGCGGGCCAGACATTTTAAGGATTGATCGGATGATAGGCGCATTCCAGGTTGCTTTTGTTATGAACGAAAATTGTTTATCAATCCCTTTTGATTTAATAACAAGAAAGATGACAAACATGCCTAAAAATTCGGCAATAATAGATGCATAAGCAGCACCATTAAATCCAATTTGAGGAAAGCCAAAAGCGCCAAATATTAAAGCATAATCAAAAAAAACATTGGCCAATGCTTCTGCTAATGTACCTGCCACCAGGTATTTACTTTTATTAATACCAACCAATAAAGCATTGCGCATTTGGTAGATGTAAAGAAAAGGCAATCCCCAAATGCGGATATTAAGAAACAAAATAGCTTTTTCGTAAGTTGTTTGAGAATGGATTGTTGACCTTAAAATAATTGGAGCGATAAAATAGGTGATAAGGATTCCCGCCGCTGCAATCAGTAACGCTATATAAATACCTTGTTGAAAATGTTTGCCAATTTCTTCAGGACGGTTTTCACCGGCACGCCGTGAGATCAAAGCCTGTAGCCCATTATTCAAACCAAAACCAATACCTGCAAAAATCAGGTAATACACACCTGTAATACTGGCTATGGCTAATGCTTCTTCGCTTAAATGGCCAAGAAATATATTGTTGATAATAAAATTGAGTTGGGGAACAAGCAGGGCAAGACTAATGGGTAGCGCTATCTTTAAAATCTGCTTGTAAGTAACTTCTACCTGTAGTAACGACGCCATCTTGTAAAAAGGCTGCAATCTAATTCAATTGAAACGGCCTACAAACTGAATGCTTGTAAATCCGTACTTTGCAAAAAAGGAAGGCATTGAATACAATTTTTACTATCAATCCAGAATTAGAAGATACCAGTAATGTATTGCTCTGTGAGTGGGGAGAAGATCATTTTTGCATAGCAGGTTACGATGAAGAAAATAAGCGCTTGCAAAGGCTGGAATACATAGGTTTTGATAAGGAAAACGGCAGAAGAGTCAACGAGGTATTGCAGTTAGTGAAAGAAAGAGAGAGAGAAGATTCCAAAATTATTTTTTGTTCTGCATTTGCGCAATCGGTTTTAACTCCTGCAAAATTGTATCATCAAAAAAATAATACATTAACAGAATTGTATGGAAACCAGTTTTCCTTTCAGTTAAGCGATGTTATAAACGAATGGCAGTTGGTAAATGTATATGCCTTTCCTGCTTCCATTTACAAAAGCATTGTGCAGGATTTTCCTTCTGCCGGTTTTTTTCATGTGTACACACCGGAATTAAAAATTTACAATGGCTTTGTTGCGGAAAACCAGGTAGCAATTCATTTTACACCAAAATATTTTAGGGTGTTAGTAAAAAGTTTCGGACAACTACAATTGGCCCAGATGTATTTTTACAATGCCCCCCTGGATGTAGTTTATTTCTTGCTGAAAATTTTTCAGGAGTTATACCTTACAAAAGAAGATACTTATCTTATCCTATCTGGCTTAATAGAAGAAAAATCTGCATTATACCGCGAAATAGAAAGCTATTTTTTAAATGTACATTTTGCGTTGCCGTCAACAATAAGTCTTAACAATTCAGAACTTCCTTCCTATTTTTTTAATTCAATGTATAACCTGGCTTTATGCGTATCATAAGTGGAAGCCTGAGTGGAAGAAGATTTAATCCACCTTCCAAAATGCCTTATACCAGGCCAACAACCGATATAGCCAAAGAAGGGTTATTTAACGTGCTTCAAAACAATCTGGATTTTGAAGAACTAAAAACACTTGACCTTTTTGGCGGCACTGGGAGCATTAGTTATGAGCTTGCTTCAAGAGGTGTATCCAATCTTACCATAGTGGAAAAAGATCAGCACATGGTTGACTTTATTAAAAGAACAACGTCCGATCTTAAAATTGAAAATATAAAAGTTGTGCGGTCAGAGGTTTTTAAGTTCATTGATCAATGCGCAGATAAATTTGATTTCATTTTTGCCGGACCGCCGTACGCATTAGAAACAATTGACGAATTACCGCGAAACATATTTGCAAAAGAATTGCTGAATGCAGGTGGTTGGTTTGTATTGGAACATACTCCGCGAAATAATTACGAAAATTTTCCTTTTTTTAAATCATCACGTAATTACGGCACAACAATTTTCTCCATTTTTCAAAATAGAACTGCTGAATAATCATGCTAAAAAAAGAAATAAGAAAAACATTCCGCCAGAAAAGAGGTGAAATAACTGCAACTCAACAATTAAAATGGGATGATCTGATCCTGATTCATTTTCAAACGATCGAACTTCCTTTTTTATCAACTGTGTTAAGTTTTAATCCTATAGAAGAAAAAAAAGAGATCAATACATTTACAATTATAGATTACCTGCATTTTGTAAATCCTGCATTGCAGGTAGCCTATCCAAAAGCCGATTTTAAAAATAATTCCATACAGGCAATAGTTTGTAATGCCGATGCCGCTTTTGAATTAAATGAATACAATATTCCTGAACCTGTTGATGGTGATGCGCTGGATCCTACAGAAATTGATATGGTACTTGTTCCTTTATTAGCATTTGATATACAAGGAAAGAGGGTAGGTTATGGCAAAGGTTTTTACGACCGTTTTTTAAAACAGTGCAGGCCAGATTGTTTGCTAACCGGACTTTCGTACTTTGAAGCAATTGATACTATTGATGATGCGGACGATTTTGATGTACCTTTAAACCTTTGTATCACCCCTCAAAAGGTTTATGTTTTCTAATTGGTTTTTAAAGTCTTTTCGAATTTTACTTCTTCCTTTTGCTTTAATTTATGGCTTTATCGTATGGCTTCGCAATTGGTTGTATAATAAAAATATTTTCAAATCTACTTCCTTTGGAATGCCCATAATTTGTGTAGGTAACCTGTCGCTTGGTGGCACGGGAAAATCGCCAATGGTAGAATACCTGGTTATGCATTTAAAAAATCAGTACAAAGTTGCTACTTTAAGCCGTGGGTATAAAAGAAAAACAAAAGGCTATGCACTCGCTAACGCATATACAACAGCGTTAGACGTGGGGGACGAACCAATGCAATTTCACCGTAAGTTTCCGGATGTTCCTATTGCTGTTGGCGAGGAACGTTTACTGGCAATTCCACAACTGCTGCACGACCGGCCCGAAACTGAAGTAATTCTTTTAGATGATGCATTTCAACACCGCGCCATTAAAGCTGGATTAAATGTTTTATTAACGGAGTATGAAAACCTATTTACGAGAGATTTTTTTATTCCTACTGGAGATCTGCGTGATATAAAAAATAGCTACGAAAGAGCTGATGTAATTGTTGTAACTAAAACCAGGTCGAATATTGATGAAGCCGAAAAAAACGAGATCATAAAAGAGATCGATCCTTTACCACACCAACATGTATTTTTTACCTGCATAATTTATGGAACCCCGTATCATATAACACACCAAAGTTTTGGATTTATTAATGATCAGACAGAAGTTTTGCTGGTAACGGGTATTGCTAATCCCAAGCCCCTGAAAAAATTTCTGGAAGATCGGATTCACACTTATTACATGATGCACTATGGCGATCATCATATTTTTTCAATTGACGACTGGCGGGATATTAAAAAACGTTTTGAAGCCATAACTGCCGAGAAGAAGATCATTCTTACCACAGAAAAAGATGCAATGCGGTTATTGAAATTTGAAAGCGAAATTACTAACTTACCTTTCTATGTTATGCCTATTGAGCATAAGTTTTTATTTAACGAGGGAATAATGTTTGATAGTATCATCAATAAATTCATTTATAATTTTAAACAACCAGCATAGTATGAGCAGAAAGACTCAGAAAAAAAAGGGGCACAAAGTAGCTGATAAAGAAACATATAAAGGGATAATTGAAATTACCCGTTCGGGGATGGGATTTGTGGTTGTTGAAAATGTTGAAACGGATATCCTGGTTCGCCCAAATGATTTTGGCACCGCTATGCACGGCGATCTTGTTCGTGTAGCGGTAAAGCCCAACCGCGATGGCAAACGAATGCAGGGAGCGGTGGTGCAGGTCATTGAACGCAAGCAAACAGAGTTCATCGGCCGATTGCAAATGAATAAAGGTTTTGCATTTTTTGTATCGGATGGCGAACGTAAAATGCAGGATGTATTTATACCCGAGAAAAATTTTAATGGAGCAACAGAAAATGATCGGGTTGTCATTAAAGTTACAGAGTGGGAGCAAGGCGGCGGCAAGCGTCCGGTTGGCGAGGTAGTAACCGTTCTATCTGCAGAAGATACCAATGATGTAGCCATGAAAGAGATTTTGCTGGAGCATGGTTTTCCACTTCAGTTTCCCGATGAAGTTTTAGAAGAAGCAGTAAGAATGCCTGAAACAATTACAGAAAACGAAATTGAAAAGCGAAAAGATTTTCGCAAAATACTAACCTTCACAATTGATCCTGTTGATGCAAAAGATTTTGATGATGCTATTTCAATAAGGGTTTTAAAAAATGGCAATTACGAAATCGGTGTGCACATTGCAGATGTAGGGCACTATGTAGAGCCGGGAAGCGCATTAGATGCTGAAGCATATATGAAAGCAACATCCGTGTATTTGCCCGACAGAGTTAATCCAATGTTGCCGGAACATATTTCAAATGTGTTGTGTTCGCTGCGTCCGACGGAAGACAAACTTACTTTTTCTGCTGTCTTTCAGATGACGCCTAAAGGGCAGATAAAGGAATATTGGTTAGGTAAAACTGTCATTCATTCTAATCACCGCTTTACTTATGAAGATGTTCAGGAGATCATAGAAAATCAGGAAGGTTTATACCAAGATGAAATTTTATTGTTGAATAGCATTGCTCAACGGTTACGCAAAAAACGTTTTGAGAACGGTGCAATTAATTTTTCGTCAACCGAAGTTCGTTTTAAATTAGATGACAATGGAAAACCTATTGGCATCACCGTTAAAGAAAGTAAAGAATCGCACCAGTTGATAGAAGAGTTTATGCTGCTGGCAAATAAGCAGGTTGCAGAAAATGTTTCCAAAATCAAGATCAACAAAAAACCTGTGCCATTTGCCTATAGAGTGCATGATCTGCCCAGCGAAGAAAAGCTACTTCCTTTTATGGCTTTTGCACGAAAGTTTGGACATAAGTTCGATACATCTTCTCCCGAAAAAATAGCAGAATCGTTCAACCAAATGTCGCAGGATGCAAAAGGAACACCAGAGCAGCATGTGTTGGAACAGTTAGGGATTCGCACCATGGCTAAAGCTGTTTATACCACGGAAAACATTGGTCACTACGGCCTGGGGTTTGAAAATTATTGTCATTTCACTTCGCCTATACGCCGCTACCCCGATATTTTAGTACACCGGGTTTTACTAGATGTTTTAAATGGTAAGGTTAACGCAGACAAAAAGATGGAGGAAAAGTGCAAGCATTGCAGTGTACGCGAAAGAGCTGCAATGGAAGCGGAAAGAGCGGCTAATAAATACAAGCAGGTAGAATATATGCGTGATTTTTTAGGAGAAGAATTTACAGGTGTGATTAGCGGAGTTGCAGCATTTGGTTTTTGGGTTGAAACAGTGGAACATAAATGCGAAGGAATGGTAAGTGTTACCAGCCTTGCGGAGTACGATGAATTTAGGTTAATGCAGGAAGATTATATGCTCGTCGGACACAGAAGCGGAAGAAAATTTCGCATGGGCGACCGCGTTAAAATAAAAGTAATTTCTGCTAATCTCGAAAAAAGACAACTGGACTATGAATGGGTTCTGACACCAATTGTTGAATATCCGGAACCGGCAGCAGAAAAAGTAAAACAAAAAAAGAAGAAGAAAAAAGCGATCGAAGGATAAGCCTATGTATAGTTTTCAGCAATTATCTAATTTGTTTTCAGACAAATTTTCAATTGACCATTTTCCTTCGCAACCCGGGTCTCTTTACGAACCCAATCGCTATTTTTTAGGTTTAGGAGGGAAACGGGTTCGTCCTGTTGCCTGCCTTATGGGAAATGAATTATTTGATGAAATAAATCCGGATGCCTGGCAGGTTGCAAATGCTATTGAACTATTTCACAATTTTACATTGATCCATGATGATATAATGGATAAAGCGCCCTTGCGCAGAGGACTACAAACAGTGCATGAAAAATTTGGTGAAAGCACTGCGTTGCTGGCAGGAGATGTAATGCTGGTAACCGCTTATGAATACCTGAATAAAATTTCCGGCAAGTATATTTTTTCAATCTTCAACCTGTTTAATAAAACAGCAAAAGAAGTTTGCGAAGGACAGCAATTAGACATGGATCTATCTCAAAGCGGTCCATCAGCAGAAAAAATTGATGATGTAGGCTTTCAAGAATATGAGCACATGATTAATTTAAAAACTTCTGTGCTATTAGCTGCCAGCTTAAAAATGGGTGCAATTTTAGGCGGAGCAGGCGAAAGAAATCAAAACCTTATTTATGAATTTGGTAGAAAACTCGGATTAGCCTTCCAGGTACAGGATGATTATTTAGATGCGTTTGGAAACCCGGAAAAATTTGGTAAACAGGTAGGCGGCGACATTCTGGCGAACAAAAAAACATTTCTGTTGATACATGCCCTGGAAACGGTTTCACCACAACAAAAACAACATTTAGAAGTAATATTAAATGGTGAAGATCAAAATAAAGTTCTGGATGTAATCAATATATTCAAACAATGCAAAGTAGATGAATGGGCTAAAGAACTAAAAGAAAAATACATTGACGAAGCCTTGACTCACCTGGAAGACATAGCCGTTTTATCCAAACGCAAAGAGCCATTAAAGCAATTGGTTTTGTTTCTGATGCAAAGAGAACATTAATGGGCGTTTTTCCACGAAAAAATTATCCTTTGTTTTAAAACATTATTTGTTCGCTCATAATTAACATAATTTAGGAAAATCATTTTATCTCTATGGCAGCAACTCTTCAACCAAAAACACCAACATTATTTCAGGCTTTATTGCCTATTATATTTTTAGTTGGATTGCTTATACTTAACGTATTTTTTTATGGTGACATGGCTACATCGGGCCCCAATCAGATAGCACTCATTTTGGCTGCTGCCGTAGCAGCTATTGTTGGGTTGTCTCTAAAATATACTTTTAAACAATTACTACAAGGTGCTGTTAATAGCATTACAGCTTCCATGGGCGCTATTTTAATTTTGTTGCTTATTGGAGCATTAGCAGGCACCTGGTTAATTAGTGGAATAGTACCTGCTATGATTTATTATGGTTTGCAAGTGCTTAATCCCACTATTTTTCTTTTTGCTTCGGTCGTTGTTTGCTGTATTGTAAGCTTGGCTACTGGCAGCTCCTGGTCTACCGTTGCTACCGTTGGCATTGCACTGCTTGGCATAGGCAAAGCATTAAACATTAATGAGGGACTTATTGCTGGCGCTATTATTTCAGGCGCTTATTTTGGCGATAAAATATCACCTATGTCGGATACAACTAATCTGGCCCCGGCAATGGCCGGTACCGATTTGTTTACACATATTCGTTATATGATGTACACCACAGTTCCAAGCATCATTCTTGCTTTATTGATTTTCTTGGGCATAGGTATATTCACAAATCATTCTGCATCTTCCGAAAATACAGATGCACTCTCTGCCGCTATTTCTTCAAAATTCAATATCAATCCTTTCCTTTTTATTGTGCCCGCTGTGGTCATTTTTATGATCGTTAAAAAAGTTAATGCAATACCTGCACTTTTAATTGGTTCTGTACTGGGTGGTGTGTTTGCAATTTTTTTTCAACCTCATATTATAAGGGAAGTTGGTGGCGAAACCGGTGATTATTTCAAACAATCCTATGTTGCTTTAGTCAATAGCATGTCGGGTGAAGTAAGTGTTACAACCAGTAGTCAAATAGCAAGTGATTTGCTCAAATCTAAGGGCATGTTTGGTATGCTTAATACTATTTGGCTAATATTGGCTGCCCTGAGTTTTGGCGGAATAATGGAGGAAGCAGGACTGCTGAAACGAATTACCCGGCCTCTTGTAAAAAAGGCTAAAACAACTGGTTCGTTGGTCGCCACTACTGCTGCAAGTTGCATGTTTGTAAATGTTACTGCATCCGATCAATACTTGTCCATTGTAGTTCCGGGTAAAATGTTTGCTAAAACATATAAAGAAAGGCTATTAGCCCCGGAAAATTTAAGTCGCACTCTAGAAGATTCGGGCACGGTCACTTCAGTTCTGGTGCCTTGGAATACATGCGGGGCTACACAATCAGCTGTGTTGGGTGTTTCTACTTTCATTTATGCCCCTTTTTGTTTCTTTAATATTATTAGCCCTTTCATGACTGTATTTTTCGCTTACATGAATATCAAAATTGCTAAATTATCGCCCGTCCAGGCACAACAGGTACAACCTGCTGCTATTTCTGATCAGCCTGAAGACAAACCAGTTGAAATTCTGTAACTGCTGTTTTTTATGGAAAGGAACTATGTAGTTCTTGTGAAACCGAACCTAACTTTCCCCCGTAAAGAGAATGCTTTTAATTTTGCACAATGAAGTTCCAGATAGGTGATAAAGTATTGGTGTTGCATTCCAATGAAGAAGGAGAGGTAGTAGATATTATCAATAATAAAATGGTGATGGTAGATGTACGCGGTGTAAATTTTCCCGCTTACATTGATCAACTTGATTTCCCATACTTCAAACGATTTTCTGAAAAGAAATTATTTCCTGCTAAAAAAGAAAAGCAATTTGCCGAGGATATAAAAAAAGATAAAACTCCAAAAGAAAAGGTGATAGATGGGGTATGGCTTTCCTTTCTTCCAAAATTTGAAACGGATGAATTTGGTGATGATATAGTGGAAACGCTAAAAATCCACCTGATCAACCACACTGAAAGAGGTTATAAAATTATTTATAAGTTGACTTTTTTTGGTAACCCGGATTTTGAGTTGAAAGCAGAAGTGCAGCCCTTTGAAAATTTTTATTTACACGATGTTCCCTTTAGTGATATGAGTGATAGTCCGGCTTTTACATTTGAATTTTCTTTGTTTCAGCAGGAAAAAAGAAAAGCAGATTTTTACGAAGCCTCAGTAAAATTAAAACCAAAGCAAGTCTTTAACCGCATAGAGAAATTAAAAGAAAAAGGTGAAGCAACGTTTACTTATAAGTTGTTCGATCATTATCCAGACAAAACTGTCGAAGACAAACCGGAGTTTGATTCACTGATCTCAAAAGGAATTAAAATTTATAATGCAAAAGAAGCCCGCAAACATCTGGCGCCGGCAAGAACGGTAGTTGATCTGCATATTGAAAGATTGTCAGACGACTGGAAACACTTGTCGAATGGTGAGATACTGAATATACAATTAAAGGAATTTGAAAAAATCTACGACCTTGCATTGGCACACCGTCAGTCGCAGCTAATTGTAATTCATGGGGTGGGAAAAGGTGTTCTACGAGATGAGATACATGACCTGCTACGTTTGAAAAGGGAGGTCAAGTCTTTTGTCAATCAATATAATCCTTCTTTTGGGTATGGAGCTACAGAAATTTATTTTCAATATTAGTTTTGAGCCCGTTGTCCTAATCAGAAACTTAAGGAAATGGTTTTGTTTAATTTGTTTTTTTGCTGTCATCCCGGGCTTGACCCGGGAACTCCAATTATTTAGGAAACTTGTATAGTACTGAAATAGGTTGACTAAAAAATGTAAAAATGTCACACCCCTTACCTGCTGTGTCTTGTATAGCTTCCGGTTTGTTTCATTTTTTCAGCTAAACTGCTAAATTTTCCGTTTCTATGGTACTGGCATGTTATTCGCCTACCTTTGCCGCCCCCTTTAGGGCATGAAATTATTTCATTAAACAAAAACCAATAAAATCATAGAAATGGCTAACAAAGTAAATGTTACCCCTCTGCATGACAGAGTGATCGTGAAGCCGGATGCAGCCGAAGAAAAAACTGCCGGTGGTATTATTATTCCGGATACAGCTAAAGAAAAGCCTCAAAGAGGTATTGTAGTGGCTGCAGGTCCTGGTAAAAAAGATGATCCAGTAACAGTAAAAGAAGGCGATACCGTTTTATATGGTAAGTACGCAGGAACCGAAATATCAATCGAAGGGGAAGATCTCATGATCATGAGAGAAAGTGACATCCTGGCGATACTTTAATTTGAAGATTTGAAGATGCGCTGATTTGGTAATTAGCTCCTTCAGTTTTCAAATAATTTTCAAATTTTCAAATTATTTAATTTTCAAATTAATCTAATATGGCAAAGCAATTGTTTTTTGATACCGATGCCCGTAACAAAATGAAAAGGGGTGTTGATGTATTAGCGAACGCAGTAAAAGTAACGTTAGGCCCAAAAGGACGTAACGTAGTTATCGAAAAGAAATTTGGCTCTCCGGCAATTACTAAAGACGGTGTTACCGTTGCTAAAGAAATTGAGCTGGAAGATGCTATTGAAAATATGGGTGCTCAAATGCTGAAAGAAGTAGCTTCTAAAACCTCAGATATTGCAGGTGATGGTACTACTACTGCGACAGTTTTAGCACAGGCAATTATCACCGAAGGTTTAAAGAACGTAGCTGCCGGTGCTAATCCAATGGATCTGAAACGCGGTATTGACAAAGCAGTTAAAGCTGTAGTTGAAAATCTGCGTTCTCAATCTCAACCCGTAGGTCAGGACAATAGTAAAATTGAGCAGGTTGCTACTATCTCTGCTAACAACGACAACGAAATTGGTAAGTTGATTGCACAGGCAATGGAAAAAGTTTCTAAAGATGGTGTTATCACTATTGAAGAAGCAAAAGGTATTGAAACAACTGTAGATGTTGTTGAAGGTATGCAATTCGACCGTGGTTACATCTCTCCTTACTTTGTAACCAACAGCGAAAAAATGCAGACTGAATTGGAGAATCCCTACATTCTTATTTATGATAAGAAAGTTAGCTCAATGAAAGATATTCTCCATATTCTTGAGAAAGTAGCTCAGCAAGGCGCTCCTTTATTAATTATATCTGAAGATCTGGAAGGTGAAGCATTAGCTACTTTAGTTGTAAATAAATTACGTGGTACGTTGAAAGTGGCTGCTGTTAAAGCTCCTGGCTTTGGCGACCGTCGTAAAGAAATGTTGCAGGATCTTGCTGTGTTGACAAAAGGTATTGTAATTTCTGAAGAGCAAGGCTATAAATTAGAGAATGCCGATCTTACTTATTTAGGTCGTAGCGAAAGAGTTGTTATTGATAAAGACAACACTACAATCGTTGGCGGTTCTGGTGAAAAAGATGCCATCACCGGTCGTATCAACCAGATTAAATCTCAAATTGAATCAACTACTTCGGATTACGATAAAGAAAAATTACAAGAGCGTTTAGCTAAATTAAGTGGTGGTGTTGCTGTATTAAATGTTGGTGCAGCTACAGAAGTAGAAATGAAAGAAAAGAAGGATCGCTGTGATGATGCTTTGCATGCTACAAGAGCTGCTGTTGAAGAAGGTATCGTACCTGGTGGTGGTGTTGCTTATATACGTGCTATTGCAGCATTAGATGATATTAAAACATTGAATAACGACGAGGCGACAGGTATTCAAATCGTTCGCCGTTCATTGGAAGAACCTCTGCGCCAGATCGTAGAAAATTGCGGTATTGAAGGTAGCGTAGTGGTTAATAAAGTACGCGAAGGAACTGGTGATTACGGATTTAATGCACGTACCGAAGTTTACGAAAACTTAATTGGTGCTGGTGTTATTGATCCGACTAAGGTTACTCGTATTGCATTAGAAAATGCTGCTAGTATCGCTGGCATGCTTTTAACTACCGAGTGTGTAGTTGCCGATAAGCCAGAACCTAAATCTGCCGGTGCAGGTATGCCAGGCGGAATGCCAGGTGGTATGGGCGGAATGGATTATTAAGAGATGGTGATTAGCAAATATGCTAATTAGCAGATGAATAAACAAACCTCATTGTCCGAAGCTTAAGCAAAAAGATGATGAGGTTTTTTTTGTGTATAATTTATTCTGTGGATATAGATTATTTTTCCTAAATTGAACTTAGGCAATTAATCCTTTAGAGCGTTCGTCTGCATTTTTGGCAAATTCTTTGCAGCAGCATCTTCTCCCTTTGAATTGCAATTATCTGTTCACATTTTAAAACAATTCTTATGCTGTCTAAAATGTTCCAGTGGTTAAAAGCAAAATTTACAGGGAAAAACAAAAAGTCTAAATCAGGGTTTGATACCGATAATCATTTCCTGATCTTATAGGCTTGGCTTCCCTTTTATACTGCACAAGGGGCAAAAGTGAGTTAGATTTTTTTAGGAGCCAGACATAAATACTACTATTTAGCTTTGCTTGCGTCGCACTTGTTAGCGGCAACGCCCTGAGGAACGAAGGGCAGTTCCCACTTCATCCCGAACTTGCTTCGGTGACTTTTACTTTTTTTTCATTATTGAGCAAAATACGAGTCACTTATAATTTGTGTGATTCGGGCTGAAGCCATGAAAAAAATTTTTAAACTCTGGTTAAACCATCGGGGTTTATTTTTTGTCCTATCGCCATTATTTTATCTCTGGCAGGTAGTTTGCAAATGC
>MWVT01000186.1_pt1 | contig 13267 bp, 9 predicted proteins | sample 1047201 | NCBI WGS metagenome assembly MWVT01 (sample SAMN06349988, study PRJNA376086) | soil metagenome | isolation source: TG5-1 sample Antarctic (ecotone) soil | place: Antarctica | collected 2015-01-13 | reverse complement strand
ATACAGGAGCGTATTACCTGATTATTTCCTACGGAGGTTTTGAAACTTTAAAAAAAACTTTCAGGATCAGTGCACAAACGCCAATGCTTGATTTAGCTGCGTTGAAACTGGAAAAGAAATACAAAATTTTAGACGAAGTTGTAGTGACGGACGAAGCGCCCATAAAAATAAACGGAGATACCCTGGCATATAATGCCAACGCGTTTAAAACAAAACCCAATGCAACGGTAGAAGACCTGCTTAAAAAACTGCCAGGCATGACAGTGGAAAAAGATGGCACAGTAAAAGCCCAGGGAGAGAATGTGCAAAAAGTTTATGTAGATGGTAAAGAGTTTTTTGGCACTGATCCTAAACTGGCTACAAAGAATTTAACCGCGGATATGGTTGACCAGGTAGAGGTGTATGATGACATGAGTGAACAAGCGAAGTTTAATAAAATAGATGACGGCAGCCGCAGCAAAGCCATCAACTTAAAATTAAAAAAAGATAAAAAGAAAGGTTTATTTGGTAGGGCAAACGCGGGTTATGGAACAAATGAACGATATGATGCGGGGATCACCGCTAACTTTTTTAAAGGAGCAACGCAGGTAAATGTAATAGCAAAAGCGAATAACACCAACAATATTGGCTTCAGCATTTCTGATGCCATGGGTATGTTTGGTTCCGGAGGTTTTGGTGGCTTTAGCGGTGGAGGAGGAGGAATGATGATGACGAGAGGCGGAGGTGGAAGTTTCGGGCTTGGTTCTGGACCGACCGGCATTACAAAAACGGGTTCTGCAGGTATAAATTACCGCGATGTGTGGGGAAAGAATATAGATGCCACAAGCAGTTATTTTTACAACCATGCGGGAGCAAATAATTTACGTACGGGTAATTTCCAGCGTTTTTTATCCGATTCTACTTTAGCAGGTGATCAGCAAACTGTTTCTGAAAACATTAATAACAACCACCGTTTTAATTTCAACCTTAAATGGGAGATTGATTCGCTGAACTCGATCATCTACCAACCAAACATAAGTTTGCAGCAAAGCAGCAGCTACCGAGATGATTCGCTGGTACAAAATTCACTGAAGGGAGGCGAAGCTTATTTGCTAAATAACACACGTACCATTAGTGACAATAGTGGCAACGGCATTAACTGGTCTAACAATCTTATCTGGAGGCGAAAGCTGAATAAAGTTGGACGAACATTGTCTGTCAGTTTATCGAATACGTATAGCAAAAACGAACGGGAAGGATATGTGACAAGCAGGGGAAATTCCTACAACAGTATTGGCGCAAAAACAAAAGAAAATAATTTCCGTCAGCAAAATTTACAGGATAATCTTACAAATAATTATGGCGCATCTCTTTCTTATACCGAACCAATTTCCCGAAATAAAATATTGGAGTTAAACTATGCATACAATAAAAATGCAAATGAGGCGGATAGAGTCACAAACGATTTTAATACAGCAACAGGCGAATATGATATTAAAAATTCTGTGCTCAGTAATCGTTTTCAAAATGTAAACGAGTCAAACCGGTTTGGTTCTAATTTTCGTGTCACCAATAAAAAGTTCAATTATCAATTAGGCGTGTCGGTTCAAAATACATTGTTGAAAAGTAATAATTTAAGCAAAGATTCTTCTATCAATCAGCGTTACTTTAATATTTTTCCTACAGCCAGTTTCAATTACCAGTTTGCCCGTAGCCGCAATTTGCGTATCAATTACCGGGGAAGAACCAACCAGCCTTCTATTTCTCTATTGCAGGATATTATTGACCCGAATACAGCACCCTATTACCGTACAGGCAATCCAGCATTAAAACAGGAATTCTCAAATAATATTACGTTGAGTTATAATTTTTTCGACATAGTCAAATTCCGCAACATTTTTGCTTTAATAAGTTTTAATAATACCAATGATAAGATCGTAGATAATTTACTGACTAAAAACTTTCCTGCACGTTATAAATATCTTGAAGCCGGTGGTACGCAGTTAAGCATTCCTACAAATATGGATGGCACTTATAATGTAACAGGGGCTTTCAATATTGGCTTTCCTATTAAAAAAATGAAAGGTGGAAATTTTAATACAAATACACGGATTACGTATGCACGTAACGGTAATGTTATTGATGGAATAAAAAATCTGAATAGAAATCTTACACTTGGTGAAGACCTTCGCCTGAGCTATAATTATAAAGAGCAATTAGATTTTGGTTTAAATGCAAGCACTAATTATACATCAGTAGATTACGCTAACCTCAATATTCCGGCCGTACGGCAAAACAACCAGGACCAGTCTTATTTCAGTCATGTAATTTCTGCTGATGTAACTTATACTTTTCCAAAAGGATTTATTTTATCTACTGATCTTGACTATACTATAAATCCGGAGCAGGGAGAAAACATTGATCGCACATTTTCTATGTGGAACGCATCTTTTGCAAAGCAATTATTTAAAAGTAAACGCGGCGAATTAAAATTATCTGCTTTCGATCTTTTGAATCAGAACCAAAGTTTTAGTCGTAATATCTCTGATAACTATATTGAAGATGTTCGCAATACCGTATTGCAACGTTTTTTTACTTTATCGTTTACTTACAATTTAAACCGAATGGGTGGTAAGAGCATGATGCCGCGTATGATAGAAAGAGCCACACGAAATATCCGGATAAATTAAAAAAAAAATCAAAGTTTGAAAGCCTTGATTGCAATTTTAGTAATGGTACGTTCTGCACAAATCAACCTGCTAAATGGTTAGCATTTCAATACTTTCCCCTTTAAATTTTTATACATATATTTAATTACAAAATGCCGTCCCCCCAAATAGTTGTTCATTTTATTGATGAAGTAATTAAATATCTTCCCGGTGATACTAACATAGAATTGAAGTTTATAAATACTAATCTTCCTAACAATCCGGATCATTGTTGGCTTGGTAAGTATTGGAACCGGAGATTTTCAAGAATAGTATTGCATGAAAAAAGAGTTTTTCATATTGCTTTTAATGCTGCTTTTCAGCACCATGACTGTTTTCTCTCAACCATATAAAATAGACAGTCTTGTTCTTGTTCTTAAAAGCTCAAAACCAGACACGAACAAAGTAAATACACTTAATGCACTTGCTGAAGAATTAAAAAATGAAAATCCCGATACAGCTATTTATTTTGCAAATGAAGCCCTGGCATTTGCAACCAAATTAGCTTATAAAATAGGGATTGCTGATGCAAAATTAAGTAAAGCAAGAGCCAATGCGAATCTTGGCAAAACTGAAGAGGGACTGAAAAACTGTAATGATGCATTAAAATTGTATGATCAATTGTCTGGCTTAACAAGCAATGTTGATCAATCAAAAGTCCTGCAACAAAAATCAAACGCTTACAACACAAAAGGAATCATCTACCTAATGCAGGGGAATTATCCTGAAGCATTAAAACATTTATTTTCTTCTTTATCAATAAGAGAAAAAACTGGAGATAAAAAAGGTATTGCTTATACCGAAAACAATATTGGAATTGTTTTTCTTTATCAACGTAATTTCCCAGAATCCCTTAAGCACTACCTAACTTCTCTAAAAATCAGGACCGAACTTGGAGATAAACGAGGCGCCGCTGGATCTTACAATAATATAGGCCTTGTTTATATGGAGCAGGGCAATTACTCTAAAGCATTACAAAATTATGCCGCCTCCTTAAAACTCGCTGTAGAAACAGGGGATAAGGGAACGATGGCTAATATTTACAGCAATACCGGATTTATTGAAACGAAACAGGGAAAGTATGAAGAAGCGGTGAAGCATTTTCTCTCAGCAATAAAAATCCTGAAAGAAACGGGCAATAAGGATGGCCTTGTTGCAGCTTATATAAATATTGGGCAAAGTTTTACAAAACAAAAAAGATACGCAGATGCATCTATATACCTGCACCAGGCTTTATCGCAGGCAAAAGAAATGAGCGGCTTGTTGAGAATGCAGGAGACATATGCCGAGTTAACCATATTGGACAGCGCACAAGGCAACTTTAAACAAGCACTGGAACATTACAAGCTATTTATCAATTGCAGGGATAGCATGTTCAATAACGACAATGCAAAAAAATTAATGCAGTCGCAACTGCAATTTGATTTTGATAAAAAAGAATCCCTGGCAAAAGCTGAGCAGGATAAAAAAGATATTTTGTCTGTAGCTGAGATCAGCAAACAAAAAATGACCCGAAACTTTTCGTTTGCAGGTATTGGAATCGTGCTGCTTTTTAGCGGCTATGGCTTTTACCGCTACCGGCAGAATAAACAACTAAGTAAGCAACTTGCCTCATCGCTTATTGAATTAGAACAGGCGCAGGAGCAATTGATAAAAACCGAAAAGGAAAAAGAAGCGGAAAATATCAGGGTGCAGATCAGTCGTGATATACATGATGAAGTAGGTGCAACATTAAGTGGTATAGCTTTGTTCAGTGAAATCGTCAGTCAAAAAATACAACACCACAAGAATAAGGACGTACAAGGTTATCTTGAAAACATTACGGCTAACTCCAGGGAAATGATAGAAAAGATGAGCGATATTGTATGGACCATCAATCCGCAAAATGACAGCTTTGACCGGATCATAGCAAAATTGGAATCCTTTGCAGTTAATTTATGTGCCGGAAAAGGCATTAAACCCCACCTGGATATAGACGAATCTATTCGCGGGTACTATCCTGACATGCAGGTACGCAAGAATTTTTACCTCATCATGAAAGAGGCCATTAACAATGCCGTTAAATATTCCGGTGCAAAAAATATTTATGTTTCATTGAATTACCGCTATGACGAAATTAATGCAATGGTTAAGGATGATGGAAAAGGATTCGATGCGGCTTTAGCCACAGAAGGAAATGGATTGAACAATATGAAAGCGAGAACCAATGAGCTGAATGCAAAACTCAATATTGAATCACAAAAGGGAAAAGGGACATCGGTAAACCTCCAAATGAGATTTCACCCAAACGGGGGACAGGGAGAAGTTGTTTAAATTTTTTTCTTTATAAAAAATTAGCCTTTGCCGATACAGGTTGCCATATTTGAGGACAATAAGCTGATGCGAAACGGTTACGAAGCTATTTGTAATGGCACGGAAGGCCTTCATTGCTGCGGTGCTTTTGCTGATGGTAATGATCTTGATTTTAAAATCAGCCGAAGCAATCCTGATGTGGTATTGATGGATATTGAAATGCCCGGTATTGATGGAATTACGGCCACCCGTAAAATAATAAAGCAATGGCCTGAAATGAAGATAATGATCCAGACCGTTTTTGAAGATGATGATAAAATCTTTGATGCCATCTGCGCCGGTGCTTCGGGTTACATTTTAAAATCTACTTCCCCATCCCGCCTTGTAGAGGCAATTCATGAAGTACATAATAGCGGCTCACCCATGAGCCCTTATATAGCAAGCCGTGTATTAAAACTTTTTCAGCAATTTGCCCCGGCTATGCAGGATGATGCCGAAAATTTTTTACTGAGCAGCCGTGAAAAAGAAATCCTTTTTTTGATGATGGAAGGGCATCATCTCCGCACCATTGCCGAAAAAAGTTTTATTAGTTATGAAACGGTGCGAACGCATGTAAAAAGAATCTACAAAAAACTCCACGTTGCATCTGCTTCCGAAGCTGTTGCCAAGGCTATCAGGCAACGGCTCGTTTAATTATCTCACTTATTCCTGCATCATAAAATTCACCCATCTGGGGTATTGTAATCCGCTGCGGATAGTTTGAATTTTATATCAGCCGCACTGAAAACTTCAACATAATTTAAAAAAATCATAACCCCATTTTCAAATCAAAAAACTTTTTTATGAAAAAGCATCAACTAATGAACCTGACTTTCATCTTTTTTGCTGCATTGTTGCTGTCCGGCTGCAAAAAATCAATTGAAGAAACAACTGAAATAGCAACTGAGGAAAGCAAGAAAAGCAAAATGGCTAAGGCCAAACAATCTGACCCTAAAAAAAATGAATGCCAACTAACTTTTGGTTATGATCATGGCGGTATTCCAAACTATTTTCATTATAATAGTATGGGACTGGTTGATGAATGGCGTGTAGATCTCCCCCAGAATCAGTTTATTATTACCATCGCCTATGATAACAACAACAGGATTTCTACCGCAAACTTCCTCGATAATGGAACTCCCATTGGTATTGAGTTTGTATGGGCGGGAGATATTATTACCCGTGAACATTGGGATGTAGGTGGCTTTTTTCAATTTGACGTTATAAACACGTATGACAAACATGGTAACATCATAAAAAAGGAAACCAGTTATGGTTTATATTCCATTACAGAATTTACACCTCAGGGTAACCATTTACGTGATGTTGTTTACTTTGGTGATGAAGTACTCGCATCGGATGACTACACATACAATCAGCCTAACAAAAATCCATTTATGGCAATACCCGGCCTGCCTTACGCCTTTCTTTATGTCAATCCATATCAAAGTAAATGGTATGCCACAAGCGATAAATTTACAGTGTATGAAAACGGGAATCCTGTAGTACTGCTTGATACGGATCCGGCACAAACCGTAATGGAATTCGGCTTCCGGCATTATCTTTCTTCCGTTACTTATTACGACAGAGTAAGCGAAACGTTTATGACAAGAAATTTTGAATATCAGAATTGCGGGCCCCAGAACAATATGCGAAAAAAGGCTAACGGATCATCCAATTTTTCTACTGATAAAAAAGTAAACAGGCATGGTCCAATGCTTATTATTTCGCATGATAAAATGAGGAAACAGATAGAAAAGTTAAGAAAGCAAAAAGGCAGATAAAACAAATAACTTAGCCAGATAAAAAAAGCCGTCATTTCTGACGGCTTTTTTTATCTGATTCTTTTTTTAATGGGAACATAATTGCCGGCTACCGAAGTAGAACCAAAAAGTACGATACCTAAAATTGATTTTACAAAACGTAATGGGTTCAACGAAGGCTTGTAATGATTTTCGTAAATTTTTACCTCGTTACGTGCATGAATAATTCCTCTGTTTTTCATATCTGGGATGTTTGCGTTTAAATAATGTGAGTAAATTAAGATTTTTTGTGGATAAATGGCAATTTTTGTTAGTTTTCACATTATTTTTAGCTTTTAATCCACTCTTATGAAATTAATCCAAACACTGATCATGGTAAGCTTTGTGCTTACATGCCAGCTTACAAAAGCCCAGTTCAAACTCCCCATTAACAATGCTTTCCGCAATGATGTACAAAAAGTGGTCGAAGCTTATCCTCACCAATTTGCTGCTATTCGCGGCGAAGTAGTTGTAAAAAATCCGCAAAGTGTTGAGTATGCTTCTTTGCTGAAACCCAATGGTGCACAGGAGTCGGTAATCATGCAATACAGTTCTGCTCATAAGCCTGTTTATACCTGGCAAGCTGTAATGCTAACTACCGAAGACTTTGAGGAGGCTGCAAAAAAATACAAATGGTTATACGGTCAGCTTAAAGGTTTGAATGTAAAATATGTTGCCGACATGTACACGTTAGGCGGTGCTTACCAAACACCTGAAGAAAGCAGAAAGTTTACAACAAGTGTTTTAACCCTACAGGCTCCGCCGACCCCTTTACAAAAATTAAAAGTTGAAGTTTCTATGCAATTTGAATTTCCGGAATGGAAGGTGAGCATGACCATATTTGAAAAGGAAAGAGAAGACGAGGAGCATGGAAATATTTACGAAGAATAAGACGGTGAGTAGTGAATTGTCAATAGTGAATTTTGGTCTTGACCTTTTTGATCGCAGGCTGATATTTTCCTTACAACCTTAATTTTTTTTTAAACTAAAAAAAGGTCTTTAATTAAAATACGTTTTTCTTCACTATTGATTATTCATAGTTTTTAATTAATTCGAATAACCCTGTTGCCTCCGGGATTATTTTTGCGCATTTCTTCCATTAATTTTTCTCTTTCCAAAACAAATTCTGCTGCCGTTAACTTTTTTCCTCCCTTGGGCGGTTTAATATGCGACAAGTTTACTTTAGGCGACATTTCAACCGCATGATATTCCGTGCGCCCGTTATTTATAGATAGTTCCAAAATCAAACCTGGTAGTTGCCCCTGGAATTCCTGCGGACCTGCGGGGACTATAACATCAGTTGTAAACCATGCCACCAGGGTTGATGTATCAGCAACCTCTTCCCGCTTCATGTTGCCATTTTCCATTGTCATTTGCATGCGTGTAGTAAACCGTTGGGCGGTGGCTTTGCGGGCAGTATGACCTAAAATGACTTTGGATTCCTCGCTTAGTTTCCAGCTTAATTTGGTTATACTATCTTCTACCAGAAATTCTCTTTCAAGCATCTCGCGTTGGTCCAACCTTTTCCCGGTTGCAAAATTAAAATAGGTAACATCGTTATTTCCTGCCATTCTAAATACCATACCTGGAGCAGTAATGGTATTATTATCTCCTTCAGGGTTTGGTATTGCCTGCCATAGAGATTGGTTATTTCCAAACAACAATTCAAAGTTATCTGTTCTTGTAGGGGGTAATTGTATTTCATTGGTCATGCCTTGTGGCCGGCGCATCTGCATTGTACGCTCATAAATTACTTTACCTTCTTTTACCTGGGCGTTTATTGTAGTAACTATAAAAAGGCAAATTGGAATAAAAAACATTTTCATAGCAGTTATTTTAACCAAATGTAAAAAGGAGTTTTTTAAAGTTTGTTAATACACGTTGCAACTAAGTTAATAAAGGTTAATGCCAGTATAAGCGGTAGATTTAAAGGATAATTTTGTTTGATGCGACCTCCTTTAAAACATATCAGATGGATGCCTGTATTAATGGGTTTGACGATCCTATGCATTGCCGGCTTTCAATTGTACTGGTTAAAAAAGGCTTACGAACGTGAAAAAAGAACACTGGAGATAAGAACCAACATGGCTTTCAGGGAAACCATTTTTTCGCTTCAGGCAGTTAAATTAAAATTAGACAAAGTTGCAGATGGTGGCGAGTTTGATAATGAGAAAGACATATTGCGGATACATGATCCCTCTAACAGAAAAATGATAAGGCTTGTAGATGTATTAAAAGATAAGGTAAGAGATAGTTCAAGAAGGGGCAATAAAAAAAACAAAACCTTTATTTTTTCGGAAACAAATACTCCTGATACTTCAGAATTTTCGGGAGGGAGATTACGGAAGAATAAAAGGGTGATGCAATTCCTTTACGATATGGATTCTTTACAGGATTCAATTAAGCTGCAAGAGATAGATACTGCTTATGCCAGGCGGCTTAAACAACAAGGCATTGATGTTCCTTTTAATATTACCCGTTTGTCAACTTCCAATGATAGTGAAGAAAGGGTTTATAACGAAGTAACACTTGGCTTTAGAAATCCAATTACATACAAAGTTCAGATCAGCAATACCACATCGTACCTCATGCAGAGAATTATAGCCCCCATTTTATTATCCATTTTTTTAGTCGCTTTTACAATCGTTTCATTTTCACTTTTGTATCGCAACCTATTACGTCAGCGCCGCCTTGCGGATATTAAAAATGAATTTATCAGTAATATCACCCACGAATTAAAAACGCCGATTGCCACAGTAAGCGTAGCTATAGAAGCGTTGCGTAGTTTCAATGCAAACATGGATGCTCAAAAAACAAAAGAGTATTTAGACATTTCGGCAAATGAACTGCAGCGTCTCTCTTTGCTTGTAGATAAAGTTTTAAAGTTGTCCATGTTTGAAAAGCGTGAAGTGGAGCTTAAGTATGAGCCACTTGATATGAATGACCTGGTAGATGAAGTAGCCGCATCAATGCGCCTGCAGGCAGAAAAACACCTGGCTACTATTAATGTTGCTCGGGAAGGCGACACACGATTTGAAGGCGACAGGTTACACCTAGTAAGTGTCATTTTTAATATGGTTGATAATGCACTTAAATATGGTAACGGTTCGCCAAATATTAAAATTGATATGACAGGTAGTGATAGCCAGATAAAGTTGAGCATTACCGATAATGGCATTGGTGTTCCCACTGAATATAAAGACAAAATTTTTGAAAAATTTTTCCGCGTGCCGACGGGTAACCTGCATAATGCGAAAGGTTATGGTTTAGGTTTGAGTTATGTAGCGCATGTAATCAAAAAACACAAAGGAACCATCAATGTAGAATCTGTTACCGGCAACGGCAGTAAATTCATTATTTGTTTACCAAAACATACTGAAGGATTAAGGGCTTAACATAAAATTATTTTTAATGAAAAAAACAAAAATATTTTATGTAGAAGATGAAATTTTTCTTGCGAAGATCGTTGGTGAAACCTTGCAGGGAAAAGGTTTCGACGTAGTGATGGAAAGTGATGGCGGAAAGGCTGTAAAAAAATTTATAGAATCGCAACCCGATGTTTGTGTTTTAGATGTTATGCTGCCAAATAAAGATGGTTTTACCATTGCCGATGAAATACGGGAAATTAACCCTTTGGTGCCGATTATTTTTTTGACTGCAAAATCGGGTGTAGCTGATGTGGTAAGTGGTTTTAAAATTGGCGGTAACGACTATATAAAAAAACCTTTCAGTATGGAGGAACTAATTGTTCGTATTGAAAATGTACTGAAACAAACTCACTCACCATCAGCTTCAAAAGAGGAAGAACAAGTAAGCATTGGTGCCTATATTTTTCATTTGAACAGACAGACACTTACGCATTACAAAGAGCAACGTAAACTTTCATACAGGGAAAGTGAATTATTGAAAATTTTATATCAAAACAGGGAGCAGGTGCTGGAACGCAGAGAAATTTTGAATTTATTGTGGGGTAGTGATTCTTTTTTCAATAGTCGTAATCTGGATGTGTACGTAACTAAGCTTCGCAATTACTTAAAATTAGACCCGTCTATTGAGATCATCACCATTAAAGGCATTGGATATCGTTTTGTTTTTAGCTAGTAATGGCACATCTTTTATACCTTAATTGCTATGTTACTATTAAAAAATCCTAAACCATATCAACGCTGGATCGCTTATGGTCTTGCTTTTGTAGCTTTTCTTTTTATAGGTTTAATGATAGTAGCCCAATTTTTAATAGTGCCCATTTTAAAAAACCGGTTGCAAACATTAATCGTTCAGGGTTCTGATAGTTTATATACTTACACGTTGGGCAATTTGGATGCGAGCATATTTGGTGGCAACGTTGAGCTGGAAAATTTACAGGTATCCCTTAACAATGCACGATATCAACAACTCAAGGAAAACAACGAATTGCCGCCCTTCACTATTCAGTTGAATATGATAAAAGGCGAAATAAAAGGAGTCGCTATTTTTTCCCTTTTATTTGAGAAAAAAATTCTTATTGATAAGATTATAACCACGGATGCAAACTTGCGGTTGTTACGCCATTTAAATAAAGGAAAATCGGAGGCCCGAAAAAATGTACCGCTTTGGAAATCCATTCAACCCGCTATCAAAAGCATTGCAATAGAAAATATCAACCTCGATGGGGTGAAATTATTGTATCGAAACGCCGACACAAGCGCCTCCTTAAAGCTTCAGTTTGATACCTGCCACGCTGTGTTTAATAATTTTTTAATTGATAGTTCTTCTTCTGTTGATACCTCCAGGATAGGGTTTAGTAAAAGCATGTCTTTACGCTTCAGTGACCTTAAATTCCGCACCGCCGATTCAATGTCGAAAATGAAAGCCGAGATTATTACTTATTCATCTGAAAGCCGGCTTTTAGAGATTGCTAACTTTAAATTTCAACCTACAAGAGAAGAAAAAAAAGATTTTTATGCTTTTGTAAATGGTCAGGAAGAAATGAATGTCATAGAATTTGAAAAAGCAACGCTTTCCAACTTTCAGATTGCTCAGTTTGTGAGTAATAATGCTATTGCCGCAGACAGTCTCATCGTTCAAAAACCTACAATTGATATTTATCTTGATAAAACTTTGCCGGTATTATTTAAAAATAAAATAGGTAATTATCCACATCAAAAATTATTAAGTGCAGACCTGAAAATTATTGTAAAAGGCGTTGCCATAAGCCAGGCAAGTATCCGTTATACCGAAAAAGCAACAAAGAGTAAAGAGGAAGGATCGGTTACTTTATCGGACATAAACATTACAGCAAATAATGTTACCAATGATTCAATAGCCATTATCAGCAACAATATATGTAAGGTTACAGCCAATGGATTTATTTTAGACAAAAGTCCGGTTACTGTAGATTTTATTTTTTACCTGGATTCTTCCAATGGAAGATTTGATGCCAAAGGAACAATAAACAACGTGAACGCTGCACAATTAAATGAAGTTGCTGTACCCTTTGCCAATGTGGAACTACAATCGTTTAATTTGCACCAGCTCTCTTTTGCAATTAGCGGCGAGGATTTAAAAGCAAAAGGCAACGTTGGAATGAGGTATGATGGTCTTTTTTTAACCATTCGTAAAACTAATACTGAAACTGGCGTGGCAACAACAAATAATTTTCTTACGAAGATTGTCAATAAATATACTTTGCACAGCAGCAACCCTGCTGCGGGACAAGCAGAGCGTAACGCCAACGTAGTATGGCTGCGTATTTCTTCAAAAGGTTTTTTCGGAACCATTTGGAAAACCATTTTTTCGGGGATGCAAAATATTATGGTAAGGCAAGGACAATACGAATAGTATTTTTGGTGCAATGCAAACAACAATTTTTTCAGCTGACAAGATTTTTACAGGAGAAGAATGGTTAACTGATGTTGCGATAGTAACAGAAACAGGCAAGATCAAATCACTAATTCCAGTTTCTTCAATTAATAAAAATATAGAAATAAAAAAGTTCGATGGATGCTTTTTGGCGCCAGCTTTTATTGATATGCAATTGTACGGTGCACATAAAAAATTACTGGCCGTTCATCCCAGCCCGGAAACCTTGTCGCTCATTAATGATTACTGTCGCACAGGTGGCGCAGCTTTGTTTTTACCCACCGTAGCCACTAATACTAAAGAGGTTTTTTATAAATGTATTGATGCAGTAAGAGCGTACTGGAAGCAAGGTGGCAAAGGAGTTTACGGATTGCATCTCGAAGGACCTTGGTTGAATAAAGAAAAAAAAGGTGCACATATAGAAAGCCTTATCCATTCACCTTCTTTGGACGAAGTGAAAGAATTGCTCGACTACGGCAAAGGCATTATTAAATTAATAACACTGGCTCCTGAGGTTTGTTCCATTGAAGTGGTGGAACTAATACAATCGCACAATATTATTATTTCAGCAGGGCACAGCAATGCCAGTTTTGAAGAAGCTACAGC
>MWVT01000185.1_pt1 | contig 13275 bp, 8 predicted proteins | sample 1047201 | NCBI WGS metagenome assembly MWVT01 (sample SAMN06349988, study PRJNA376086) | soil metagenome | isolation source: TG5-1 sample Antarctic (ecotone) soil | place: Antarctica | collected 2015-01-13 | reverse complement strand
TCTAGTGTTGATTCGTAAAATTGCAAGCCATCAAAAAATATTTTCTGCGTATGCGTAATAATCTCAGCAGTCCGCGTTTCATACAACGAATTGACAAAGTCGGCGACTCTTTTCTTCATTCGCGGCGGAAAATCAGCGAAGAAATTTAGAAACTCATGGAGAACTGTTTCAGTCGTGACAAGGGTCGCATCGCCAATCTCAGCTTCAATTGCCGAAGCCAATTCGTGCCATTGGTCTTTCGGATTCAGAACCGCCGCAAAGTGTAGCGTATCAACGAAAATCTCGTTCATTTTTTCGGACTTCCGTAAGTGTAATGGTCGAGATTATAAGAGCCGTCTTCAGGAAGCGCGGCAAGTTCTTCGGGCGTTAAATCTCCGAAACACTTTTCTATCAATTCGTGCAATTTCCTTATCGGCGTCTTCTTTTTTCCCAAACTTTCGACAAACTCCAAAACTTCTTCCTGCTGCTCAACTGGCAGTGTCTGAACTTTTTCCTGTATCGCGGTTTCCAGATTCATCGCGCTTTTTCTCCTTTGCTATTTACGGAGTGATTTTAACACAAAGCCGCGACGAAAGGCACGGAAGAGCCAAAAATGCCGAATGCTCTAATCAAAAAGCATCCGGCATTTTCAGTTCAAAAAAGGAGATGAACTAGAGAATTAACTCGCATCAACAATTGTCGCGATGCAGGTTATTTATCAAGTAAGCGTCAATTATTTGTTGCTTACAAAATAATATTCGCCGGCAGATAAATTTTGGATGCAAAAAAGAAAATTTAATTTCGCACAATTTTTATTGCAATTATCAGCAAATTCGTTCAAAATTCGCACAATTAAAAATAACGCTTAAAGGCTTGCTTGCAATAAATAGCTGAGCGTTTTCTTTTGATAATTCCAACAAAAATTCAGGCGAATTAAAATTTATAAAATATGAATTCATTATTTCGTAAAAAATCCATTGCCCAAATTCAGGCGGATGCCGAAAGCGGTTTTACTGAACACGAACAAGCGGGAGACGGTCAACTGCGGCGGACGCTAGGTTTATCGGATTTAACTTTGATGGGAATTGCCGCTATCGTCGGCGCGGGCATTTTTGCAATGATTGGCAAAGCGTCATTCAACGGCGGTCCGGCAGTAATTTTTCTGTTCATTTTCACGGCGCTGGCGTGCGCTTTTTCCGCGCTTTGCTACGCTGAATTTGCTTCACGGATTCCGGTCGCCGGTTCGGCTTATACTTATTCTTACGCGAGTCTCGGCGAACTCGTCGCGTGGATTATCGGTTGGGATTTGATTGTCGAATACGCCATCGGCAATATTGCTGTCGCCATTTCCTGGAGCGATTATTTTACAGGTTTACTGTCAGGTTACGGCATTAATTTTCCGCAAAATCTGACAATGGATTTCCTAACGGCGAAACGCGGTTTTGCCGCCGTGAACGAAGCGACTGCGGAAAGCGGTCAAACATTTGAATCTCTAACCGCGGCTTGTGCTAATTCTGATGCGGCAGTCAGTTGTTCGCAACTTGACGCTTACACAGCCTGGTCTTCCGCGCCGCACGTCGGCGGATTGCCGATTGTTGCAGATTTGCCCGCGCTGCTGATTACGCTGGTAATTACAACGCTGGTTTTTATCGGTATACGGGAATCGAAATTTGCTTCGAATATAATGACCGTTTTGAAAATAGCAATTATTTTGCTTGTCATCTGTCTGGGAGCGTTTTACGTTAATCCGGCGAACTGGTCGCCGTTTGCGCCGAACGGAATCACGGGCGTTTTGAAGGGTGTGTCGGCAGTGTTCTTTGCTTATATCGGTTTCGACGCGCTTTCGACGACCGCCGAGGAATGCAAAAATCCACGCCGCGATTTGCCGCGCGCGATGATTTACTCGCTGGTCGTCTGCACAATTTTGTACATCGCGCTGGCACTCGTTTTAACCGGAATGATTTCCTACACTAAACTCAACGTCGGCGACCCACTCGCTTTTGTTTTCGGTGCGGAAGGCGCAAACATTCCGTGGGTTGCCGGAATTATTGCGGTCAGCGCGGTGATTGCTTTAGCCACAGTTTTTCTTGTTTTCCAAATCGGTCAACCCCGTTTGTGGATGGCGATGAGCCGCGACGGACTGCTTCCGAAAATCTTTTCCTCAATTCATCCGAAATTCAAGACGCCCTGGTTTGCAACGATTATTACAGGAATTGTCGTTGCTATCCCTGCGCTGTTTATGAATTTGACGGAAGTGACGGATTTGGCGAGCATCGGAACTCTGTTTGCCTTTGTCGTCGTTTGCGCCGGAGTTCTATTCAAAGACAAAGAATTCAACGAAAGCGGCACGCGCTTTGTGCCGTATGTCAATTCGCAATTTATCCTGCCGGTAATTTTAATTATTATCGGCGCCGCGCTTTTTTATTTTTATCCGTCGGCGCTGACAGATTTGCTGACCGTCGCCCCGAAAGAAGATGAAAGTTGGTTTGGAGCGTTTTCGCATAAAATTCCGCTGATTGTCTTTTTAATTCTAACGGCGGTAATAACTGTTTTAACTTTGGTTAAAAAGCTGTCGCTGATTCCGGTTTTGGGTTTGTTATCGTGCGGTTATCTGATGACCGAACTTGGTATTACCAACTGGATGCGCTTCGGAATTTGGATGCTCGTCGGCTTGGCAATTTACTTTTTATATGGATACAGACACAGCAAACTGCATAAACGGGAAGAGTCGATGCAGACTTAAAATTGAAAAATGCAAAATACAAAGAAATTATTTTGTATTTTATGAATCCAAATTTGTTTGAACTATAATAAAATGTTCGCGCATCTAAACTCGCAGATTTGTTCAAATTATAATTAGGAGTAAAAAGCGACAAAACAGAAGCCTCAAGTTTGTAAGTAACCGGTATCACTGTTTATAATTTTGTGTTGTAAGAATTTAGTTTTTAATTTTCAAAAAGAAGGCAAGAGTTTCGGCTCTTGCTTTTTTGTGTCACTAAAATTTTTATTACCAAAAAATCAGGGAGAGGAACTTAAGACTTTAGACTTTGGACTTTTATGGCTTAAACCTTGTATTTTAAATATCTATGAGTATCGAATATCCGATGTGGGTTTGGATTTTTTTCTTTGTCGTGGTGTTAATTGCGCTGTTTGTTGATGTTGGTATAGTTAACCGCCACTCTCACGCGCCGACGCGCAAGGAAACTTTTGTGTGGAGCGCGGTTTGGATTTCGCTCGCTCTCGCTTTTAATGGTTTTATTTACTGGGTGGTGAGCAGCAATTACGGCTCCGATGCCGGAATTACAAAAGCAACGGAATTTTTTACCGGTTATCTGGTTGAGCTTTCGCTCTCGGTTGATAATTTATTTGTCTTTTTGCTAATTTTTAATTTTTTCAAAGTTCCCAAAAAGTTTCAGCACCGCGTTTTGTTCTGGGGAATTTTTATGGCTCTGGTTTTGCGGATGGTGATGATTTTTGCCGGCACGGAACTGGTCGATAGATTTCACTGGTTGATCTACATTTTTGGCGCGTTCTTGGTTTATACGGGCATTAAAATGTTTTCCGACGACGAGGAAGGCTTTAACCCGGAAGAAAGCCCGATTGTCCGTTTTACAACCCGTTTTATACGCATCTCAAAACATTACGACGGCGAAAAGTTTTTTGTCGTTAAAGACGGAAAACGAACCGGAACTTTGCTCCTTCTGGTCTTAATTGTGATTAATGTAGTTGATTTGGTGTTTGCGGTCGATTCGATTCCGGCAATCTTAGGCATTACGACCGACCGCTTTATCGTTTATACTTCAAATATTTTCGCTATCTTAGGTTTGCGGACATTCTTTTTCCTGCTTGTTGATATGGCGGAGAAATTTCATTTTCTCAAATACGGTTTGGCGTTTGTGCTAACATTTATCGGTGTGAAAATGCTTTTGCCGCTCCTTGCGGAAGGTGTAATATTGGGTTTGGGAGAAGGCAGTGAATCCGCGTTGTCGCATTTTCTGCACGGTTACGTCAAAGGCGACTTCAACCAGAGCGTAACTTTCATATCGCTTGGAATTGTCGCCGGCGCGTTAGTTATTTCTGTTGTTTTGTCTTTAATTTATCCACCAAAGCACAAAGAAGAAAATGTGGAAGAAAATTAAATTCAAAATTTAAGGTTAAGGTAAAAATATCGGAACGCATCACACACATTCTAATGAAAGGCGGGACACGCGCAGCATGACGCGACTCAAAATCGCGCTCGGCTTAACAGCGGTTTATATGTTTGCCGAAGCCTTTGGCGGCTGGCTGACCAATTCGCTTGCGCTGCTTGCCGATGCCGGACATATGCTGACCGATGTCGGAGCTTTGACGCTCACGCTGGCGGCAATCTGGTTTGCGGCGCGCCCCGCAACTTCCGGTAAAACTTACGGTTATTATCGCCTGGAGATTCTCGCCGCCTTTGTCAACGGCATCGCGCTGGTTTTGATTTGTCTGTGGGTGATTTATGAAGCGGTTGAGCGCTGGAGCACGCCGCCGGAGGTCAAAGGTTTCGAGTTAATTTTGATTGCTTCGGGCGGACTCCTCGTCAATCTGTTTGCCGCGTGGCTGCTTCATTCCGGTCACCAACACGACCTCAATATGCGGGGTGCGTTTCTGCACGTCGTCGGTGACGCGCTCGGTTCGGTGACGGCAATTGCAGCCGGTGTTGCGATTACCTTTTTCGGATGGCTCTGGGCAGACGCGGTCGGCAGTGTTTTAATCAGCTTAATTATTATTTTCGGGGCGTGGCGTTTAATTCGTGAATCGGTCAACGTGCTGCTCGAAGGCACGCCCTCCCATATCAACTTAACGGCAGTTGAACAGACAATTTTGCAGACCAAAAATGTTGAGAATGTTCACGACCTACACGTCTGGACAATTACTTCGGGAATGGAAGCCCTGAGCGTCCACATTGTTCATCGTGAAAATGTAGTGCAAGCCGCACTTTTGCGTGAAATCAGAACTAAGTTGCACGATGAATTCGGAATTGACCATCTAACGATTCAGATGGAAACATCTCAAGCCGGAAATCCTCACGAATGCTTTTCGAGTGCGAACTGTTTTGAGCCTGCCCCAAACATCTAAAGTTCAAAGTTTAAGGTTAAAAGTTCAAGATTTTGACAAACTAATTTTCCATATCCTTTGCTTCCTTTGCGCCTTTGCGGGAAATTTTTTTTATGCCCACAATAAATCTCGGCTACGGAAAATCCACAATCAATTTCACATTCGACGAAAACCGTTTTGAAGTTTTGGGCAAAAGTGAAGAAAATCTTGCGCTCACGGATGTTGAAATTGGCGAAAAACTCGATAATCCGATTGATTCAAAACCCTTGGAAGAAATTGTCGCGGCAGGCGAAAGCGTTTTAATCGTCGTGCCGGACGCCACCCGCCAGACGGCAAGCGGGCAAATCGTCAATCTGCTGGTTCGGCGTTTGATTGCGAATGGTACGATGCCGTTTGATATTCGCATAATTTTTGCGACGGGCATTCACCGGAGCGTAACCGACGCTGAAAAACGCGAACTGCTAACGCCATTTATTTATCAGCGCATCAAAACTCTCGACCACAACGCGCGTGATTTGGCGCAGATTGTTCGAATCGGCGAAACTGACGACGGAATTCCGATTGCGGTTAACCGCGCTCTGATTGAACACGACCACGTTATAATTGTCGGCGGTATCACGTTTCATTATTTCGCAGGTTTTACGGGCGGGCGCAAACTTATTTGTCCGGGCTTGGCTTCGTCGCAAACAATCGGCGCAACGCATAAATTAGCTTTCGACTGCGAAACAAAATCGAGACGCACTGGTGTCGGCACGGGAATTCTGGACGGCAATGCCGTTCACGAAGCATTTACAAAGGTTGTCTCCAAACTTCCGCCGACATTTTCGGTCAACACAATCACTAACGACAAAGGCGAAGCAACGAATTTATTTTGTGGCAATTGGCTGACGGCTCATCGAAAGGCTTGTGACTTTTACGCTGCACAAAACACAATTAAAATTGCGGAAAAAAGAGGTTTAGTGATTGTTAGCTGCGGCGGTTTTCCGTTTGATATAAATTTGATTCAGGCGCACAAAGCTCTCGATACGGCAGCAGAAGCCTGCGCGGACGGCGGTACAATTATTTTCCTTGCGGAATGCGGCGAAGGACTCGGAAGAAGCGATTTTCTGAATTGGTTTGAGGCAAAAAACTCCGGCGCATTAGCCGAAAAATTGTGCGCCAAATATCAAGTTAACGGGCAAACGGCGTGGAGTTTACTCCAGAAAGCCGAAAACTTCCGAATCCACATCATCACTTCCCTGTCCGAAGAACAAACACGCCCGTCGAGGATTCAAAAGGCGCGCGTCTTGGAAGAAGTTTTGTTGAATATTAAGCCTGAGAAAAAAGGGTACATTGTGCCTTTTGGGGCGAAATTTTTAATCAAAAGCTAATTTTGCGCTGTAAAAAACTACAACTATTTTGCCTTTTTCAAATCAAAAGTTCTGGCAATTGAATCGGTTTGATTACGAAGTGAGCGTAATTTGTCGCGCATTGCGGTGAAGCGCAAAACGTAAATTGTTTTATCGTCAACTTTTAAAAAATAAAACCTGCCGCTCATATTGCGAGCCGAGCGCACGAATTCGTAATTGAAAACCTTGCCGCCCAGCGCGCCTCGAAATGTTTCTTCTTTTCCGGCGACGTAGCCGGTTACAAATTGTAGTTTTTGTTCTTCGTCACGAACAATATCGGGCAAAGTCTGATTGGTTTTGAGTGTTAATTTGCGGATTTCGAGATGTCCATCCGATCTGTCTCCATAAACAAATTCAGCGTTCGGACTCATCTGCGTAGGTTTCGACGTCAATTTCCACTTAGCTTCGGGAAGCTCGAATTTATAGTCAACACTTGAATCGCTAAAATTGTTACTTTGCGCAAAGGCTGAAAAAGTCAGCGCCAAACACATCCAAAAAGAAAATAGAAAACAATGTTTCGTAAATTTTATTTTTTGATAATTCATTTATTTCATTGAAATGTGCCGATATTTTTTAAGTTCCAAAGGACGTTTTTTAGATGACGCTTGTTTCTCTAACCGTTGTCTTTTGGAAGCCATTTTTATCATACAAATCCACGAACCTGAAATAAAGTTTCGCCTTTTTTCATTTCGCTGGCGTCTAAGTTAGTAGCAAATCTTTGGAAATCTCCGAAGCTTATATAAATTTCTCGAGGTAATAAAGCAATGAAACAAAAATTTTCTTTTATACATAAGTCCGCCGCGTTCTTTTTGCTATTGGCAATGTTCACGCCGCTTTTTACGGCTTCGACTAATGCACAGCAAATGGTGACAAAGACAAAGGCGAAAGCTTTGACGGAAAATCAAAAAATACTGCACATCCTAAATCGTTTGGGTTTTGGGGGGCGTCCCGGTGATGTTGAAAAGGTCAAAGCCGTCGGTATCAACAAATATATCGAGCAGCAGCTTAATTCATCTTCAATCAATGATGCGGCAGCAGAAGCAAAAGTGAACAAGCTGGACGTGATAAAAATGTCGAACGAAGAGCTTTTTGCCAAATACCCAAATGGTAACGCGGTTTTACGGGCGGTCGCGCAAAAAAACGGTTTACAGGCGAGAGATTTGCAAGCCGTTCGTCCGAATCGCGCGGCAAACGATAACAAAATGAACGGCGAAAAGACCGGCGCCGCGATGGAAGAGAAAAAAGAAGGCGACTTTACCGACGCTGAACGCCTCGAATATCAGAAGCAAATCGCCGAACTTTATAAAAAATATAATCTCGGTCGCCCGCAGCAAATCACGCAGCAGTTAAATGCTTCGCGCATTATGCGTGCGGTTTATTCGGAAAAACAGCTGAACGAAGTGATGGTTGATTTTTGGACAAATCATTTTAACGTTTACGCGAACAAAGCGGCGACGCGCTGGTTTCTGCCGGAATATGACCGCGACGTGATTCGCCCGAACGCGCTCGGAAATTTTAAAGATTTATTGACCGCCACGGCGAAAAGCCCAGCGATGCTTTTCTACCTGGATAATTATCAGTCGGTTTCGCCCGACACGCAGATGAACGCCGGACGCGGCAAAGGATTAGGGCGCAAACGGCAAATGCAAAACGGCGCTCAAATGCAGAATGGCGCGTCGATGAATGCGCAGAGACGCGAGCAGCTCAAACAGCAATACGGTTTGTCGGACGCCGAACTTGACGCGCGGATTAAACAAAATCAGCAAAACCCGAAACAGGCGAAAAGAATGCAGCGCGGAATAAACGAAAATTACGCCCGCGAAGTAATGGAACTGCACACTCTGGGCGTCGAAGGCGGCTACACGCAAGCTGACATCAAGGAAGTCGCGCGCGCTTTTACCGGCTGGACAATCGTTGACGCACGCGGTTACCGAAACGCGGTGGCGGGTATGGAAAACGGCACGCAAAACAAGCGCGTTGGTAAAGCAATGAAAGCGATGGGCTTGCCCGAAAATGCCGAATCAGGAACTTTTCATTTCAACGAACGCGCCCACGACGCGGGCGAAAAAATCGTGCTCGGACAGAAAGTGAATGAAGGCGGAATGAAAGATGGCTTAAAGGTAATTGACCTGCTTGTCAATCATCCTTCGACGGCGAAATTCATCGCTCGTAAACTTGCTGTAAAATTCGTCTCCGACGCTCCGAGCGAAGCGTTAGTTGGTCGCGTCGCACAGGCATTTAATCAATCGAAAGGCGACATCAAAACGACTTTGCGCGCGCTCTTCACCGACAAGGAATTTTTCGCGCCGGAAAATTATCGCGCTAAAATTAAAACCCCGTTTGAATTAGTAGTCAGCGCAATCCGCACGGTCGGCGCGGAAACCAACGGCGGACAAATTCAAGGGCTGCTCGCCAAAATGGGCGAACCGCTTTACGGTTTTCAAGCGCCAACCGGCTATCCGGACACGGCGGAAGATTGGGTCAATACGGGAGCTCTGCTTGAACGTCTGAACTTTGCCATCGCTCTTGCCGGCAACCGCATTCCCGGAACGCGCGTTAATCTGAAGGGATTTGAAGCAAAAGATAAATCGCAAATTCTGGAACGAGCGATTGCCGAAGTTTTAGACGGCGAAATTTCTCCGAACACCAAACAGATGCTTCTCAAACGAATAAATGAACCGCTTCCCGAACCTAAAATGGTGATTGATTCCGGCGACGGTGAAGCGATGGAAAATATGGCAATGATGGAAGGCGGTCAAGGCGGCGGACGCAAAGGTAATCAGCGACAAGTTAAATTGCTCGCGCCGAGCGGAAACGCGGATGTCTTTAAAGTTGTCGGGCTGATTCTGGGAACGCCGGAATTTCAGAGGCAGTAGGAAAATTAGCCACGAACAAACACGCGCATTTCACGAAAGAAATCTCATTAAATTTTTGTGTCTTTTCGTGTTTGTTCGTGGCTAAAAAATACTGACTAATCTGACTTTACAAACGTCTAAAATATGGCTGATAAATTTTTTGTTAATTTGATAAAACAGTTTTGAGGTAAGCAATTATGGATAGAAGATATTTTTTGAAATCGAGCGGAATCTCGCTGGCAAGTTTTGGATTAATGAGTGTTGCGCCGAGTTTTTTACACCAGTTTGCCAACGCCGCAACGGTGACTGACGCTTACGGTAAAAAGAAAATTTTAATTACGATTTTCCAGCGCGGCGCGGTTGACGGTCTGAATATGGTCGTGCCTTACGGCGAAAGCGAATATTACAATTTGCGTCGCACGATTGCCGTTGCCAAACCGAATCAAGCAGAGGGCGCTCTAAACTTGGATGGCTTTTTTGGTCTTCATCCGTCGCTCAAACCGCTCGAAAAATTCTGGCAAAGTAAGCAGTTAGCGATCGTTCATTCAGCAGGTTCACCCGACAATACGCGCTCGCATTTTGACGCGCAGGATTATATGGAATCCGGGACGCCCGGCGTAAAATCAACGCGCGACGGCTGGCTTAATCGGGTTCTGCAAACAAAGAAAAGTGAAACGGATTCGCCGTTTCGCGCCGTCGCCATGAACGGACAAATCCCAAGAACTCTGGTTGGACGCGCTCCGACGATTGCGATGACCAATCTTTCCGATTTCGCCATTAATGCCGGAGTTTATACGAACGCCGTGCAAGGCGGTTTTGAAGGAGTTTGGCAGCAAAACGCGCAGAGCGGTTTGGGCGACACGGGCAAGGAAACTTTTGCCGCAGTGAACTTTTTGAAAAAAGCGAATCCAGCGCAATATAAAGCTGAAAACGGCGCGCAATATCCAAACAGTCAGCTTGGACGCTCGCTTCTCCAGATCGCGCAGCTAATCAAAGCCGGTGTCGGTTTGGAAGTAGCATTTGCGGAAACCGGCGGTTGGGATACGCATTCCAATCAAGGCGGTCCGCGCGGACAACTTGCCAATCTTCTGCGTGATTTCGGACAATCAATTGCCGCGCTTGCCGCCGATTTGGGTAAACAAATGGATGATGTCGTGATTCTGACAATGTCGGAGTTCGGCAGAACCGCCCGCGAAAACGGCACCCGCGGAACCGACCACGGACACGCCAACGCAATGCTCGTTCTTGGAAATTCGGTGAAAGGCGGAAAAGTTTACGGCGACTGGAAAGGTCTCTCTACCGACGCGCTTAATGAAGGACGCGATTTAGCCGTCACCACAGACTTTCGAGACGTTTTCGGCGAAATTTCTTTTAAGCATCTTGGCAATAAAAATCTTGACAAAATTTTTCCGAAATATTCTCCGAGTCCAAGCAAGTTTCGCGGAATTATAAGCTAACTTTTTGAGCCGAGTAAAACAAAGAGAAAGCCGTTTTTTGCCGGCAAAAAACGGCTTTCTCTTTAATATTTAATCAAATAGCGGTTTTCACAATTATGCGACTTTGTAGCCGCAGTGTCTGAGAAATTAGCAGGAATTATTGTTTTTAAGACACTGGTTCTTAAACGTGGAAAAACTTCGGATACAGTTTTTGTAAAAATAGCTGTCAATATTTCTTGAAAAATAAAAATTTTTAGGAGGTTAAAACAGAAAATTTTGGCAGGAAATCGGGATGAATATTAAATGAAAAAATTTCGTGCCGCCTTAGATTTGTCGTTGAAGTTTAATCATCTTTTTTCAATTTTATTTAACAATTGCAAAAAGCGCGGATCTTCTCGAAGCGGCGCGAGGCATTTATCGGTTTCGTACCACGGTCGATTTTCGTTGCCGAGTTTGATGGCGCGTTCCATCCAGTAAAAAGCCTGGTCAATTTCACCGAGTTGGGCGTGGGCGGAAGTCATCCAGTAAGCCATATCGTGGTCGGATTTTGCAAGGGTGCGCGCTTCTTCGGTTAATTGCGCGCGCGCTTCATCATTTAATCCACAGTTCGCCAGATAAATTGCCAGAAGGGTGCGTATGCCGTTCATTCCCGGATTTTGTTCCAGAACTTCCTTTATCAAATTAATCGCTTCTTCTTTATCGCCGCGATAGAACAGTATGGTTGAACGGAATATCCGAATCATCGGGTGATTCGGCTCAATTTCCGCTCCTTTGTCGAGTTCGCGCATCGCCTCGTCAAACATATTTTGATAAAGGTAGATGCGTGCGCGATTATAACTGGACACAACCCGCGCCATCGGGTCGAGCCTGGTTAATTTTTCAAACGAGCGCAGACATTGTTCGTACTCGCCGTCGAGGCGGTGCATCGTGCCTTTGACAAAATAGAGCGGAGCGTCGTTGGGAAACTGTTCCTGGAGAAGCTTAATCTCAGCGCGAGCTTTTTTCTTCTCACCGCGTGAAAGATAAATTAAAACCATTAAAACACGAGCTTCGACAACATTCGGGTCAAAGAAAAATGCCTTGCTGAAAGCCGCTTCAGCGTATGTGTAATCTTCCGCGCCGCCCATTCCCTTAAACATTCGGTTGGCGTAACAGGCGCCCAAACCGCTGTAAGCGAGCGCAAAATTCGGATCAAGCTCGATGGCGCGTTTGAAATTGGCGATTGCCGCGTCGCAATCTTCCTTCGCCACGGTTCGAAAGATAAATCTGCCAAAGTTATCGCGCCCGCGCAAAAATTCTTCGTAAGCCTCAGTATTATCCGTTGCGCGCCGACCGAGCTTTTCCTGCTCGCCGCTGGAGAGCTCCAGCCGCAAACCTTCTAAAATTCTTTGCGCGATGGTGTCTTGTAAGACAAGAATATCTTCACCGACGGCATCAATCCGGTCGCTCCATAAAATGTCGCCCAGTAGTACATCCAAAAGCTGCGCCGTGACACGTATCTTTTCACCCGAGCGCAGAAAACTCGCCGACAGGACGGCGTGAACTTTCAATTCGCTGCCGACCTGACGCGGGTCAAAGTCTCTGCCCTGATATTTGGTAATCACCGAGCTTGGACGCACAATCAGAGAACGAAGTCCGGCAAGCTCAGTAATCACGGCATCGGCTAAAGCAAATTCATAAAAGTTCGATGCCGGGTCCTGGCTCAGATTTTTAAATGGCAGGATGGCGACACTTTTTTTCTCCTGACTCGTTCCGGTGAGGGTCGTTTCAGGCAGAAAGGTTGGCGCGCGCGAAACCGAAGGCGTTCGCTGCACCGAATTGTCCGTGCTATTGGCTTTGCCGGTTAACCAGTTCCAGGCGCGCTTGACGGGATTATCTTCCAGATATTGCGGCGCGAAAATATCGCCGTTCAAAACAGGCGAGCCGGAAACCTCCTGCAGAACCGCTCTCAAATCGTCGCGCATCGATGAAATTTTTTGATAGCGATTGATCGGTTCTTTCGCCAGCGCTTTGTCGATAATTTGTTGCAGCATGGGCGGAATCGGCTCAGAACGCATTTGAGCCAAAGGAGTCGGCGTCCCGTGAAGAACTTGGTGGCGCACGTCAACTACCGTTTTTCCTTGAAAAGCCCAAATTCCCGTGAGCATTTCGTACAGCAGAACGCCGGTCGAGAAAATATCCGCGCGGTGGTCGGTTCGTTCGCCCTTCGCCTGTTCAGGCGCAGCGTAAGTGGCTGTTCCGTACGGAATACCGAGTTCTGTAATGTCGGTTCGATCAACGCCCGGGGCGTATTCGACGGGTTCGTTCTGAATCAGTTTTGCTAAACCGAAATCAAGCACTTTTACCTGTCCGCTGGCGGTAACCATTATGTTTCCAGCTTTGATATCGCGGTGTATAATTCCGCGCGAATGGGTGTAAGCGAGTGCGTCGCAAACTTGAATGATAATGGTCAGAGCGCCTTTTAAATCAAGCGGGCGACCATCAACCAACTGCCGCACATTTTTACCTTTGACGTACTGCATCGCAATATAAAAT
>MWVT01000183.1_pt1 | contig 13295 bp, 14 predicted proteins | sample 1047201 | NCBI WGS metagenome assembly MWVT01 (sample SAMN06349988, study PRJNA376086) | soil metagenome | isolation source: TG5-1 sample Antarctic (ecotone) soil | place: Antarctica | collected 2015-01-13 | reverse complement strand
AAAACCTTTATATCAATTTTTGCTGCAGGAAAATCATAAAATGGACAGCCTTGTATTGAGTTGCGTCAAACAAAGCATTGTACTTTCCTGTATTATGTACGACCTTGATATGACCAAAGCTGCCGGCTTAGAAATGTTTCGTGATCTTTTTCAAAAAGCAGATTATTACGATCAGTTGTTGGAAAAGGAATATGGTTGCAGGGAATTGTTGGAGGAAGTTTGATACGTTCACGAGTTTACGGGTTCACGAGTTACCGTTGAACATGGGAACTGCTAAACAAGTGAACTTAGGAACATTGAAACTTGTAAACTTCAAAAAGTGCAAAAAAAATATCTTACAAAAGAGCAGGCGCTTCAAAAAGCAAAACAATATTGCGCTTATCAGGAACGAAGCCATTACGAAGTGGAACAAAAACTTTGGGAGTTAGGAATTAGAAAAGCTGACCAGGGCGAAATCATTTCTGCTTTAATTGAAGAAGATTTCTTGAACGAAGAACGTTTTGCCATCCAGTTTGCAGGAGGTAAGTTTCGCATGAACGAATGGGGAAAGAAAAAAATCATGTATGCCTTAAAAGAAAAACGGGTTAGCGAATTCAGCATTAAAAAAGCGCTTAAAAGTGTTGATGAAGATATGTACCTAAAAACCCTGCACGGGTTGGTAGAAAAAAAATATGAATCGCTGAAAGAAGAACAACATTTAGTGCGTAAGCGAAAGCTGATGGACTATATGTTGCAAAAAGGTTTCGAGCCTGATCTGGTGAGTGGTGTTTTGAAGGAGATTGAGGGGAAAAAATAACTTAAAATCATCAACGTTATTGTATAAAAATCCTTTGGGTTTTTAATACTTAATTGCCAATAATTCGAACAACATATAGTCCTTTTGCAAGCATTGGCAACACAATATTTGTTGTACCGGAAGCAATGTTCGTTTCAAATAAAATAGAACCGGTGCTGTTTACAACTTGTAGCTTTTTTTGATGGGGGGAAAAAGCTTTTTCATTCCATTGGGTTCTTATTAATAATGCACAAAAATCAATGCCCAACGATATTGCTAAGGATAATTTCATTGCTTTGCAGAATGTCGAGCCTTTCCATAACCATTATACAAACCAAACTTTTTTGGGAAGATAAAGTTGCCAACCTTCAAATGCTTGAAGAAAAGATCAACAGCATTAAAGAAAGAACACAGGTTGTTATTTTACCAGAAATGTTCAGCACGGGTTTTAGCATGAAGTCCGAATTACTCGCAGAAAAAATGGACGGGATAACTGTTCAGTGGATGAAGCGCATGGCGGCCACAAAAAAAATCATCCTTACAGGTAGCGTAATAATTGAAGAAGATGGACAATATTTTAACCGCCTCATTTGGATGTTGCCAAATGAGAACTACGGCGTTTATGATAAGCGACATTTGTTCGCCTTCGGAAAAGAAGATGAATATTATTCCAGCGGCAGCCAGCGTTTCATTGCATCAGTTAATGGTTTTAAACTAAACCTGATGGTTTGTTACGACCTGCGTTTCCCCGTATGGGCCCGGCAGCAGGTTTCGGAAAATGGCGAAGCTGAATACGATGTACTTGTGTACGTTGCAAACTGGCCGGAAAAAAGAAACACCGCCTGGAAAACACTATTACAAGCACGGGCTATCGAAAATCAATCTTACGTAATTGGTGTAAACCGTGTAGGCGAAGATGGAAACGGCCATCTTTACAGCGGTGATAGTATGGTTGTTGATCCGTTAGGAGAGATACTTTATCATAAAGCACACCAGGAAGATATTTTTACAGTTACACTTGAAAAAGAAAAATTAGAACAACTAAGAAAGGGCTTACCCTTTTTAAAAGACGCAGACGGGTTTTCAATTACAAATAACTAAGCTATACTTAATCCTTATCCGCCTGTTTAATTAACTCCACCGCTTTCTCTGTTTTAAAATCCTGGTTTTTTCTGATTGCTTCCACGGTTGGTAATGAAAGCACTTCGGGCTGCGCACCAAAACCTTTCGACTCATTTTTATCAATCACTAAACGAAATAGTGGTAACCGAAAACGAACCTTGGTAACAGGTAACGTAACATCAGGGATTAGCCATGCGTTGTTGCCATAAGCGCCGCCACCGGTTTCTTCACCAACAATGGTTACATTTTCCTGGTCCTTAACCGATTTGATAAATAAAGTAGAAGCCGAAAAAGTATTGCCGCCGGAAAGAACATAGACATGACCATCAAAATGGCTTTTCTTTTTTGGCTTGAATTTTTTCCGTTCGTAATAACCAAAATGATAATTGCCGTCTTTTCTTTTGCTCGTCATAAATAATGTAAAAAGCCCGTTAGCTAACCGGTTTTCACGGTATTGTGCATACGTTGAATTTTTTCTTTTTGTGTAAAGCGAATCTGCTATCTTAAATGGATGATCACTTATGTATTTTGTAAGAAGGTTGGAGTTAGTAACGCTTCCACCGCCATTTCCACGAAGATCAATCACGAGGTTTTTTGTCCCTCTTTTTCTTAATTCTCTAAACGATGATCTGAAAAAAGGGCGAAGCTTTCCGGGCTTTGTAAATGTATGAAGCCCCATGAAGGCAGTGCTCAAGGAGGTATCGGTTTGTATACTTCTATTAAACAGAAGTTGCCGTTGCTTTTTTTCGCTCCGTTTAATTTTTGCAGGCTTTGGACGAACTCCTTTTCCCGAAGCCGAATCATCTTTTGGCGGGGTGTAAATAGAAACATCCGCGGTTTTTTCCTGACCGGCCGAATCAATAAAACTGATATTATACCTGGCTTTATAACCGAACACTGCGGGGTATAACGCATTGAACGTTCCTCTATTGCTTAGTGTTTGATACTTATGCGTCAGGTTATAACCATCGCCGGAAAGGTATTCAAAAAGCGAGTCTACGATTTGTTGTATTGGTTGATCATCAATAGCGGTTACCAACATTCCTCTTTCAATAAAAGAATCCTTTCGGCTAATATTAGAGGTAACAATTGCGGTGTCCTTCCATAATTTAAAATTCAATGGAAACAATTGATTTCGCAAACTATCTCCTTGTCGTGAAAAATTTTTTGATTGGCGAACGGACGTGTGACCGCAACGAAGCTTGGCTGCCACATAGCTCAAAACAGTGCGGAATTGCAATTCTGTCATCGAATCGTGCAGCATGTTTCTACCTGCTGCAAAATATTGATCCATGCTGTCTTTCGGTGTGTACCAATAAATCCCCGGGTGGCCGTCTTCCATAATATTTCTAAAAAGATCATAGTCAGACTGTACTTGCTGTATTGCATATTTTTTTGTGGTTGTGCGTTTTTTTTGAACAGCACAACTGGTTGCCAAAAAAAGGACAATATAAAAGATGGTGGTTTTTTTCATAGTCGTACAGCACCTTATTTAAAAGCATTCCAGCCTTGAGCGGTAATGGGATGCTTATTGCCACCCCTGGTAAAAATATGTGCGCTGGCTTCTGCATCAGTAATATAACCAACAACACTTATTTGTTCGTTCAAAGTAATTTTATCGTAATCATCCTGGCGCATGGTAAATAATAATTCGTAATCTTCTCCACCACTTAGTGCACATGCAGTTGGATCAAGTTGAAATTTATAGGCTGCGTTTTTTGTGTCTTCTGAAATGGGTATTTTTTCTTCGTACAAAACACAACCTACTTCACTGTGTTTGCACAGGTGCAGAATTTCCGAACTTAGGCCATCGCTTATGTCAATCATTGAAGTTGGAACTATTTCATTGTCCGCTAAAAAAGCGACAATATCTTTTCTTGCTTCTGGTTTTAATATCCGGCCAATTACCTGTTTTTCGCCTTCAAGATCGGGTTGTACACCAGGGCTTTCTAAAAATATTTTCTTTTCTCTTTCTAATAAAGTAAGTCCTATAAACGCTCCGCCTAAATCTCCACTGACACACAAAAGGTCGCCCTTTTTTGCGCCGCTCCGTGACACATACTTATCCGGCACTACTTCGCCAATTGCAGTGCAACTGATAATAAATCCTTTTTGCGATGAGGTAGTATCACCACCAACAAGGTCAACATCATAATATTCGCAAGCCGCATGCACGCCTTCGTAAAACTCTTCCAACGCTTCTAAACTAAACCGGTTGCTAAATGCAAGTGCTAATATAATTTGAGTAGGCGTTGCATTCATTGCATAGATATCACTTACATTAACTACTACAGTTTTATAGCCTAAATGCTTGAGTGGTGTGTACATCAAATCAAAATGTACGCCTTCTATCAATAAATCATTTGTAATAACAGCTTGTTTGCCAAAATGATCCAGTACTGCCGCGTCATCTCCAATACCAACTATTGTAGATGCATTTGTTATCTCGAAATTTTTAGTGAGATGGTCAATAAGACCAAATTCACCGAGCGATTCTATTTCAGTTCTTTCTACACTCATTGGATTTTAGTTTTAGATTGGCGATTGCAGATTGATCTATATTCTTGCAACATTGATGGCAAAAGTCTTTGCTCGCTTTTTGAATTCTGCCCTCTTTATAATTAAAGTTAATTCGCAATCTGCAATTGCCAATTTACAATCACTCATTCACACACCTCACCAACTCCTCATGCAAAATTCCATTGCTTGCAATTATTCCGGGCTGATATGGAGAATAAACAGCTCCTTTCAAATCTGTTACTTTTCCACCTGCTTCTTCAACGATAATAAATCCGGCCGCACTATCCCATGCTTGCAGCTTATGTTCGTAAAAACCATCAAATCGCCCACAGGCAACCCAGCAAAGATCAATAGCGGCAGAGCCTAACCTGCGTACAGGAATTCCTTTCCTGATAAATCGTTCAAAAACTTGCAAAGGTCCATTCGCCATATCTAAATATGTATAAGGAAAGCCCGTTACCAGGCATGCGGTTTCTACTTTTTCTTTTTTGCTTACGCAGATTGAACGCTCATTAAGCGTAGCTCCTTGTCCGCGTTCGGCAAAATATAATTCGTTCATAAAGGGGTTATACACCGCACCCATCAGCATTTTTCCTTCATGTTCTATTCCGATAGATACACAACAGATGGGAATGCCGCGAGAAAAGTTAATAGTGCCATCTATAGGATCTATGATCCATTTGTAAGTTGAGTCCTGAATGACCTCGCCGATTTCTTCACTCAATATAAAATGTCCGGGGAAATTGCTTTTGATCAAATCCATGATCACCTTTTCCGATGCATGATCGGCTTCGGTTACCAGGTTGTTGATCCCTTCTTTGTTACAACTTTCATAATCGGTATTCATAAACCGCTGCATTTCTCTTCCGCCTGCCAGCACTGCTTGTAATAAAACGCTTTTTAGCATGCGCAAAGATAGCCGCAGATTTCTTGCATTTTTTTTAGATTAACAGGATTCTTTGTAACGGCCCCACACCTGAACTGCAAACTATAGACTTGAATTAGTACGTTTGTTTGTTTTTAAAAAAAATTGTTTCTTGACACTGTCCATCATCATAGTAAATTATAATGTAAAATATTTCCTTGAGCAGTGTCTGTATTCGGTGCAAAAAAGCAGCTTAAAAGGATTCGAAATAATTGTTGTTGACAATCAAAGCTCCGATGGCAGCTTTAGCTACCTGAAGCCTAAATTTCCACAAGTACGCTTTATAACAAATGAAGCCAACCTGGGGTTTGCAAAAGCCTGCAACCAGGGACTGGGGTTAGCGTTGGGGCAAACTATTTTATTCTTAAATCCTGATACTATAGTTGCAGAAGACACTTTGGAAACCGCTGTAAAATTTCTGAATCAGAATGAAAAGATCGGCGCTATTGGTGTTCGTATGATAGACGGGAAAGGCAATTTTTTAAAAGAATCTAAACGGTCTTTTCCCGGACCCGTCACTTCGTTATTCAAACTTTTTGGCTTTGCCCGTGTTTTTCCCCGTTCACGATCATTCAGCCGTTATCATTTGGGCCATTTAAATGAACATGACAATCATGAAGTGGATGTATTAGCCGGAGCATTTATGATGATAAAAAAACAAGTGCTCCAAAAATGCGGAACCTTCGATGAAACATTTTTTATGTATGGTGAAGATGTGGATCTAAGCTACAGAATTCAGAAGGCCGGTTACAAAAATTATTATGTTGCCGACTCAGAGATCATTCATTTTAAAGGAGAAAGTACAAAGAGGGGAAGCCTTAATTACGTGCGGATGTTTTATACTGCCATGAGCATTTTTGTACAAAAGCATTATGGAGGCGCAAGAGCCGGCCTTTTTAATGCTTCCATCCATTTTGCAATCTGGTTTAGGGCCCTGCTTTCTGCCGCAGCAAAATTTATTAAATGGGTAGGATTGCCAATTATAGATGCCATTTTAATTCTGCTTTGTTTTTTGTTTATAAAAGAAGTGTGGACTACCTATGTTCGCCCGAAAATTAATTATCCGGATCGTTTGCTTTGGGTTGCCCTTCCTTGTTTTACAATTGTTTATTTGGTAGTTGCTTATTATGCCGGACTATACAATAAAAAATACCGCAGCAAACAACTTATCTGTTCTACCACTATAGCAACATTAGTGCTGCTGGCTGCATATTCCTTGTTGCCTGAGCACTTTCGTTTTTCAAGAGCCATTGTTTTATTTGGTGCAGTGCTCGCTTTTGTTGCGCTAACTGTTGTACGATGGATAATGCTAAAAGTGGGGTTGCTGGAGCAGGCGCAAGAAACAAATCAACAACCTTATATTTTAATTGCAGGCTCTGAAAAAGAAGTTGAAGAAGTAAAAGTTTTATTGCAGGATAATAAACGAAATATAAAAGTATCAGGCATTATAATTATTGATGCTGAAAAAGAACAAAACCTGTCTCAATTAGAAAATGTTTATGCAACAGCTGCAGCAATAAATACAAAAGAATTAATTCTTTGTAGTGGAACGCTGACAAATAAAAAAATCATTGAAACAATAAAAAAAAATAACAACAAGCTCCGCATTCGTTATCATTCAGCGGGCAGTGGAAGCATTGTGGGTAGCGATTCCAGCGGTACAAGTGGCGAAGTGTTTTCTTCACATACACGTTTTAATCTCGCAGAACCACATTACAAACGGTTAAAAAGATTGATTGATATTCTTTCGTCATTATTTTTTTTGCTGAGTTTTCCGGTTCATTTAATGTTTGTAAAAAACAAAATTGGATTCATAAAAAACTGCATTAATGTGCTCCTGGGGAAGAGTACATGGATCGGCTATTATTGCAACAACCAAAGATTACCAGTACTTCGTAAAGAAGTTTTAACCGCAACGGGATTCCCTTCAAACTTGCAATCGCTTCCTATAGAAAACTATCAAATGATGGATTATTGGTATGCCAAAAATTACCAACCTATGCAGGATATACACACCATTTATAAAAATTACAAAGACCTTGGCGGGTAATGCAGTCAATCATGGAACTCAGTGTTTAACTTTAACGCTCAAAATCGTAGCAAACAGGCATGGCGAGGATCATAGATTTTAAGTTACCAAAGGGACTTTCGGCCGCTCTCAGGCTAACAGACAATGATGGGCGCAGGCAACAGTTAAAAGTGTTGAAAAAACTTCTGACTAAGGCCCGGTTTACAGAGTTCGGGCAGAAGTTTCGCTTTGACGAAATATTATTTAGTAAGCACATTGGAAAAACCTTTCAACAGTTGGTGCCGGTGCATGACTACAACAAAATTTATGAAGAATGGTGGAAGAAAACCTTAGATGGCGTGCCCGATGTAACCTGGCCGGGAAAAATAAAATATTATGCCCTTAGTTCCGGCACGTCCGAATCTGCCAGCAAATACATTCCGGTTACAAAAGAAATGTTGCGAAGCAACCGCGTTAATTATATCCGCCAATTAATCTCCTTGCTTAGTTATGATCATTTGCCTAAAAATGCTGTAACCAAAGGTTTTCTGATGTTGGGTGGAGCCACTGATCTGCAAAAAGGAAAAGCGGGCTGGTTTGCCGGCGATCTGAGCGGCATTCTTGCAAAAAACCGTCCATTTTGGTTCCAGACTTTCTATCAACCGGGCGGTCGCATTGCAAAAATCCAGGACTGGAACGAAAAGTTGAATGAGATCGTAGAAAGGGCGCCCGATTGGGACATAGGTTACATTGTTGGCGTACCTGCATGGTGCCAAATGTGTATGGAGATGGTTGTTGAACATTATAAAGTTGAAACCATTCACGACATCTGGCCTAACCTTGGTTTTTTTGTGCACGGGGGCGTTGCATTTGAACCGTATAAAAAAGGATTTGAAAAGTTGTTGGGCAAACCAATTGTATATATAGAAAACTATCTTTCGAGCGAAGGTTTTATCGGGTTTAAAGACCGTGAATATGCCAAAGGAATGAAGTTGATATTGAATAACAATATTTTCATGGAATTTGTTCCTTTTGATGATAAAAATTTTGATGCGGATGGAAAAATGGTTGAAAACCCAGAAGCACTAATGATCCATGAAGTAGAGAAAGGAAAAGATTATGCATTGCTTATGAGCACAAATGCCGGTGCCTGGCGCTATCTTATCGGCGATACGGTACGCTTTGTTGACCTCGCAAGATCGGAGGTAGTAATTACCGGACGAACAAAACATTTTCTTAGCCTTGTGGGCGAGCATTTAAGTGTAGAAAATATGAATAAAGCCGTAGAGCTGGTAAGCGAGGAATTAAATATATCTATTCCGGAATTTACGGTTGTTGGTTTTCCGCATGGTAATTATTTTGCGCATAAATGGTATGTTGCATGCAATGATGCGATTGATGAAAACATATTGCGTGATAAAATTGATAACCGCATTTGTAAATTGAATGATGACTACTCAGTTGAACGAGGCAGTGCGCTGAAAGATGTGTTTCTGCAAAAGCTGCCGGAAGATGTGTTTTTAAAATTTATGGAAGGAAAAGGCAAGCTCGGTAGCCAGCATAAATTTCCGCGGGTGTTAAAAGGAAAAATGCTTCAGGATTGGAACGAGTTTTTGGCAAGTAAGAATTTATCCGATCATTAAAACGATCGCTACCAGCTTTGCAGGTTGCGATAGTCTCCGTACTTCATCTTCGTACCTCGTATTTATGACAGATGCACTGATAAAAGGAATAACATTAGGCTTGCTTTTAAGCATTGCAGTAGGGCCCATTCTTTTTACCATTATCAAACAAAGTATCAACAATGGCATTAAGGGCGGATTAGCTTTTGTAATTGGTGTATCTATCAGTGATGTTTTTTTAGCAGTGGCATCTAATTTCTTTACGGAATTATTTAATACCCTGTTGGAACGTAAAGAACTGGTGGCAACCATCGGCAGCATTTTTCTTATTTCTGTAGGCGTTTATTTTTTATTTTTTAAAAAAGTGTTACTCAACCAGGAGGGAAAACAACTGCTGAATTTTAGAAAAAGAGATTATGCGCAATTAGTTTTGACGGGGCTGTTCATGAATATTCTAAATCCACTAATCATTGGTTTTTGGTTGGCCACCTCTACAACATTTGCTACGGAACCTTTGAGGCAGCGCTTCTTAATTTTTTCCATTGCCCTTATATTGGTGTTCGTTGCAGATATTGCAAAAGTGTTGCTTGCAAATAAAATCCGCCATAAGCTAACACTTAAAAATATTCTTCTAATTAACAGGCTGAACGGCATTATACTAATTGGTTTTGGTGTTGCGTTATTGTGGGGCTTGCTGTTTTATGGAGATAAGCTAACACAATGATAAAAAAGAAAAATTCTGGTAATAAGGTTTGGCGATGGTTAAAACGGATTTTTCTATTCCTGTTTCTCTTTCAGCTATTTTATATAATCATTCTTAGGTGGGTAGATCCGCCTGCTACGTTAACGCAACTTGGTAGTTTATTTAGCGGACAAGGTTTAAAAAGAGATTATATTGATTATTATGAAATCTCTTACAACATAAAGCTTGCAGTGATTGCATCAGAAGATCAAAAGTTTGCAGCGCATGCTGGTTTTGACTGGAAGAGCATTGATAAGGCAATGAAGCATAATGAAAAAAAACCGAAGAAGGTAAGAGGGGCCAGCACCATCAGCCAGCAGGTTGCAAAAAATGTTTTTTTATGGCAGGGCCGCAGCTGGATACGCAAAGGACTGGAAGTATATTTTACAAAAATGATCGAATGGATCTGGGGCAAAAAAAGGATACTTGAAGTTTATTTGAATGTAATTGAAATGGGGAAAGGAATTTATGGAGTGCAGGCTGCGGCTGAAAATTATTTTAAAAAAGATGCTGCAAAACTTACCCGCAAACAAGCCGCATTGATAACAGCTTGTTTTCCTAATCCCGTTAAATATACCGTCAACCCTCTTTCACCTTTTGTGGCTTTTAAAAGCAGGTGGATATTAAGACAGATGGGAAATGTTGAAGGAAATAAAGAAATAAAAAAATTAATTACTACAGCACCTGCGGCAAGTACTATTCAAAAGAAATAAGTAATAACATAGCCCGATCAAGACCTCGCAGGTATTTAAAACCTACGAGGTCTGTTTGCAAATGCCGTATCTATAATGCCGGCCGCCATTTTAAAACGTTCATTCGTCTCACCCGATATAACATTCCACTTAGTATTGCTGTTGATCAAAATATCTTTGTACATTTTAAACAACTCTTTGCGTTTTTTAATATCAGGATATTCCCTTAATCCATCCTGAACCCAGGGCAAGTCAATATCGCATAAAAGATACAGGTCGTATTTGCGTGTTGCAATTTGTTTTAAAATAGTAGTATGGCAATTATTGAAAGCTACCTCGCACCACACTTTCATTACATACATGTCGGTATCAATAAAATATAAATTGTTTTTAGCTTTTGCACTTAGTTCATCTTCCAACTGTAATTGGCCACAGGCAATTTTCAGCAGATCATTATATGTATAAGCATTGCCCTGCTCAAACAAATATTCGCGGGCAAACTCCGGACACCACACCGTTTTATAGTGTGCTGCCAATTGTGTACACAACGTGCTTTTCCCGGTACTTTCAGGCCCTATAACGACAATTTTTTTCATTCCGCTTTTGTAATCATTTGTCTCTTCGCTCTTTGTCTCCATTCTATTAATCCAAATATTGCCAATATCAATAAAACAAAATAATATACACTTGTAAACACCAATCCTTTTACAAAGTAAAGCGGAATGGAACTAATGTTGGTGGCGATCCACCACCACCAGCTTTCCACTTTTTTACGGGCCATTAGCCACATGCCCGTAAAAGCGGTAGCCGATGCAAACGCATCAGCCCACGGAATGGCGCCTTCATAAAAAACTTGTTTTAAATAAACTAATAGAAAATAAAGGATAATATATAGGATGAAGAAGAATAGAACCTGCTGCCCTAATTCTTTTCTGTTTGAAAAGGTAATATGTAGCGCTGGTTGTTGGCTGTCATCTTTTTTTGCCCAAATGATCCAGCCATAAATACTCATTACCGTATAATAAAAATTTACACCTGCCTCTCCTATTAAATGATATTTAAAACTGAGGTACACATATATAATAGTGTTAACCAGGCCAACGGGGTAAACAAGAATATTTTCTTTTTTAGAAAACCATACCGATGCAATGCCTGTAAATACAGCGATGTATTCAAGAAAAGAAGTTTGTTTAATCCCTCCCAGAAATTGTTCTATTAAACTCTGAAACATGCTACAAGATACTACTGCTAAGAACCGCTATTATGCGGCAGGTGGCTAACACAACTTTCTTATGGCGCCTTGTACCACCGGCCTGGTTGTAAGTACAAAACACCTTTTTTAGTGCGAAATCTTGTGGGCTGCTGTAATCGCCGGCTTTGCGCAGTAGTCCACACTGAAAAATGAAGATGTGAAATAGCCGAATAGCCGGTGCTGCCGGCTTTTGCAATTACTTGTCCCGCCTGCACCGTATCTCCCATATTGACAAGCGCACCATTGTATTGTAAATGCCCGTAAATTGCCTGCGAACCATCATTATGCCGAATGATAACCTGGTTGGCACCGCTCAAGTGTTTTTTACTTATCCCACCTTTTTTATACTCTTCCACAACTCTTACTACTACGCCATTTCGGGCTGCAGCTATTAATGATCCTTTCTTCATTTTAAAATCAAGACCAAGCCATCCTTTATGAGAAAGTTGAGATTCATATCCTTGTATCATTAAATACGACTTGCCTTTTGGATAAGGCAGTGTATAAATATAACTGTCATCTGTTTTTGCTTCATTGCTGCTGGCAAAGCGATGTTGAATGCCGCAAGAAGAAAGCACAATCAGAAGAAATAAAAATGGTAAATTTTTCATGCGTTTGACCATTAAGAGAGCTCCTTATTCTTCTATAGATGAAAGGATTGCCCCGGATCAAGTCCGGTGTAAACTGTGCAAGAGATGTTGCCATGAAATACTACAGCTGATATAACAACAACTATTTTATTCTACAACCAAAATAAAAAAGCGGCAAAACACCGCTTGAAAAAATAATTCCGACAACGTTTATTCTGCTTCGGCAACTACTTCTTTCACTTCCGGTATCATGCGTTTCATCATGCCTTCTATGCCGGCTTTTAAAGTGATCATGGAAGATGGGCATCCGCTGCAACTTCCCTGCAACATAAGGTTTACAATGCCATTATTATAGCTTTTAAACTGAATAGCACCGCCGTCCATTTCCACTGCGGGTTTTACATAATTTTCCAATAATTCTTTTACTCTTTTCACTACATCATCGTCATCGGCGCTTACAGTATTACTGCTTTCCTGCTTCATATTCGCCACTTCATCTTCATTTATTACCGGCTTTCCTTCTTCCAGGTATTCTTTTAAAAATTGGCGGATGGATGGGATCACATCATCCCAATGTGTATCGGCAGTTTTGCTGACTGTAACAAAATTAGAAGCAATGAAAACTGCTTTGATAAAAGGAAAACCGAATAGTTCGGTAGCCAATGGCGAAGGTTTTGCGCTTTCAATATCGGGGAAATCAATGCTTTTGCCGGGGTATAAAAGTTTGTTCGCTACAAACTTAATGGTCTCCGGGTTAGGAGTCATTTCTGTATATATGCTAATTACCGGGTTACCTGTTTTGATCATGATTTGCTGTTTGAACAACAAATTTACATAAAACAGGGCTTGATGCTACAGGAATGCTATTTATCAGAGGTTTTGCATAAACACTTAACATTCCGTTTGAAAAAGGCTCCGTTGGGATTATTAAGAGTTTCTCTTTTAGTAATTGTAAAACCGGCCCACAGTAAATAGGCTGGCAGTTTATTACTTTAGACCTTCAATCGCAAAAAGAAGCCGTTCAAAAACTGAACGGCTTTAAAAAAA
>MWVT01000182.1_pt1 | contig 13319 bp, 14 predicted proteins | sample 1047201 | NCBI WGS metagenome assembly MWVT01 (sample SAMN06349988, study PRJNA376086) | soil metagenome | isolation source: TG5-1 sample Antarctic (ecotone) soil | place: Antarctica | collected 2015-01-13 | reverse complement strand
CGCGGCGGAAAATAAAATCCCGCTGCAACTCGATTTAGTGCAGGGTTACGGTGATGATTCGGCAGAGATTCAGAAAAGTAATGGGGGCGTGCCGACCATTAATCTGGTTGTCGTCGCGCGTTACACGCACGCTCACAACGGCATCATCAATCGCGGCGATTTCGATCAGATGGTTAATTTAGTGGTCGCGCTGATTCAAAAACTCGATGCTAAAACAGTGGCGAACCTGCGGGATTTTACACCCTAATTTTGTTTATAGTTTTGGCGTTACAACTAGAAGGAATTTTCTAAATTGACTGCAAATAAAAATAATTAAAGTGTGGCGAATTAAGGAGACATCGAATGCGATTAAATTTTTTGCCAGTTCTTGTAATTCTTTTTCTGCCGTTTCAATTACCGGCTCAAAAAAAGACTGTGCCGAACACAGCAACTCATAAGTTGCTTTATCCGGCTCCGGCGGAAGGAAACTTCATAATAAATAATTTCCGTTTTGGAAACGGCGAAGTTTTGCCTGAACTTAAACTGCACTACACGACAATTGGTACTCCGGTGCGCGACAAATCCGGTGTGATTCGCAACGCCGTCTTGATTTTGCACGGTACGGGAGGAGCGGGAAATCAATTTCTCACCGAACAGTTTGCGAATGTGCTTTTCAAAACCGGAGGATTGCTCGATGCGACGCGGTATTTCATTATTCTGCCCGACGGCATCGGTCACGGCAAGTCGAGCAAACCGAGCGACGGACTGCACGCGCGATTCCCGCAGTATTCTTATGATGATATGGTCGCCGCGCAATACAGGCTGCTCACCGAGAAACTTGGTGTTACGCACCTGCGGCTCGTTATGGGAACTTCAATGGGCGGAATGCAAACCTGGGTGTGGGGCGAAACCTACCCTGATTTTATGGATGCGCTGATGCCCTTGGCGAGTCTGCCGGTAGAAATCGCCGGGCGTAACCGCGTTCTGCGCCGAATGATTATGGATGCGATTCGGAACGACCCGGCGTGGAATAACGGCGAATACAAAACTGAGCCGCAATCGGGTCTGACCTCAGCCATCAATATCCTTCTGTTAATGGGCAGCAGTCCGCTTCAATGGCAAAAACAAGCACCGACACGCGCTGCCGCCGATAAGTTTTATGCGGAGAGAATGCAGAATCAACTTATGCGGACCGATGCCAACGATATGCTGTATCAATTCGATGCCTCAAGAGACTATAATCCTTCTCCAAAACTGGAGAGTATCCGAGTTCCGTTGATTGCCGTCAATTCCGCTGACGATTTAATCAATCCGCCCGAACTGGGCATTATGGAACGCGAGATTAAGCGCGTTCGGGGCAGTCGGTATATATTGCTCCCGACAAGCAGTGAGACGCGCGGTCACGGAACACATTCGTTGCCGCTTGTTTGGCAGAAGTATTTAAAAGAACTGCTCGAAGTATCAATGCATTAAAGTTATAATTTGAAAATAAAACAGTTGCTGAAATATCGAAAAAATTTTGAATCGCTCGAACTTAGCCAACACTGAAGCAAACGATTCACGACCGATATAATCTTGTTGTTCGTGAAAATGCGATGGCGGCGGTTTATTTATCAGATTTATCAACAGAAAAATTAGGAGAACTAATGGCTCAACAACAGACCGTAAAGTGGTACCGATGGAATGACATACCAAAGGAAAATGTTACCGAAATGCTTGATCGCCGGCTTATCACCGGCGACCGGATGATGTTAGCGCACGTTTATCTCAAGAAAGGGGCAATCGTTCCAATGCACTCCCACGAAAACGAACAATTGACTTATATTCTCGAGGGGACACTGCGTTTTTGGATTGGTGAAGATGAATCAGAAGTAATTGACGTGCGCACTGGCGAAGTATTACATATTCCGTCCTACGTTAAACATAAAGCTGAGGCGCTTGAGGATACTCTTGATGTGGACATTTTCAGCCCGCCACGGCAGGATTGGCTTGATAAAACCGATGAGTATTTGAGGCAAAAATAACTATGGATTTAGGAATCAAGGGAAAAGTGGCGTTTGTCGCCGCAGCCAGTCGGGGACTCGGGCGCGCCGTTGCCGAAGAACTTGCCGCAGAAGGCGCATCGCTTGTTCTGTGCGCCCGCAATGCGGAAAATCTAAGCCTTGTTAGTGATAAAATCGCCAAAACATCAGGTGTGCCGGTTTTTGGCGTGACAGGCGATGTTTCGGTGGCTGGAGATGTGGCGCGAGCAGTTCAAACCGGTATCGAAAAATTCGGGCAGATAGATATTCTTGTAACAAATGCAGGAGGTCCTCCTGTTGGTCAGTTTGAGGATTTAAGCCATGAGATGTGGGAAGCAGCTATAAGCCTCACACTCAATAGTGTTTTAGAATTGACGAGGGCAATACTTCCGGGAATGAAGGAGCGTAGTTGGGGGCGGATTTTGAATATTACCTCTATTTCTGTTAAGCAGCCTGTCGAAAATTTGATGCTGTCGAATAGCTTGCGGGCAGCAGTAACGGGATTTGCCCGGACGCTGGCAAACGAAGTAGCGACTCACGGAATTACAGTAAATAACATACTTCCCGGTTATACGCGAACTGAGCGAGTCGAAGAATTAGCAAAAGCGACAGCCGCAAGAGAAGGAATCAGTGAGGCGGAAGCCTGTGCCAGATGGGAAGCAGAAATTCCAATGAAACGATTGGGTGAGCCACGTGAGTTTGCTGCGCTTGCTACTTTTTTAGTTTCCGAACGGGCGAGTTATATCACCGGAACTTCAATTGCAGTTGATGGTGGATGGATTCGATCACTTATTTGAATGCAATAGGAGATAAGCCAATTGAGCGTCCTGATAAATAGCATTTTGTTGAAATCTCAGCCTTGCGCTTGCCGTAGCGCGGCACAGTTAATAATGATGTCGTTTTGATTAACAATTTCATATTAAATCTAATTTGTGAGGTAAAAATGAAAAAAATCATTTCAGTTTATTTGCTCATTTCTTTGTTTGTACTTTTCACTGATTTCGCTGCTTTCGCACAGGGTAAATCGAAACAAATCGTGTTCATCAAAGCCGGACGTTTGATTGACACGCGCGATGGCAAAGTTTTGCAGAATCAGGGGATTTTGATTGAAGGCGAGCGCATCAAAGCCGTCGGCGCGTTGAGCGACATTCAAAAGCAAGTACCCGCAAATGTGAAGACAATTAATTTGTCAAACGCCACCGTTTTACCTGGTCTCGCCGATTGCCATACGCACGTTCTACTTCAAGGCGACATTACGGCGGAAGATTACGACGAGCAATTGCTGAAAGAGTCAATTCCCTATCGCACAATCAGAGCGACAATGGCGGCGCGTGCCGGATTGATGAACGGCTTTACGGTTTTCCGCGATGTCGAAACCGAAGGCGCGATGTATGCTGACGTTGACCTGAAACAGGCGATTGAACGCGGAGTGATTCCCGGACCGAGAATGTTTGTGGCAACGCGCGCTTTTGCACCGACCGGTATGTATCCTTTGAACGGTTATTCGTGGGAATTGAAAATGCCCGAAGGCGTGCAGATTATTGATGGCGCGGACAACATCAGAAAAGCTGTGCGCGAGCAAGTCAAATATGGCGCGGATTGGATAAAATTTTACGCCGACCGTCGTTATTATCTGAAAGACGGCAAACTGCATTCGTGGGTAAATTTTACCGATGAAGAAATGGAAGCGATGGTCACCGAAGCGCATCGTTTAGGCAAAAGAGTCGCAGCGCACGCAATGGGCTGGGATGGTATTGATGCGGCTTTGCGACACAATGCTGATTCAATCGAACACGGCTACGGTTTAGACGAAGGCTTGATGGACAGAATGGTCAAGCAGGGCACGTATTGGTGTCCGACGATTTACGTCGGCGCTTACGTTGCCGAAGGACGCGCGGCGGCGGGCGCCCCCATCTGGCTTACGATGCGCGATTTGGAAGCTAAAGCTTTCGGCATCGCTTATAAAAAAGGCGTGAGAATCGCTTACGGCACGGACGCGGGCGGCTACGCTTGGACTGAAAATCAAGCGAAGGAATTTGCCTATATGGTCAAATATGGAATGCCGCCGATGAAAGCCATTCAATCGGCGACTATTGTTGCCGCCGATTTGTTGGAGCGAACAAGCGATTTCGGCGCGATTGAAGCGGGAAAATTCGCCGACATTGTTGCTGTGACGAGCGACCCTTTGAAAGACATTACCGAACTTGAACGGGTAAAGTTTGTGATGAAAGGCGGCGTGGTTTACAGGAATGAAATCGTGCGATAGATGTATCGAAATTTAATAACGGAGAGAAATTGTTTATGAATCACCTCGAATCACCTTTAGGTCCCATAAAAACATTATTGTTCAGAAATTAAACGGAAAACTATTAATTTACGATTTGAATACAAATTAGAAGTTACGCAGTTGAACGGATATTTGATAAAAGTAAAGAATAAATCCGCTATCAATCACAGTAACGTGAGTGAAGACGAGTGACTGCTTTGAAGGTGTTACTTTTGTTTGTGCTGTTATAGGCAGGATAGGCAATAGAATAGTCAACGTCAGTCCAAGAATGTTTTTCATGGATTTGATAATACGCCTCTTACGGGAGGAAACCTACTGCCGAAATCAAGCGAAAACCGCAAAACTAAAAGCCGCAAGTTGGACACTCACGGCTCTTCTTATTTGATGTTTAGGTAATTTAAGGAATAAAAGCATTCGGCACAGGCTTGTCGTTTGCCGCACCAAAAGCTATGCCCATAAAGCCCGCCGTGCTTCTGTTCAGATACCACGCTCCATCACGGAAAACTGCTAAGTCCGTTTTACCATCACCGTCATAATATGCCGGTGCGGGAATATCCGTCGAGATACCGAACTGCATTTCGGCAAACCCCGCCATCGAACGATTCAGATACCACGTTCCGTTCGACGGTCGAAACACTGCCACATCCGCTTTTCCGTCACCATCGTAATCGGTTGGCACGGGTCGGTCTGTTGAGTTTATGAGACAGAATCTTGTCTATTTTAATAGTGTCATAAACAGGCGTTTTTGAATTGCTTTTATCTAACGTCCGAATTAATTGGGCGGGGAGAATTATATCAAACCTTCAGTCCTTGCGAGAAGGAACAGTCCTTGCTAGGATTTTTACACTAGATACTACTCGACATCGTTCATAGAGGATATTCATGACAACAAAACTTTTTGCACTAACTTTTACCATTCTTCTACTGCTATCTCAGCCACCACTTCTGCTAGGACAGAATGTTCCCGAACAGCAAGGCTGGGAGGCTGTCCAAGCCCTATCCTCGGGAATCAATCTATTGATCGAAACAAAAGATGGTAAGCGGCACAAAGGAAAGCTGAATAACGCTTCAGTCACAACACTCACCCTGACCCGCAACAACAGAACTACTAACTTGAACAAAGACGATATACAAAAGATTTATCAACTGAGTGGTGGTTCACGAGCAACATCAACGCTTCTCGGGACAGCCATCGGAGCCGGCGTCGGAGCTGGGGCAGCCGCGGTTGCACTTGGCGCGACTGGCGGTAGTGATGATACGGCAGCTATTGTGACCAAGGGAATATTAATCGGGGCTGTGATTGGAGCGGTTGTTGGGTTGGTGGTGGGAAAAGGTAGCAGACGCGTTCTCATTTACGAATCAAGATAGCAACCGAACTTTGTATTATATCGAATTATCTAAACAACTATTTTTCAATTGTTTCCCGCAAATTCGCCGGATAAAAGCCGAATTTTAGCAAAACCAAGAAACTTTTTAAATTTGTCTTAAAAAGGGTAATTTGTGAGATGCGCGAATTTAACCAATGGACAAAGGGTTTCTCAAAAAAATCAGATGAAAATCAATCAACGCAAGACAGCTGTTTTTACTTAATTTTTGTATAACGCTACTGCATCGTAGAGAAAAAACATTTTCCTGATGCTTGACAGATTCGCTTGAAAATCGCATTATTTGTTTTACACTTCGTGGTGAGTTATAGCGACTTGCGACCACGTTAAATAATCTGCTAAACAGCCCAGGAGAAGAATTTTACTGAAAAGTCTCGTGCTGTTTTAACAGGCGAGATTTTTGTTTTGTTCGTAGTTTGTATTTTGCTGCTTATCCTGTCTTCAAACAAAATACAAATTACGAACAATTAGCTACTTATGAGAAATTTTCGAGAATTACTCGGCGGCGACGGCATCTACGTTTTTGACGGGGCAGTCGGCACCAGATTTTACGACAAAGGCGTGTATATCAATCGTTCTTATGACGAACTTAATTTAACTGCGCCTGACCTTGTGCGCGAAGTCCACACCGAATATGTCAAGGCAGGCGCAGACATTATTGAAACGAATACTTTCGGCGCAACTCATCACCGACTTCTTCAATATAGCCTCGAAAATAAATTGCGCGAAATTAACGTTGCCGGTGCGCGTCTTGCGCGTCATGCGGCGGGCGAAAACGTCTTTGTCGCCGGCGCGGTCGGACCGCTTGATTTGCGAATCGAGCCGTATGGTCCGACATCTTTTGACGAAGCAAGGGAAATGTTCAAAGAACAAATTGCCGCGCTTTTAGAAGGCTCGGTTGATTTATTCGTTCTCGAAACTTTTTCCGATTTATCGGAGATTCAGCAGGCTATCAAAGCCGTCCGCGAACTTTGCGATTTGCCAATAGTTGCGCAAATGACGATTGCCACCGACGGCAAAACTATTTTCGGTGCGGACACGGAAATTTTAGCCGGCAGATTGGACGAATACGGGGCAGACGTTATCGGTTTGAATTGCGGTGTCGGTCCGACGCACATTTTAACCGCGCTTGAAAAAATGCGTTCCGTGACGACGAAAAAACTCGCCGCGCAGCCAAACGCCGGCTTGCCGAGAGATGTGCAGGGCAGACAATTTTATATGTGTTCGCCCGAATATATGTCAAAGTTCGCTAAAAGATTTATCAAAGCGGGCGCGTCGTTTATAGGCGGTTGCTGCGGCACCACTCCGCAGCACATCAAACTTATTTCCGATGCAGTTCGCGCCGTTTCACCGCGCCAATCGAAAGCTGTCAAACCGACGACGGAAACAGTAAAAGTTATTGACTTAAAACCGGTTGATGTCGAAATCATTCCGCCGGAGATGCGTTCAAAATGGTCGCGGAAAATCGCGCTCGGCGAGTTTGTAACGAGCGTTGAAGTTTTGCCGCCGAAAGGCTGCGACGCGGCGAAAACTTTGGAATCAATCAAACTATTAAAAACGGCGGGCGTTGATGCCGTCAATATCCCCGACGGACCGCGAGCGCAAACCAGAATGTCGGCGCAGGCGACGGCAATTCTTGTTGAGCGCGAAATCGGCATCGAAGCCGTTCTTCACTATTGCTGCCGCGACCGTAACTTGCTCGGAATGATGTCGGATTTATTAGGCGCGGCGGCGCTCGGCGTTCACAATCTTTTAATAATCACGGGCGACCCGCCGAAAATGGGTCCGTTTCCTGACGCGACCGCCGTATTCGATATTGATTCAATCGGCTTGACGAATATGGTCAACAAACTCAACCACGGACTTGATTTGGGCAACAATCCAATCGGACGACCGACGGCGTTTTCAATCGGTGTCGGCGTTAATCCCGGCGCGATAAATCTCGAAGAAGAAATCCGCCGTTTTGAATGGAAAGTCGAAGCCGGCGCGGAATACGCCATTACGCAACCCGTTTATGATACGAAACAGCTACGTGATTTCCTCAAACGAATCGAACACGTTCGTATCCCGATTGTCGCCGGAGTCTTTCCGCTTGTTAGTATCAGAAACGCTGAATTTATGCATAACGAAGTTCCGGGCGTAGTCGTTACGCAGGAGATTTTAAAGAGAATGCGCGTCGCTTCTGATAAAAGCAAGGAAGATGCGCGTGATGAAGGAATTAAAATCGCCCGCGAATCTTTGACGGAAGTTCGAGATTTAATTCAAGGCGTGCAGGTTTCCGCGCCATTCGGAAATGTAAAATACGCACTTCAGGTTTTCGATGTTTTGGATGAGCTTAAAAGTATCGGAGAAGCGGCAACGATTTCGTAAAAGTTTGATGTTAGGCGTTATTCAATAAAATAGATGTATGCCGTGAGAAATGAGAGGAAAAATAAGAGATGAGAAATAAGAACAGGTTTTACCTCTTATTTCTCATCTCTTACCTCGATTCATTTGCCCGCGCTAGCCTTCTGCGACTTCTGAAAATTTTTCTTTTCCTCTTCCATCTGCTTACCGAGTTTTTCAAGCTCCGCTTTCCCGATAATCTTCTCGACTTTCGGAAACATCTCGCCTTCTTCTTCCTGAACGTGATGCGTGATGTCTTCCATCAAAACTTTCAGCTTCGGCTCGAACTTCTCACTATCGTCGCTCAAACTCGCTAACTCGCGCAAAAACATTTTCGCCTGATGATGCTCTTCGATACCTTCGAGCGTAATGTCTTCGAGTTCATCTTCCTCTTTCAAACGCGGGTAAAAAATCTTTTCCTCGATGTGCGTGTGCGCGTCGAGTTCCATTTTGATTTTCTCAAATAGCTCTTTGTGTTCGTCTTCTTCCGTCGCTTTTACCTTTTGAAAAAGTCGGTCAACTTTATCGTGGTCGTCTTTTAATAATTCGATTGCGTTCATAATCTCTCCCTTTAACCGTTTATTTTAAGAGCCGGATGTTTCATTCTCCGTGCTAACAGAATGATTTTCATACACCAGATTCTTTGCAGCGGTTCGAGCAATCAGTATGCCAGCGAATAAAGGGTGAAGGTGAAAGGATAAAGGATAAAATAAAGGCAGAAAAGATACGTTTAATAACTAAAAAAGGACAAAAAGATTTCTCTTACTTTGTCCCTTTTTCTTCAGTCTTTATCCTTTGACACTAGACGTATTTTTCAATCACCTTCGCAATCGCTTCGCGCGAAACTGCGCCGACGATTCGCTCCTGCTCCTGTCCGCCTTTGAAAACAATCAGCGTCGGAATGCCGCGAATGCCAAAGCGTTGCGGCACACTCATATTTTCGTCCACGTTCATTTTATAAACGCCGGCTTTTCCTTCATATTCTTCCGCGACGGCGGCGACCGACGGCGCAATCATTCTGCAAGGTCCGCACCATTCCGCCCAAAAATCAACCAGCGTCGGTTTATCAGAACCCAACACATCCGCTTCAAAATTATTATCCGTAGCTTCTTTTACAAATTCGCTCATTTTACTCTCCTGTTTATAATAAAAAACTTAATGTTTAGATGTTATCACATCAAACCAAAGATGCCTTCAAGCTAATCTCCGCGCCGCTCAAAACCTGCGAAACCGGACAAGTCTTTTTTGTTTCTTCGGCGATTTTCTGAAACTCTTTATCTTCGATTCCCTCAACATCCGCTTCGGTTACCAAATCAATATTCGGAATCACAAAACCGTCGCCTTGTTTCTCAATTTTGACATTGGCGGTCGTGTGGATATTTTTCGGCTTGTAACCGGCTCGACCCAAATTTCCGCTCAAAGCCATTGTGTAACAGCCGGCGTGCGCGGCGGCAATCAATTCTTCCGGATTCGTCGCCTTCGTGTCGTCGCCGAAACGCGACTGAAATGAATACGCGCCTTTAAACGCGCCGCTTTCGAGTTCGACTGTTCCTTCGCCGTCCATAATTCCGCCGTTCCAATCGGCATCCGCTTTTCTTGTAAAATTCATAATCTTCTTACCTTCCCTTTTATAATTTTAAACTGTGAACCATGAACAATTAGAAACAAGTTTTCACTCGCTACTTACCGTTCACCCTTTACCACTATCTTAAAAATCATTAACTTTTTAATTCATAAACCAACGGAACTTTCGTATATTTTTCGCTCCTAAAAATGTGCGGGTAATTCTTTCGCATTTCGCTCAAAGCAAGTTCGTATGGGAAGTCTGCGAAATCGCCGTATTCGTGCAGATAATCCATAAACACCGCGCCCGATTCGTCGAACTGCTGAAAAATCGAATCGGAAGTTCCGTCAAATTCAAGTGGCGCAACGTTCAATTTTTCACATAATCTTTTATTAAAAGCCGGCGTTGTTTTCAACCATCTGCCGCCCAGAAACAATTCCGCCGCGCCGTGAAAAACCAAAACATTCGTGCCTAAAATTTTCTCGATTCGCTCGGTCGCAATATGATTTTTGACGTTGTAAAAACTCAGTCGGCTCGGCACGCCGACGAATCTCGCACTTGCCGCTAGAAGAATTGCTTTCTCGATACAGTAACCGCTTTTGCGCACAACTAAATTGCTCGCCCGCAAACCTGTCCGACGTAAATCTAAAGTATACGGATTGTATGTGAATCCGTCGCGCACGGCGTAATAAAGCGACACGGCATTTTCCGTCGCGGTTTTGTTTTTATCCGAATTTCGCTCGGCAAACTCGCGCACTTCCGGCTTGTCGAAATCTAAAAATTCAGTCGGTTTGAGATATTCATTCATAAAATCGAAAAATCGAAAAGTTTTCTTTAAGCATTAACCGATTTCATCATCGCTTCGGGATAACGCAAACCCGAAACCGCATCTTTCGGGAAAACATCCTCAATCGCCGCGAGTTCTTCCTGACTCAAAATAATCTCGGCGGTTTCGGCGTTCTGTTCGAGATATTTGCGCCGCTTCGTTCCCGGAATCGGCACGATGTCCTGCCCTTGCGCCAAAACCCACGCGAGCGCAAGCTGTGATGTCGTTACGCCTTTTGCGCGGGCAATTTCTTCGACCTTTTCGACGAGTTTGATGTTTTTATCAAAATTTTCGCCTTGAAAACGCGGGCTTTGACGACGATAATCGTCTGCCGCTAAATCTTCAAAGCGTTTGATTTCGCCCGATAAAAATCCGCGTCCTAAAGGCGAATAAGCGACAAAACCGATGTTTAATTCGCGACAAGCCGCCAGCACGTCGTTGTCTTCGACATCGCGCGTCCAAAGCGAATACTCGCTTTGCAAAGCCGTTATCGGATGAACCCTCGACGCGCGACGCAAGGTTTCCGCCGACGCTTCCGACAAACCGAGATATTTTACTTTTCCTTCTTTGACAAGTTCCGCCATCGCGCCGACCGTCTCCTCAATCGGCGTTTCCGGGTCAACGCGATGTTGGTAATAAAGGTCTATCGTTTCGATTCCGAGACGCTTCAAACTCCCTTCGACCGCCTGGCGGACGTATTCGGGCTTGCCTTTTATCGAACGCTTATTCGTATCGTTCGGGTCGCGCCAGATGCCGAATTTCGTTGCAATCACAAATTCATCGCGCTTGCCCTTAATTGCTTTGCCGACGAGTTCTTCGTTGATATACGGACCATACATATCAGCCGTATCGAGAAAATTAACGCCGATTTCCAATGCGCTATGAATCGTCGCAATTGATTGTTCTTCGCTGCGCTCGTCCGCCGCGCCGTAAAATTCCGACATTCCCATACAACCGAGTCCGACGGCTGAAACTTCCAAATCACTTCCCAATTTTCGTTTTTTCATATATTTATTTTTTCACCATTTGTTTTCCGCGAAACGAGACAGTTTCGCCGGGTTTCATTTCATAAAAAGGAATTTTTAGTTTTTTTAATTCAGATGCAAAACTATCGAAATTTTCAGTAATTCCCGGAAAAGTTAGCACAAATAAAACTGCTGTAAATTTGAAAACTTTCATAATCATCTCCCTTAAATTTTATTCGCCTCTTTTTGCCAAAACCGCCTTTCGCATTTTTCGCAAAGAGTGAAGCCATCGGTCATAATTTTCAGCTTTGTTGACGATATACTGCGCGACTTCCGCGTGCGGCAAAATCAAAAAATTTTCACTCTCTAAACCTTTTACAACCGCATCAGCACATTCTTCAGCCGAAATTGCTTCCGCCGTCAAGAAGTTTTCGGGTTCGCCTTCCGCGCTCGCAATCATTGCGGTTCTCACGCCTTGCGGACATAAACAAGAAATGCGAATTCCTTCATCGTAAAACTCAATCGCTAGGTTTTCGGCTAACGCCAGAGCTGCGTGTTTGGAAACGGAATACGGCGCAGCTTCAAAATGCGTCAGCAAACCAGCCGCCGAAACCGTCAGCAAAAAGTAGCCCGCACCCGTTTCAATCATTGAAGGAAAAACTGACCGCGCCAAATACAGATGCGACAAAACATTGACTTCGTAAATTTTTTGCCAAATATCATTTGATACTTCTAAACTGCCCGCTGCGCCTGCAATTCCGGCGTTTGAGCAAACAAGGTCAATGTGCCCGTATTCGCCCAAGACTTCTCCGACCACATCTTTAACTTGCGTTTCGTTGCTCACGTCTAATTCAAACGCCAAACCGTTAATGTGGGCGCCGACTTTTTGCGCGTTAGCCAAATCTAAATCGGCGACGATTATTTTCTTTGCGCCTTCCTTCGCAAATCTTTCGCACAACGCTTTACCGATGCCGTTCGCGCCGCCGGTAACGAGAATAATTTTGTCTTTGATATTCATCCGTTTCAAAAGTCGTGCGAGCAAATCGCCTGACAGTTTTTCAATTTATTTCGCCCGTGCAGTTTCTGTTTCGGGAAAATCCGCGCCTTCCGTCGTTTCTGCCCAAGTGTCAAAATCTCGTTTCAAATCGTCGAGCTTTAAGCGGGCGTTTTTGAGCGCGGCGCGTCCCAAAAGTAAGTTGAACGGCGGATTTTCTGCTTCGACCGCTTCAACGATTGCTTTGGCGGCGCGAACCGGATCGCCCGGCTGATTGCCGCTGTAGTTGCGAATAGACGTTTGATTTGCTCCGGCAGTTTCGGCATAATCGTCAATCTTGTTGGTCGCGTCATTTGCCGAACGACCCGCCCAATCGGTGCGAAAACCGCTTGGCTGAACAAGCACAACTTTTATTCCCAATGGTTCAACTTCTTTTTTTAACGCTTCGGAAAAACCGTTGACCGCAAATTTTGTCGCGTTGTAATAACCGACGCTTGGAAAACCGACGAAGCCGCCGATTGACGAAATATTAACGATAGAACCGCTGTGTCGCTCGCGCATTTTCGGCAAAACGGCGCGTGTCATTTCTGCCAAACCCCAAAAATTTGTTTCAAACATCGCACGAACTTCCCGTTCGTCGCTTTCTTCAATGGCACCGAAATAACCGAATCCGGCATTATTGACTAAAACGTCAATCGCCCCGAAATGCGCTTCGGCTTGCGCCACCGCTTCTTTGACTTGCGCGTTATTCGTCACATCCAAAGCAACTCCCAGCGCGTTGTCTTTGTTAATCTCAACCAAATCCTGCACCTTATCCGCATTACGCGCCGTCACTACCACGCGATAATCATTTTCAAGCAAATATTTCGCTAACTCTCGCCCGAATCCGGTTGAACACCCGGTAATAAACCAA
>MWVT01000181.1_pt1 | contig 13344 bp, 11 predicted proteins | sample 1047201 | NCBI WGS metagenome assembly MWVT01 (sample SAMN06349988, study PRJNA376086) | soil metagenome | isolation source: TG5-1 sample Antarctic (ecotone) soil | place: Antarctica | collected 2015-01-13 | reverse complement strand
TTTTGCTTCAGGTAATAGTTTAAAAATTCATGCTGAAATACTTGACCAGGTAAAAGGTGATAAAGTGATCGCATATAAACAAAAACGCCGAAAAGGATTTCGTAAAAAACTTGGTCATCGTACACACTATACAAAAATAAAAATCAGCGATATCGCATAAGAATATTTTTTAATTTGATTTCTGATTTTAATTTATAAACTTCTTATAAATCATGGCACATAAAAAAGGTGAAGGCAGTGTAAAGAATGGTCGCGACTCAAACAGCAAACGTTTGGGCGTAAAAATTTTTGGAGGCCAACCTGCCATTTCAGGTAACATCATTGTTCGTCAACGCGGCACCGTTTACCATCCCGGTAGAAATGTAGGTGTTGGAAAAGACTTCACTTTATTTGCACTTACTGATGGTATAGTGGAATATAAAAAGGGAAGACAGGACAGAACATTTGTCTCCGTATCAGACACAGACGTTTAGTACATTTTGTTTTGGATGATGGTTGCATCAAAAAACTTTGACAGTAAAAAAGTTTTTATAACTTTACTGTGACAGATTGTTTTTTTATTACTAACCATTAAATTCAAAACAACATGGCAACAGCAAGAAAAGCTGCAAGCAAAGGCTCATCAAAAGGGTCTTCTAAGAGCAGCTCAAAATCAGCTTCTAGTTCGAGAAGCGGATCTTCAAAAGGTGGCGCTAAAAGCGGAAGCGCTAAGTCATCATCTAAGAGTGGAACTAAGAGCGGAAGCTCAAAGTCTTCATCTAAAAGCGGATCTTCTAAAGGAAGTTCTAAAGCATCATCTAAAAGCGGATCTTCTAAGGGAAGTTCTAAGAGCGGAAGCTCAAAGTCTTCATCTAAAAGCGGATCTTCTAAAGGAAGTTCAAAGTCATCTTCAAGAAGCGGATCTTCTAAAGGAAGCTCTAAGAGTTCTTCGTAAGAAAATTTGTAAATGCTTGATTATAGTCCCGGTTAACCGGGACTTTTTTTTATGCATGTTAAAAAAAATTACATATGTAATAAACGTAGGTTAGCATTGTATTTAATTTGCTATTGCGAAACAAGGTTTGTTCATAATAGCTTGGAATACTTTTAATAAAAAGAAAATCAATCGAGTGATTATACATAATCGTTTGTCCGTATTTTCCAAACCGAAATAATTATATAAGTATGGATAATTATGCAATCGCTGATCAATTAAACCTACTATCCAGGATCATGGATATACATGGTGAAAATGCTTTCAAGGCGAAGAGTTATTCCTCTGCTGCATTTACCATTGAAAAATTTCCAAAGGAATTGGCGCAGCTTGAACACAAAAATATATTCGCTATTCGTGGCATTGGGGAAAGCGTAGGAGCCTATATAATTGAGATTATTAACACGGGGGAATTAATTGTGTTGAAAGAACTTATTTCTAAAACACCAGAAGGTGTATTGGAGATGATGAGCATCAAAGGCCTCGGGCCAAAGAAAATTCATACACTTTGGAAAGATCTGAAAATTGATTCTATTGATAAATTGAGACAGGCTTGCGAGGAAAATAAAATTGCAGTACAAAAAGGTTTTGGAGATAAAACACAACAAAAAATATTGGAATCTATCCTGTTTCAGGAACAAAGTACCGGTAGTTTTCTCTATGCCCAAATAGAAAGTTTCGTAGAAGCTTTCCAGCAAAAATTGAAGGAAGAATTTGATGGGGAAGAATTAGAAGTGACTGGAAGTTTTCGCCGCCAATTAGAAGTGATTGAAAAATTGGAATGGGTGACAACTATTTCGAAAACGAAATTGAAAGATTTTCTGACCTTATCTGATTTTCAAATCATATCAGAAACTGCAGAAACAATATTGGCAAATGCACAAAACACTTTGCAAATGGAGTTTTATCTTACAGATATCGATGGCTTTGCGGCAAAGCTTTTTGCAAACAATTGCAGTGCTGAGTTTCTCGCTGCCTGGAATAATTTTGCCGTTGCAGAAAGTAAACAAGTATTTCAAAATGAAAAAGAAATTTTCAAAAATGCTGGTGTTCCATATATTCCCGTTTTCTTAAGAGAAAAGGAAAACATTATTGAAAAGGCAAAGAACAAAGAAATTCCGGATGTGCTGCAGCCCCATGAAATCAAGGGTCTCATTCACTCACATAGCGATTGGAGCGATGGCACAAATACCATAGAAGAAATGACGAAAGAACTGATCACTCTTGGCTTTGAATACCTGGTGATATCTGATCATTCCAAAGCAGCCTATTATGCGGATGGACTTTCAGAAATAAAAATTATAGAACAACAAAAATACATTGATAGCTTAAATAAAAAATACGCTCCTTTCCATATATACAAGAGTATAGAATGTGATATTCTAAGCGATGGTTCACTGGATTATTCCGACAGTGTACTTGCTTCCTTCGATCTCGTGATCGCATCTATTCATAGTAATTTGCAAATGAAAGAAGAGAAAGCAATGATGCGTTTATTGAGTGCCATTGAAAATCCTTACATCACTATTCTTGGCCACATGTCCGGGCGCAGGTTATTAAAAAGAGCTGCTTATCCTGTAGACCATAAGACGGTGATTGATGCCTGTGCCGAGCATGGTGTGGTGATAGAGATCAATGCAAACCCACAACGATTGGATATGAAATGGGAATGGGTGGAATATGCGCTGGAAAAAAACTTGTTTCTTTCTATCAATCCTGATGCACATTCTTTACCGGAATTCGCTAATATAAAATATGGTGTATTGGTAGCCCAGAAAGGAGGGCTAAGCAAGGAAAATAATTTAAGTAGTTTTAGTAAAGTTGAATTTGATGCATTTCTGAAACAAAGAAAAAAATTGAAAGGCATTTAGTTGACCACCGGTAATTGCACAAAAAAAATAGTGCCCACTCCTGGAGTGGTCTCAAACCATATATCGCCTCCGGCTTGTTCCACTATACTTTTACACATAGCCAACCCGAGGCCGGTACCAGATGATTTGGTAGTAAAATTTGGTGTGAATATTTTGGGCTGCATTTCTTCAGGTATGCCTTCGCCGTTGTCTTTAATACTAATAACTATATTTTCACTATTCATTTTTTCGTAAATGCTGATCTTGCATAAAGGCCTGTCAATACAGGCATCCAGAGCATTGGTAAATAAATTAGTGAACAAGCGATTCATGTGTGTTCTATCTGTACTCATCAATATTTCAGAATCTGTTTTTTGCCAAAATATTTTCACTTTTGGATTAGAACTATATAATTCCTTTAGGTTTTCGAGTACACTATGGAGGTCGAAATGCTCTACATGCCGGTTACCGATATTAGCGAATTGCGAAAAATCTGCAGCAATTTTTGAAAGATGATCTATTTGTTCCACTAATGTATTTGCTACACTCGATGTGAGCTCTTTTACATTAGGTTGATTGTTATTGATGGATTTTTGCAGATATTGTATGCTAAGCTTCATGGGTGTTAATGGATTTTTTATTTCATGCGCTACCTGCCTTGCCATTTCACGCCATGCGCCTTCACGTTCACTTTTGGCTAATGCTTCAGCACTCTGTTCCAGCTGGTGTACCATTATATTGTATTGTTTTACTAACTCCCCGATCTCGTCATTTCTTGTCCAGATTATTTCTTCATTGGTTTTCCCAAGTCTGATCTCTTTCATCTTATCTCCAATGATGGAAAATGACCGGGTGATTTTATTCGTGATGAACAATGCGATGACACCGGCTATCAAAAAAATGAAAGCATTCAGATTGATAATGGCCACTAAAAAATTTGATATCTCCTGGTTAATGTCTATCTGTGAAAAAAAGTATGGTATATTAAGGTAAGCATACACTCTTCCTTCTTCATCCCGTACGACAGAATAGATGCTTAGGTAACGAAGTGAACTCAATGATTCTTCCTGTACATACTGCACCTGCCTGAGCCTTTGTAAATGATAGAAAGCTTCCGGATGCATTTTCTTACTCAACATCCCACGCCGATATACCTCGTCTTCTGATGAAACGAGCAGGTCTCCTGTTTCGTTATATACATTTACATCTACATCATGTATATCTGCAACGTCTTCCATTAATGCTTTCAGTTTCGTGCTCGATACAGAATCGTAAATGCGTATTACATCATCAAACGTGCTGTATTCTTTTATCCTTTTTTGCATTTCTTTCACCATTATTCCTGCTGTACGGCTAATCTTATCAATATTGTTTCTGTTGTACCGGGAAATAAAAAATGATATAGTGGCTATACCAATAACAACAAAGGAAAGTATGCTGATAAATATGATAGTGCTGTGTACCTGCGAGCGGATGTTTAATTGCCAAAATTCTTTCCAGACACTAGGATCATTACCAGCCCTTAATATGATAGATATTATATACATAATTGCCACCAGTGCAAGGAAGGCGCAAAATAAATAAGAGAATAATGTTATACTCTCAATGAGGGAATCCTGCTTTTTTACAATCACTACTATCTTGGAGGGGTGTGGCTTGTACCACAATTCATCAAAACCATTGTTGATCCTTCGTTCATATTCTGTAAAAGGGATTTCTTTAGATGTAAGATTTATAGCGAATGGATATTTACTGCTTGAGGTAATCAGAAGGTTGTTTTGGTATATGGCAAAAGAATAAAGTGGTGAGTTTTCTGCATCTGTTTCATTTATTCTTCTGAACAATTCAGGGTACAATGCTGCCTGGTTGTATTGTCGCGGGCTGGAAATAATAAAGAAAGTACCTATATCTACAGAGTCGCTAATCACTCTTTTGGTGATATAGGTGTATTGATCAAAAGAAGTTTCATGATAACGCAGGTCAGATATATTCGTTTTTTTACTCTGAACGCGGAACAGGTTGTCGAGCTCGGTATAAGTGAGCGGTTCAGAATTGTTAATAGATTGGTTCGCCGAATCAAAGACAAAGATTTTAGTATCATACTTATTCAGATAGCCACTCATATTTTCGCTGATAATGCTATCGCGGATAAAACGGTTTTCTGCAGGAAGGTCAAAGCGCCCCCAATTATTTATTAAAAAATCGTTGTCGAGATAAGCAAGTGCAATGCTAAGTGTATGTTCACCGGCGGGGTCAGTAAGCTGGCCATATTTTTCAGCGATGCTTTTCCTGATGCGCATTTCCTTTTCTTTGTTCTCTTGCAGAATAAGCGTTGCTAATGAAACAGAAAATATAAAAATCCAAAACAGTATTCCTGCTGTAGTGGCTTTGTACGTGTTTACAATAAACCTTTCCTGAGTCAACAGCAAAGTATAGATGATCAACCAAAACAAAACAGGTAAATGAAAAAGAACAATACTATTTCCGCTGCGGAGTGAAAGTAAGAGCAAGCCGGTGACGGCCAGGGTAAAATAAATAAGTACAAGGCGGCCTTCAAAGGCCTGGAAGATAATCCTGAAAAGGATCCTGGAAAGGTAATAGTAAGCAAGTGAAAGTAAAGCCAGCACTGTAAAGCCCACAACGGTATAAATAGTAAGGCTAAAGAAATCAATAACATTAAACGATATTTTAGAATCTGCTATAAGGCTCCGTACGATATTGGCAAATTCAAAAGTGCTGAAGAGTAAAAAGAAAATAGATACCAGGCCGGCCCCCAATAATTTTTTACCCTGTAAAAATGAAAGTATATTTTCAGTGAACCCAACTTTATACCATGAAAAAACAACGAACCAACATAGAAAAATAGCATTGATCAATAGATCGCCAAGAGATCTGTTATACCATGTATCTATAGTACCATAGATCACCGGATTGAAAAGCTCGAACTGTCGGAAAGAAAAAATTTCAGGTAAATTAAAAAGAAAAAGCCTGGTGATCAAAAGCAATAATCCTAACAAAAGGATACCTTTTAAAACTCCTTTTCTTTTTACCGTTTCTTCTGTAATAAAAAAAATGTAAGCCAGCAGAAGAATAAATGCAAGTATGCGAAACAAACTTGTTAAAGGATTTGAAGGAGCGTTGGAGGTAATAGCTTTTTGATCAATATAGAAAAGAGTCTTACCACTTAAAGAATGAATTACATAGGGAGTCCGTTTATCTGATATCAGGATTTTTTTTATTGCAGATTTATCATAAGTAAAATGAGTTTGCAGGTAATCAGAATGTTGATAGTCGTACCTGAATAAAACAGGTATCATACAGTAAGCGATGATATTGCTTTCGATACCGGATAGCCGGATTGTTTTTTTCTCTACTACATAGTATCCATTGTCGAAATTCTGGAAATACGTACCATCATTTAATATATGCTCTGAAGGGCGGGGAAGGATGTATTGGTTATTCCAAAAAATTAACTCTGGACTACCCACAGAAGATTGCAGAAAAAAAAATATACCGGATGTGTGGGCAGCGATGGATTTAAATTCGGAAAGGCTTTCCTTTCTCAGCACCAGCTTTTTTACAATCGCTGTATCCTTAAGAATATTTTTGAAATCTTTTTGCTGCCTGTGCAGATAGTGCTCCAATCTTTTTGCTTCATTACCTGCAGAAGGTAAAATACGAAAGTAATATGCAGCAATGAAAGATAAAAGGAATAACGAACCTGCTATAATCAGCAATGCCTTTTTAGGTATAGAATTATTTTTAAGAAAAGACTTCAAGTATTTTGTTTGATTTCAATCCAAAGCGTTTCCATTTCATTAAGACTTAATTCATTTAAAAGTCTTCCGTCTTTCAATGCAAGCTTTTCCATTTCTAAAAAACGTCTGGTAAATTTCTTATTCGTTTGTTCAAGGGCTGCTTCTGCATCTACATTTAGAAAACGGGCATAATTGACTAAAGAAAATAATACATCGCCATATTCTTCTTCTATTTTTTTTGAATCATTCAAGCTTATGGCTTCTTCCAGCTCTGCGATTTCTTCTTCCACTTTTTCCCAAACTCTTTCTTTTGTATCCCAATCAAATCCTACCTGCTTCGCTTTGTGCTGTAAACGCATGGCTTTTATTAAAGCAGGTAATGCTTTGGGAACACCAGAAAGCACTGATGTCTTACCCTCTTTCAATTTAAGCATTTCCCAGTTTCGTTTTACTTCTTCGTCGTTTTCTACATTGACATTACCATACACATGGGGGTGGCGTGCAATCAATTTATCGCAAATGCCATTTATCATTTCTGCCAACGAAAATTGTAATTGCTCACTACCAATCTTAGAATAAAAAATAATATGTAGCAAAAGATCGCCTAATTCTTCTTTAATGCCTTTCCAGTCATCATCTGATATGGCATCTACCAATTCATAACATTCTTCAATCGTTTGCTGCCTTAAAGTATGAATTGTTTGTTTTTTATCCCAGGGGCAAGCTACTCTTAACTCATCCATTAGTTTTACTAACCGTTCAAAAGCTTCACTATGTGGTTCCATTTTTTATATTTGAAAAGCAGTAATTAATAAAAAAATGAGGAATAATATGAGTAACACAACACTCGCAAGCAGGTTTAATAAAATAAATTTCACTATAGTTTTGCCCAAGCTTTGTTCATAAAAAATTTTCATCCCTTTGTATAAATAATACATCCAAAACAATACGAGAAAGCCGGCAATCCATCCGAAAAAATCCCATCCAGACCAATTCTGTAGTGCAGCCACTCCAACAACAATCAGTAATAAAATAAAACTGAATATAAAGTGATATAAGGTGAAGATAAAATGATCACTGTAATAGTATTTTTTGTTGCGCATGTAGAGCATTTTCAAAATGATGGCAAAGAAAGGCAACAATAAAAATAACATGTAAGGCAGGCGGTGTAAAAATGTTTCCAGTAACTGTGTAATGCTTTGTTTAGGGTCTTTTTTAAACTTTTCATTCATTCGGGCAAAGCCTCTGTTGATAAAATTTTTACTCTTTGCTTCGGTATTTGCAGTAAGTTCTGTGGTGTACTGAGCTGTTTTGAATTTATATGTTTTGCCACTAAAGATTATCAGTGAATCCTGCGCCAGACTATCAGTGGGGCTTATACTTATCAGGTATGATGAATCCGACAAGAGTGCTATAGCATGCTCATGGAAGGGTAGTGTTTCTTTACCGGTCTTGACCTGTGCCTTTAAGTCGTACAATACTTTCATTCGCTCCTCACCACTCAGCATGCCTCCCCAGTCTGCGGCCTCCGTAAAGTTGAACTTGCTTAAGGAAAAGAATATAAGAAAGAAAATAGCTGATGTAAAAAGATACATCCGGATAGGGTCGAGATAAGCCACCCGCTTGCCGGAGATATATTGTTTTGCTACGAAGCCTGGCTTTAATGCAAGTTTTTTTAGTGTGTCAAAAAACTTTCCATCGAAATGAAAAACATCATAAATAAAATGAGTTGCCAGTGAAAACATACTTTGTTTGATGATAATGTTTTCCTGTCCGCACACATGACAAAAGCGTCCTTCTACATTAGTTCCGCAATTGAGACAGTCTTTTTCTTTTCGTTCCAGTTGATGAGACACGCAAATTTTTCTTAAAAATAGGCACAATTACTATTTCGGTACTTGATTGAACCTGCGTGCAAACTGCATTGCTTATTTTTGAAAATAGAACAATACCTGATGAAGACATTAATTACAGTTTTTTTGCTGATGCATGCATTTACCGGCCTTGGACAATATTACTACCGTGACATAATCGGTACGAAGGAATCAATGGAAATGGTAAAAAATTATCGCCAAAACAAAGTGAGCCGTGTGATACTCACCAGTTACGATGCAGATAATATGAAAAATGATGAATTTTATGTAGAGCAGAAATTCAATGCGGTATCGCAAACACTAAGGACTACCACACGTTCAGGATTGACTGATGAATCTGTATTGACATCTTACATAAATGATAAGGGAGAAGTAATAAAAACTGTTGATAGCAGTGCTGCTCTTGTTAGCAGGGCTACGTATTCATATACTTCCACAGGCTCCTTATCAACAGTATTAAGCGAATCCGTTGACTCCGCCAAAAAAATGAAACAATCCGAAGAGCATAAGTGGGAGTATAGTGAAGATAAAATAACCCGCATGCTGCGCATTAAAAATGGAAAGGACACAAGTATAATACAATTCAAATCGGATGACGATGGAAACATAACAGAAGAAGTACTGATTACCAGGGGTAAAAAATCTGAGCCTGTATATTATTTTTATGACAGTAAAAACAGGTTAACAGATATTGTACGATACAATACGAAAGCCAAACGTTTACTGCCGGAATATATGTTTGAATATTCACCCACAAACCAGGTAATTCAAAGAATCACTGTTCCTTCTAATGGATCGAATTACCTGATCTGGCGATATCAGTATGATGCAAACGGGCTAAAAGTAAAGGAGGCTATTTATGATAAGCAAAAACAACTGACAGGTAAGATTGAATATCAATACCAAAAGGGGTGATCAATTATACTTTGGTATTACAATAGTTGTCATTTCAAAATAGAAAATTTCACACCTCTCTGAAGCTCCCTTATTATTTTATTTCTTTCCATAATAGTCCCTCTATTCAGTTTAAAAAATTGAGATTGCATTGCAAGCCTTATTTTTGCATCTCAAATTTATTTTTATGGATTCTCTACAGGAAGAGTACCAACAGGAATTAGAAAAAGTTCAGGATAAAGATTTTACACATAACTGGGTTTCATCCTCTGCTTTTTTGTTTTATTTATCCGTTTTTTGCATACTTGCTTTTTCTCTCGGAGGCTGCTACAGATTGTTTAATGAGCGATATGAAAGGCTGGATGTAAATGTGCAGGAAAGCACTCAGTACAATCCTAAATATAAATAGGCTGTTTATTTTTTTGTGGCAAAAAAGCTAAGACTTATTTTTGCCAACCTGGTTCTTTTTACATGCGGAAGTAGCTCATTTGGTAGAGCACGACCTTGCCAAGGTCGGGGTGGCCGGTTCGAGCCCGGTCTTCCGCTCCAGTATCCATCCTAAGGGTGGATTTTTTTTCGATGCCCTGGTGGTGAAATTGGTAGAGGCGTCCCGATATAGATCGGGATGACCCGCAGGGAATTTGAAATAATTTTTAGTGTTGCCCTGGTGGTGAAATTGGTAGACACGCAGGACTTAAAATCCTGTGGCCCGCAACGGCCGTATCGGTTCAAGTCCGATCCGGGGCACAAGCCGGTCCTTATGATCGGCTTTTTTATGTTCTTATAAATTTTATTTTCTGAAGTTTCAGGTAAGTATTATACAAGGTTTGCGAAAACTTTCAACATAGACTAGCAGGCATTACGCAAAAAAAATTCATTCAACTAAGTTGTCCATTCACTCCCTTTTTATTCCTGCACTTCGTTTTATAAAGCCCACAAATCCGGATGATTTTTTTTCTTCGGGCAGCTGGCCTTCTTTTTTTAATTTAAAGAATTATATTGCTTCAGCTGTAGTTTTTTTAATGGATATTTACAGATACAGTATTTTAAACCTTGATAGTATTTACAGTTATAAGTAACTGTAACCATCAATAAAACATGCAGCACAACCAGGAATCTGAACTTGCTTTATGGGACGCTTTCGTTTCAGGCAAACGGGAGGCTTACGCCGATCTTTACAGGGTCTATCATCCCCGGTTGTATAACTATGGCCGCAAGTTTACTGCAGATACAATATTGGTTGAAGATTGCGTTCAGGAGTTATTCATCCACTTTTGGATGAACAGAAACAAGCTATCGGGCAGGCATATCTCACGCAGTTATTTATTCGTTTCTTTTCGCCGCCGCCTTTTAAAAACCCTGCAACAGGTTAACAGGCATTCTGCCGCATTTTTTTCGGAGGAATATTTTGACTTTGCCATTGAAGCGTCTATTGACCAGGTTATGATAAATAAGGAATGTATATATGAGCGGCATATCAATTTGAAAAAGGCGTTGGAAAAGCTAACCGCCCGCCAAAAGGAAGCCATCTTCTTTATGTTCTACGAAAACATGTCCTACGGGGAAATTGCCCTGTTGCTTCATATTTCAAAAAAAGCAACTTACAAGCTAATCGCACGGGCATTGGCAGAGTTAAGGGTTGTCTATAAGCAAAATGCTGTTTTATGGATGATTCCACTTCCCATCATGGCTATCTCTTTTATCCTTTCTTTTTTTTAGTAATGGTTATAGGCATTTATTTTTTTAAAACCTTTTCATTTTCATGGGGTAAAATAAAAAGTTTTGGGCTTCTTGTAAGAGAACTACTACTTTTTGATGAATACAGACTATTTACATTTTACGGAAAAGGATTTTATAGCCGACGAATATTTCCAGCAATGGGTTAAGTTTCCAGATGCGGGGAATGAAGCCTTCTGGAATCAATGGATGGCTCATCACCCCGAAAAAAAGGTACTTATAGAAGGGGCTAAAGCATTTATTGAAAACCTTTACTTTGTATCCGGCTTCCCTACCCCTTATGAGGTTGAAGCTTCGCTCAATCAAAGCCTTTATAAGATTGCTGTTTTAGAAACTCCAGGCAATATAAAAACAATCAGAAAGCGAATCCCCGGTAAATACATATGGCTGGCAGCGGCTGTTTTTTTAGGATGCCTCATAATGGCGGGCTTGCTGCTCAAAGATCTTGAACCGGTAACCATTGAGATGGTGGCCGGGCCGCAACAGATTAAAACAATCGTACTGCCCGATAGCTCTGAAGTGACTTTAAATGCAGGCGCACACATTACTTATACATCTGATATGCAGGATGCAAATGATAGAGAACTGTGGCTGGAAGGAGAAGCTTTCTTTAATGTAAAGCATATAGAAACGAATAATAAGCCAACCCGGTTCATCGTACACTCCGGGGACATGAATATAGAAGTTTTAGGCACCACCTTCAACGTAAAAAAGTTTGGCGCTGTTACTAATGTTAGTTTAAATACAGGTGCCATAAAAATTGCTCTGAAAGATGATCCTAATACAACTATCTACCTACAACCGGGCGACTTTATTAGCTATTCTGCCAATGAAAAACGAATATTGAAAAAACAGGTGAAAGCTGAATTATATTCTGTTTGGAAAGAAGAAAAGATGGAGCTTAATAATATGCCATTATTTGAAATAGCAGGCTTGCTGGAAGATGCTTACGGATACACCATTGAAATAGCGAATAAGAAACTGGCCAACAGCAAAGTTTCAGGAACACTGTATTTGAAAGATGAATCCACTTTGTTGGAAACACTCGCATTTACTTTAGATATACCGCTCATATATACATTCCTTATTGATCATCACCTGGTCAACAGAAGCTTCGATGGCAAAATCAAAATTTTCCTCCGGAATAAAAGCAGATGAATGCTTATTGTCCTGCATCATTTTTAAAATGCGGCGGCGAAAAGAAACGAATAAATAGCTGCGTAAAGTATGCACACCCGACAGCTTGCTTCTGTTCATCCAAAAATGGATGAATATTTCCTGAATGCAATCTTCAACCAGTTCCGTATCTGCTGTAAACTTGTGGCCATAGTTGTACAACCGGGAATGATAGACCCTGTAAAGATCGGCGTAAGCCTCCCGCTTGCCTGAAATGAAAGCTTCCCAAAGTGCAGGTTCTGTTTCCTGATTGTACTGCATATTTATTGATGGTTACAGTTACTCATAACTATAAATACTATCAACGTTTAAAATACTGTATCTGTAAATATCCATTAAAAAACTACATCTGCAGCAATATAATTCTTTAAGTAAAAAAAAGAAAGCCAGCTGCCCGAAGAAAAAAACCATCCGGATTTGTGGGCTTTTTAAAACGAAGTGCAGGAAGAAAAAGGGAGTGAACTCATTTGCAGCAGTCTTTCTTTCTTAGAAATATCGCTTTTAATATTCGCCACAAAATTTGCTTTATTGAGTTTATAGCAGTCATTCTCCAGGTAAATAAATTGAAATTAAATCATCAATTTGAATATCATCTAAATGACCTACCGTTCCTGATACTTCATCTAAAAGGTGAACATGCATATTAGTAGTGTGATGGGTAAAGATGCTTTTGTGGCGTGTAGAATAAAAACCAAGTAACTGCATTGGTTCATTTATAAAAGCTCCAGAATAAGCGAATTGTTTATGATTTTCCATTGTGTGTTTTGTTCCAGGCTTCCAGTCTATTACATGCCAGGCTGCTTTTGAAGGCGAAGTTTTTATCTTAAAAGCAAAAGGCTTTTCCGTATTGTAACCATTTTTTTGTGCTGTTTGTTTTATAAGGGTTTCTAATTCTGTATAATTCTTAACGGCGGGGTGGATGCTGATTTCTTTCCATTTTCTCACCTTGCTATATACAAACATAGCTGCAAGTGAGGCTTTATTCTCCTGATTTTTTAATTCGCCCCCTTCTTTGGATGTTGAATAAACCGTTCCATCAATGACTACGATTTCACCATTTAAACCCTCGACCGGATTAAGAC
>MWVT01000179.1_pt1 | contig 13384 bp, 16 predicted proteins | sample 1047201 | NCBI WGS metagenome assembly MWVT01 (sample SAMN06349988, study PRJNA376086) | soil metagenome | isolation source: TG5-1 sample Antarctic (ecotone) soil | place: Antarctica | collected 2015-01-13 | reverse complement strand
GCGAAGCCGTTATCGAGCATTTTCATCAGAATCTAAATATGCTGATTGGCGAGCGAACCGCCGGAGCTATCGTAATTGCTGTTGGCAGCGCGTTTCCCGAAGACGATCAGCTTTCGATGGAACTGCGGGGACGCGACATTAAGGCAAGTGTTCCACGAACCGTGACGGTAACGGAAGCCGAGATTAGCGCGGCAATTTCAAAAGAAGTTGATGTAATCTTGAACGAAATAAAGAAGGCAATCCAGCAAATCCCCGCAGAAGCACAGGCGGCATTAGCAGATTGGGGAATTACATTGCAAGGTGAAGGCGCATATTTGCGTGGGCTTGACAAGCGCATCTTGATAGAAACAAACTTGCCTGTTGTCGTGGCAGAAGCGGCGCGGGAAAATAAAGACGAGCCGAACAAATCATTGGACGTGAGGGCGAAACAGCTTCTCTTTAAAATCTTGCGTGGTTAATATCACGTTGCGCGTATTCGGTTTCGCCCCACGTCATCTCAGCTGTTCGGGCGCAGCGTTGTCGGCTGTGAGATACATTAATTAGTCCTGATGAAGTACTCTACGGTAACAGGACAAAAGCCCGCTTAGGTTACAATATGTCTACTATTACTCTTGTCGAGCGGGAGATGACTGAAGCCGAATTCTCACGCATGAATGCGGGTTTTGACGAACACTCGATGGAACACGGCAACCCAGTCCACCCTTCTCAAAGATATACATTCGTTGCCATGGATGGAAAGCTCTTCGTTGGCTGTGCCAGCGGACTTACCAACGATAATGGTCAGTGGTTGATTTTAACGAATCTATTCATTGAGCAGCCTTATCGGGAGCAAGGAGTTGGCGCGACAGTTCTGGCGAAGCTTGAGGAAAAGGCAGCGGCACTTGGAGTTAGGAGTATGTGGAGATGGACTGCTGCCTATGAAGCTCCGGGGTTTTATAAGAGGCAAGGCTATGTGATTCTCGCCGAACTGGAACACTGGTATCCAAGCGGACATAGCCAGGTCGGTTTACACAAAGCATTGGAACCTTATCCTCCTGCCGCGTTAACACCTTATCCCGACACGAAATTCATCAGCCAGAACTCCATCATGAGACCTGTCCGCTTTATAGAACGCGAGATAACGGACGCGGAATTACACTTACAAGATGTGCGTTTCAGGGAGGCTTCTATAGCACAGGGCAATCCTCTCAAGCCCTCTCAAAGATGCAGCTTTGTCGCTTTAGAAGAAGGGAATTTCATTGGCTGCGCGTACGGCTCAACGAACGGCTTCTCAGACAAACACTGGTTTTACTTAGATGAGTTATTCCTTGAGAAAGCCTACCGCAGACAAGGTCTCGGCGCGGAAATTCTCAAAAAGCTTGAGGAAAAGGCGGCAGCACTTGGCGTTGAGAGCATCTATACATGGACGGCTGGCTATGAAGCACCAGAGTTTTATAAACAACAAGGCTATGAGGTGTTTTGTGAGACGAAAAGTTGGTATCTGAGCGGACACAGCCGCGTCGGCTTGCGTAAAGCGTTACAGTCTTAAGCGAAAGTGAATCAACAGCGCCCGAACAAGGCGCTGCACCCGACCGCCTACAGCTTCGTTCGCTCGTGCCTCGCTCTCTGCGCTTCCGGCGGCGGGTGAGCTTGGTCGTTGGGCAGCAACGCCGAGTAGTTAATTACCTACAGAATTAAAAGCTAAGCATCAATCTTGTTGGAGAAATTACTATGAAATTAATCATCGCTTTCATTATGTTATTGTTTGTCGGATTGACCCACGCTGTTGGTCAAACAACAGACAAAACATCAAGCAAAAACAGCCGAACCGCACAGGAATTATTGAAGCTCAATCAGGAGTATGATATGGCTTTGGTGCGCGGTGATGCGGCGGCTCTCGACCGAATTTATGCTGACGAATTTGTTTATACAACTTTCGACGGCACAGTGCGTGATAAAACTCAACAGTTGGCTTTTACAAAATCGGGCGACTTGCGGCTTGAATCCGGGCAAAGCGACGACGTGAAAATTCGCGTTTATAAAAATACAGCGGTAATGACCGGACGGTTTACAGCAAAAGGTCAGTTTAGAGGTAAAAACATAGATATTCGTGAGCGATATACTGCTGTTTGGGTAAAAAAAGACGGACATTGGCGGCTTGTTGCCGAACAAGGAAATGAAATTAAGCAATAATAAATTGTCAAGGTTATGTTGCGTGGTGAAGTTGCTGCCCAACAAATCAGCTATGAAAGAAGTAGTCAAGCACAAACTTTCCTTGTCCCGCCAAAATTGCTGACTGCGGCGGGCTAAATGTTGATATTCGCCGGATGGCGTTTCAAGTTTGCTGAGAAAGAATATTGAATTAAACGAGAAGTGTTGCCGATGATGCCTTTTTGCAGTGACCTTGTTCAAAGTGAACTTCAATCGCTGTTCCATTCAGCTATTGGAGACTTGCCTTTTTAACAGGCAGCCTATGGTCGTATCGGGTAGTGGCTTTTTGAATGACGGCAGCCTAACCATTGGATGAAACTCGAAAGTTTTTTCAAACTTCCGGCTTATGACTTTGGTTTGGAGACTAACCGCCACCCGTGCCAAGCATTCACCTTGTTAGCGACAAATAGTTAATCAATCGGTTCTTTATCAAACAATCGGAAACGCGCCGGGGCATAAGTATTTTACGCCGATGGAGGCTCAACTTCAACGGAGGAAGAAAAGCCCGTCTTTCATCCTACCAATGGACGTGAGGGCGAAACAGCGACTTTTTTACCGTCTCAAAAACGAGCCTTATTTGACATAATTTTATTCGCAAAAGGACAAATAATTTTCATGCATCTTGGCATTAGAAACTGCCCGGCAACATTTGCTTTATAGGCTAAATTTACTTGATATTCACTCCGATTTACACGCCCTTTTTTTACTAAAATTGAATATTTTTGCATTTTTTCGCTTATGCTATCTAAACCTTTTACTTACAAACAATTAGGGCTGTTTGACTAGAATGCAATTAGCTGCGGTAGCGAGAGAATTGTTGATATTATTTGTTTTCTTCTCGCTACCAATTGGCTGCGAGGAATCAACAATTTCTAGTATCAATATTAGGATTTTTTAGTGTCTTGCAAATAAGGAAAAAATGACCTCTCGCTCATTTTTGGTCTGTCAGCCTTTACTTCTCAATCAAGTTAAGATTATTAGCATAAGGGTGGGGGTTATCTAATTATAGCGTCTTAACATAATGATAAATAAATAAGCGAGCTACTCGATTCACTCGCCTATTATATCTTAGTTTTCAATATTCACTGGGAAGCAAAATAGTTGTTATTGATCGATCAGCTTCAGTTATAATCCAAAGCTTTTCTCCGTTAGCCGTTTTGTAAGCAGAAAGCAGTCTAAAACCGTTTTTAAGTGAAAATTCATTCTCCTGCTTATCTTCTTTCCCGATAATTCCCCAATCACCTGATTGATGAAGTTTGATAAACTCTATCGGCATTTGGTTAGATTCTTCAAGTGCTTCTTTTGCTCCGATTGTCATAACTGTTTGTCCTAAATCAAACAGCACTTTATTTTGTGTCTTTGTAATTGTATTGTTGTTTTGCATCTTCTTTTTTCTCCAATTGTTAAAGGTTGATGTTGAGGGATAGGAAATGTTTCAGCATTTACCTATCCCATTACTTTTAGTGAACGCGTTCAAAGTATCTTTGGACTAATCTTGCTAACGCTCTGTGGTAGCAGGGTTGCCCATCCAAATAAGCTCGGCATTGACAAGTGCCGTTTGCTTCATAGACTTCATTTGATTTTGACCAAATGATTAAATGCTTGCTGTCAAAATTCCAGGTTAGAAATGGATTGTTTTCAAACTCGACGGTTGCCTTGCCGATAGCCTTAATCCATCGCTTGTAATTGCCTTCTGTTAGCTGTTTGGCTTCAAATTGGTGTTGAATAGAAACTAAAGTTTCGGCTATTACTTTTCCCAAGATTTCGTTGTTTATTGTGTCTTGTAATGTCATGTTGTCGCTCCTTCCTTTGTTTATTACTTAAATGTTTAAGTTAAAATAAGTATAGCACCCTGCTATACTTTTAGTCAAGCATCCTGCTATACTTTTTATAGATTTATTTTTGAATTAGTAGTAGTATTTTTTTGTGAAAGAAATTTGTCTAAAGGCATCCGAAGTTGCAAAGAGATTTGGAGTAAAGCATGTTACGGTCAGAGCGTGGTTAAATCGTGGTTTATTTCCAAATGCCAAACTTGAAGAAACCATTGCTGGAAGTATTTGGCTTATTCCTGAAAGTGACTTAAAGGACTTCGTAAAACCAGAAACCGGTAGACCTAAAAAGGTGGCATAAAATATGAGAATAATTGCAATCGCTAATCAAAAAGGCGGCGTTGGAAAAACTACTACGTCGGTTAATTTAGCGGCTGGTTTAGCTGTTAGAAACTACCGTACACTCCTTGTTGACCTTGACCAACAGCGAAATGCAACGCATTCATTTGAATTGCCGGAAATCGAAACAACTTTAGCGGATATACTTGTAGGCTCCAAGAAGGATTTGAAAGACATTCGTGAAGCGATTTACGAAACGCATATCGTTGGACTTGACCTTGTTCCTGCAAATATCAGGCTTGCATTAGTCGAAAAACAATCCTCGGTTGGTGAACAATTCCGTCTTAAAGATTCTCTTTCCAAATTAACCGAATACGATTTTATAATTATTGATTGTCCACCAAGTTTAGGAGCGACGCTCACACAAGCATTGCTTGCTTCCCATTCAGTTCTTGTTCCGATAGCTGCTGAGTATTATCCACTCGAAGGTGTTGAAGATTTAAATGAAACGATTGAAGAAACAAAACGCGCCAATCCTGATTTAGATATTCTCGGTTATTTAATGACACGCTACGATAAGCGTAATTCTATTTGTAAAGAAGCGTTAGCAAAGGTGAAGGGGTTATATGGTGACTTAGTCTTTGAGCCATTAATCCACACGAATGTGCAACTTCAAACCGCACCAGCTTATAAGAAATCAATTTACGAACACGCACCAGATTCTAAAGGCTCGGAAGATTATTTGTTTTTAACTGATGAGGTTTTAGAACGATTGAATTTAGCGGAAGAAGCTTCCCGACTTAAGTTGGTTAATAAAAAAGAGGCTAGTTAATGGCAGAAAAGAAAACAAAAAAAGAAAGGGTTAAGATTGAGACGCGTGCTCCGCAAAAGCGTGGCATCTTCGATAATCTAGGCAAAGATAGGCAGCAGAACGTAAAACATCCCTTATCTGAGATTATTATTTTCCCCGATGATTCAGTGAAAGATAATCGTAGCAGTCCACCAACCTACCAACCTACTAGCCTACCTACCCACCTACCTACCCCCATTAAGAGACAACCAGTCTCACCTGAAAAGGATTTTTCTAAAGTTCCGAATTCAATAAAAAGAGCAGTTGAAGACGGTAAGTTTCCAAATAGTTCCTTGGCAATTTATCTTTATCTTTATTCTCTAACACGCGGTGCTATACAACCCAAAAGAACCGTCAGGGTGAATAAATCAAAATTGCTAATCGGTGCAAACCTTCGCGCTGAAAAATCCCTGCTCAAAAATCTAGCCCATTTGAAAAATGTTGGTCTTGTTAAAATTACAGTGTTTAATGGTGATCATTTAGGCAATGAATTTGAGGTGTTTGTGCCGGAAGAAATTGAAGGTGATACACCCACCTACCTACCTACTGAACAACCCACCTACTTACCAAACAAACATACCCTAGTACCTACTGACCAAACATTGGTAGGTAGGTGGGTTGAAACTACTGAAAATAAAAAGGTTGAAGATTCGCTAAGACTTTCTTTTAAAGACATTGAGAACAATGATGATGAGCCTTTCGGCAAAATGAACGAGACTTTAGCAAACGTGTTTGAAAAAGTGTCAGGGAAACCTCCACAAAAAACGGATGCAACAAAATTAAACGAGCTTGCCGAACTTCTCGCAATGGAACTTGAAATTGCCGCAGCTCGCACTAAATCAATCTCAAATGTTCCTGCATTTCTGACTGAGCATTTAAGACGCAGACTTCTCGGTAATTCTGCGAAATCAGCAGAAGGGAAACTAAAAACTGATAAATCTATAAAAGTAGGGAAGTCGGAGAAAATAGTCGAAGAGTATCAAGCCGAGCCATTATCAAAAGAGGGAAGGGAAGCAGTCTTAAAAACAATGCGTGAATATATTGGGAAAGGACAACAGGAATTTGTGATGAGCCAGCAGGATACCTATATCAAAGATGATTGGGATTGGCTAATGCATCAATTGGAGAATGAGTAGTGGTTGATATTTTTACAGCCTTGCTTGGCATTGTTTCAGTGTGTGCATTGTTTGGAGCTGTTACCAAAATAATCCTTCGTCCACCGAAAGTATGGGAAGAAGAAGATTGGATGTGCGAAGAATTAGAAGATCATTCTGATTACAACGAAATCAGAAAGGTAAATCCGCACATCTGGATGGAGTAATCATTTTAGCAAAGGCGGTTTGGTTTTGGCGGCAGTCTATTTAGTTTTTAAGTATTAGTTTGCGGTTCTATTGGAAAAGGTTAATAAAAAAGAAGCGATCAAAGATTATGCAAATACAGAAAGGTGAATGGTATTTTAGTGTTCAATGTAAGGGTTGTGACGCGACAATCTATTTTTCACATGACCCATCAAAGGGAATGATCGAGGTGGCAGCTCACGAGGATTCAGTAATTGAACTCGTATGTCCGGCGTGCAATTCAGTTGAATCATACGATAGGAGCGAATTAATATCACGAGAAGTAAAGTATGCGTGAGTCCGATAAGAACCATTATGTTATTGATTTTTAGGGGTTTATCGATATTAACCACAACTAATTGTGCTTTTAGGTGAATTTAACACTGCACAAAGGACACAATATATTGTGGTTTTTCCTGGAATTCTAAAATCGCAAGATGTTGTAGGGTGATTTTGCTTATCAGACTCGCCTTTAAGTATAAGAATTAGTGTTGGAATGAGGTTTTTGCTTAACATTACAAATTTCCCTTTATGGAACCATGTTTACCTGGATTGAAACCTTAAAAATATACTTACTACTACCAACTTATTGATAAATAAGGAGTTATCGTTTTCGTAGTTTAGACGCAAAAACCTATCAGCATGTTTATTCTCGTCAGGCGAGTGGCTTATCTCTTACGTCAAACGACATAATGCTGCACGTCATTAACAGTACAACGAAAAGCAATTATAAATTCGGCTGAAGCGTAGTTTTAATTACAAACTGCAACTTGCCAGAAACTAACCAAGTCTAGCAACTCGACAACCGTCAAAGATCATTAACTCTTGGATAAGTTATATCCATACTTTATTAACGAATCTCAGGTAATGCTCAAAATCTATTTTCTCATTCTCAATCTCTTGAGTAGGTTATAAACCTATAATAGCGTGGGATTATATAATCCAAAGTTGAACGATTATTAAGTCCTGATAATTCTGTTGCCAAATTCTATTACAATAGAATTTGACCGTATTCGTTTATGCCATTAACAAATAACTAATAAAACGCCACAAATGGGGCGAGTTAGCGTTCATGATTATACATAAACAGATTGTAATTCCAAACTTTAGAAATCCGCATTTGTGTTATTAAAGACCGTTTTTGATACTGATTTGTGGTATAATAACTTGTTTGCTGCCTCGCGTTACCTTTGACAGTTTTAATGGCAAACTAAAAAATAGGAATTTCCAAACGAGATGAAAATATTTGTCGCTCAAACCATCGTGTTTTTATTTTTATCAATTCCTGCTTTCGGGCAAAAATCTGTTGCTTCGCTTGAACCAGCACACGCAGAGGCTTTGCAGAAATTCTTGCAAGCCAATCAAACCCTAGATTTCTTGGCTGAAAGTAGCTTTAATGCCGCAGATGATGGAATGTTAAAATACGCTCGCAAGGAAATCAATCCTAAGCTCACACCTTATTATCTTGCAGCCGACTTTAACCGAGACGGTTTTCGTGACTTTGCGGTTATTTTGTCTAGCGACAAACCGCCGGAAGACCAAGGCGAAGGTATGAGCGAATCACACAGATATAATTACAAGTTAATGATTGTAGTTTTTAACGGCTCGAAGAATAAAACCTACAAGCCTGTATTCAAAAAGCAAGTTGAATCACCGCTTGTTTGCTTTCTCAATATGACCAGCGGAAAGAAGCCTCGGCTGTATTGGGGTATTGTTGAGACAGACGCCTCTTTTTATATTAGTCCAGCGGGAAAAGGCTACATTGCGGAAAGTTCTGATGAAAACCATTAAAAGACAACTCGAAATAATAAAGGCGACAGCGAACAATTCAATGAACGTAACAGCCGTTTGGCTCTTCGTGGTAAATCAGAACGCTTAAAATTTAGAAGGTATAAATCCTATGAAAATTGGTGTTGGCATACTCATCTTCTTTGTCGCGCTCATCCGTTTCTCGCAGAAATTATTCTGTATTTCATCTTTGGCTTAGGCGCAGCATTTAGCGGTAACGCTTCGTCTGTAGGAGGCATTGCTGCTTTCTTCATTTGGTTAATGATTATGACCATTGTTATCGGCGTAGCTTCTCCGATTGCAGCTTTAATTGAACAGCTTACTAAAAAGCAGAATGTCAGTATTTATATTTTGCTTCCAACTGTTGGGCTCATTGGTGTTGGTTTGGGCGCACTTCTGTTGTTTGGCACTTATAAAGTAAATCAACAGTCTCAAAATAAACCCGTTGCGTTGAGCAATCAAAGTTCAAATTCTTCAAACACAACTGTTGTTACAAACGATGCCAGTTCGCAATACATTGACAAAATTCAGATTAGAAATTTGGAAGTTTCAACAACTGTTTTGCGTGAGCCAGGCGTGTTTGGCGAGTTGAAAAACACCGGCGACCGAACGGTTAAAACAGTTGACATTACAATTTATTTTCTTGATAAGAACGGAAACGTCGTTGCCGAAAAAGAACACAGTCCTATTTTCCAAACAGAGTATAACTTTGGAGGAAATGACAGTTCTCCGTTGAAGCCAAATCACTCCAGGAAGTTTGGTTATAAGGCTGATGACGCGCCGTCAGATTGGGCGCGTAAAGTTAAGGCTAAGGTTACAAAAGTTGAGCTTGAGTAAGGAAATGCTTTTTGTTAATAATGACGAGCCGAACAAGTCATAGGACATGAGGTGAAACAACAACTTTCTAGTTGTGTCATAAACGCTCGTATTCAAGACAATTTAAAAACTACTTCAAATACAGCTAAAACCGCTGTTTCTTTGTTTCAAAACTCTGTCTTAGATTCTAAATTGCAAAAGATAAATCAAAAATGAGTTTTAGGACATTATCTATTTAAGAAAAATATATTGGACAATTTAGCTTAAAAAGAAAGATGTTTAAGTAAAGAGTAAGTATCAAAACGACATTACTTTCTTTTCTTAAAACAAGTTTCAAATGGCTTTCTTTTATTTAACGATTTCCCAATACCAATTGGTATTGGGAATCTTTTGCAACACACATGGTTTCATAAATATCCGACACTCTTTTCGGCTTAATGTAAGTAGTGCACTGGATTCTAGTGCACATTATATTATTCTTTATATTGAAAAGAGTTCCGATTCTTTTGTTAATCAACATCTTTCTAAGCTTTTAATCCCATTGAAAGCTTTTCTTCATTAGTCGGATATTTTGAAGCCGAATCAGCGATATTTTTAATTTCAGCGTCCGTTACGGGGTCGTCACCAGTTTCGCAAAAGGTGTCTCGAATTGTTATCAAAATATCATAAATCTGTTCAGCACTGGCGCCTTTTCCTCTCTCGCGGCAAGCCCACTTAAAGAGAGTTAATCCTCTATTTCCATCTTTAATGACGTAATCGGATGTCAGCGTTTTAGGCAGCTTAATATCCTGTTGTTTGATTTTTACCGATTCGCTGCTGAAGCTGCTTTGCGTATTTTCCTTGTTCTTATCCGTGTTCGATTCATTTCTATCAGAATCTAATTCAATATTTGATTCATTTTTATCAGAGTCTAATTCAATATTATCAAAGTCTGATTCCTCATTATCAAAATCTGGTTCAACCCATTCGGCTGGAATAGTTGACGGCTTGCCTATTAGATTCCACTGATAAGTTTTTCCTGATTTATGGACGCTGCCGGGAGCAACAATAAAACCACGCTCGCTTCTGATGTCCAAACCATCTCCGACATCGCCCGCCGTATTCTTCAAATCTCTATTATTTAAGTAGATGTGCTGACCGTTGCTGTATTTGACGGTTAATGAGCGACTGAAATCAATGTTGTATTCACAACTTAAGCGTTCGAGAGTCTGATCTCCGCCGTGTCTGTTATCAACATCAAGGACACTGAAACCCATAACTTTGAATCCGATGTTGACGTTGGGATTGTTTCTGAAGTAATTGAGAATGCCTTTTTTACGGTACTGGTACTTCAAGCCGTTAATGTCTTTATAACAAAATATCGAATGCTTGCCCTTGTTTCGGCAGTCATATCCACTCTTACAACTGCATTTGACGCCTGTCTCTGTAAATATCGGATAATAAGTCGGAAGCACTATAAATCCGCAGTCCATATAAAGCTGAATGAGTTCTAACTTGCTCATTTTATTTAAATCTTCAGCAGTATATCTTTGCAGTAAATACCAATCTATATCATTAGGATAATCAAAAACATCATCTTCTAAGAAGTAGGGAATAGTGAATGATTCTTCTTCTATGTCTCTTATTTCTTTTATCTTATTTATCTTCTTATTATTATCTTCTATATAATATATATTTGTCTGTTCTTCCTTCTTCCCATCCAAACGCTCTAGTATAGTAATAGGGATCGTTTTGGACAGTTTGTGCTTTAGATTCTTACGTTTACCGTTGGGTATCAATTCAAGTTGAAGCAAGCCCTTTTCAATCAAGTTTCTTTTAACTGTTCGCAGTTTGCTTCTTCCCACTTTCAAACGCTTCGCCTGTGTTGCTTCGGTCATCCAGCACTCATCTGGCAAAAGGTTGTAATAACGCTTTTCGATACCTCTTAACTCTTCAACTTTCTGTAATAATTCCAAATAATCTAATTCTTTAGTTTGTTCATTCATAATTAATCAAAATAACCGCTTTTATTTACCCATCGCGGAAAACTCTTTTACTGAAAACTTCTCTAAACCCTCCTTTGTAAGATCTAATATCGTTTTATTACTAACCGTCTATTATCTAAAATGCTCTGCATTTGCGTTTTAAGGCATCTCTGGCTGTTTTTTATCAGCTGCGAATACTCTCAGTAGCTCATAAGTAAAACTTGCTTAAAAAGTCATACTTTATAACTTTGGCTAATACTTGCAAACAGAAATCCAGTCTGTTTGAAATCAAATATCTGATCCGCGCTTAGACAATATCTAATATTATATCATAAGCTACTCTAATATTCAAACATAACCCACACAATATAATCTAATACATAAATTCAAGCTGATTCACTTAAAATGACTGAACGAGAATTTTCATTGACAATGAGTTTTGATTGAATTATAGTGGCTTCGACTTGTATACCGACGTGTTAATTAACATGTTCGCCAGGCTATTATTGTTCTTTGCAAAGATTCTAAAAAGTTAAAACTTTGTCAATCTATTTTGTAGCTGGAATAGGATGATGATGGCTTAGTTTTACACTTAGTTACAAGCAAGCGTAACGTACTGATGATAAAAGTCTCATTGGTTGTAAAAGACGTTGAATTAGCAGTCTTGGAATAATCTAAAACTGCATTAACTTGTCCATTGACAAGCATTTACGAAGCCACTCGTGAAATGAGTATAAAAATCAAAAAAGTGCAGTTGCGTCTGTACATAACAGCTTTTTTATTATCTTTACAACAAAGAATTTTTATCTTTCACTGCGGGATACTGAAGCACAATTTGATCGGGAGGGTGTAAGCTGCTTAGGGCGTTTGCCCCCGCTTGAACCGAATAAATCAAACACACGATGTTTTTGAATAATCCCTAATTGCGTCTATACAACAGGATATTAAGCGCAAGGTTAGTGCTGTTACAATCTAAATATTGCCCTGTATATCTACTTGCGTATGCGTAGATACTCAGGAGAAAGCATGTACTCGCATACACTCGATGTATCTGAATAATGTATAGCTGCGTCTAAAAAGCGCGGCTATTTTTATTATATTCAAGAGGACTTTTATTCTTACAGGATTAGAAGGCACAGTTAAACAGCGCCGTGTGATTTTCAAAGAAATAGAATTGCAAAGCTATCTTCAATAATAACTGAAAGCTAAATAACTAGACAAGAAATTTGGATTTATAGGTTTAGACATCGGCGAGATTTCCATTTCAAGCCTCTTTTTATTGCCCGAAATTACCTTCAAAAAAATTGTGAAAGGTTTTGAGGTAAAAAGTCATATATATACAAAAGGCTTTGAATCGCTGAAAATATAAGCTTTGCGGTATTTTGCCCGTATTTCGGGTTTTATGCCGCAAGTTTGCGGTATAATAATTAGTTCGGCTCTTTCGAGTAAAATCAAGGCTGTCAATTTTATGAAATATGAAACCTGAAATTCCTAAACCTACGATTGTAACTGCCAGCATCAGAACAGCATATTCGCAAGTTGTCAGCGAAGTTGACGGACACGCCGTTTACGCACATCGTTTTCCCGTTGGAACACAAACTTTTGGCGAAGCCGTTATCGAGCATTTTCATCAGAATCTAAATATGCTGATTGGCGAGCGAACCGCCGGAGCTATCGTAATTGCTGTTGGCAGCGCGTTTCCCGAAGACGATCAGCTTTCGATGGAACTGCGGGGACGCGACATTAAGGCAAGTGTTCCACGAACCGTGACGGTAACGGAAGCCGAGATTAGCGCGGCAATTTCAAAAGAAGTTGATGTAATCTTGAACGAAATAAAGAAGGCAATCCAGCAAATCCCCGCAGAAGCACAGGCGGCATTAGCAGATTGGGGAATTACATTGCAAGGTGAAGGCGCATATTTGCGTGGGCTTGACAAGCGCATCTTGATAGAAACAAACTTGCCTGTTGTCGTGGCAGAAGCGGCGCGGGAAAATAAAGACGAGCCGAACAAATCATTGGACGTGAGGGCGAAACAGCTTCTCTTTAAAATCTTGCGTGGTTAATATCACGTTGCGCGTATTCGGTTTCGCCCCACGTCATCTCAGCTGTTCGGGCGCAGCGTTGTCGGCTGTGAGATACATTAATTAGTCCTGATGAAGTACTCTACGGTAACAGGACAAAAGCCCGCTTAGGTTACAATATGTCTACTATTACTCTTGTCGAGCGGGAGATGACTGAAGCCGAATTCTCACGCATGAATGCGGGTTTTGACGAACACTCGATGGAACACGGCAACCCAGTCCACCCTTCTCAAAGATATACATTCGTTGC
>MWVT01000178.1_pt1 | contig 13418 bp, 14 predicted proteins | sample 1047201 | NCBI WGS metagenome assembly MWVT01 (sample SAMN06349988, study PRJNA376086) | soil metagenome | isolation source: TG5-1 sample Antarctic (ecotone) soil | place: Antarctica | collected 2015-01-13 | reverse complement strand
TATTGATTCTATGTGGTTCAAGGGCTATCTCAGGATTTTTGGTACTCATGGTATTTACTAAACATAAATTTAGACAGCTTCTTAGCTATCCATTCCAGGTTTATAATATAAGCTATCAATTTTTATTGAGTTTGAGTTAACTTAAGCTACATAGCGAATATTTACAATGCAGTTGTTGTGCAAATGAACATATTGCAGAATTGTTTCAGCGTTTCATTCAGGAAAATATTAAAGACTCTATATCGTTTCGATAGAAGTTAGATTCATGTATGCGTTTTAAAATATGTAGCTCCAAAGGTGGAAAACTCGGACAAAACTTTTCAGGGTTTGAAGAATTAGCGACCTATTCGGAAATTAGAGGTATTATTAATTAACTAATAAAAGTTAGAGTTTTTCATCATATATACTTTGGAAATGTCCACCTTAGATTTATTTTTTCATTCGTCTTTTTCTACTAAACAGTCCAACGATAATAATTACCAAAATAAATATGCTAATTAGTACCAGGGAATATTTTTGATAGGTTCTGGTATTTGGCACTTTTGTATATGGTTCTAAAATATAAATTATAACTATTAAAACTGCAGTAAATACTACCCAAAAAACAGCTTTTTGTTTTTTGGGTATACGTTTTTTAGGTTGTTCTGCTGCCATCTTGCAATTTTAATTTATCTCTTACCAAAGCTTTATTAAGATACCTATTATTGCAGCTATAAGAATAAGAAATGGTTCTTGGACTTTTTTATATCTCATTAATGCAACCACAGTTGCTAAAGCAATAATTACCGAAGTAATATCTGTAAACTGTCTTTTACCTAATACAATTACTGCACCAGCAATAGCTCCTATAGCTGCGGCTGTTACTCCATCAATAAAATGTTTAAGACCCCTTTTTTTACCATATTTTTTAAAATAAGGTGCTGGAATAATTGTAAATAAATAACAGGGCAAAAAAGTGGCCAGTGCTGCCACTGATGCTCCTGGAAATCCAGCAATCAAATAGCCTATAAAGCCTACAGTAATTACAACTGGTCCTGGAGTAATCATGGCAACTGCTACTGCATCTAAGAACTGCTGATTATTTAGCCAGCCATATTCTTTTACCACACCTCCATACAAAAAAGGAACAATTGCTAATCCACTTCCAAAAACAAATGCTCCGGCCTTTAAAAAAAACAGAGCTATTTGAAACAGCTTATCATTGTATGGTAGCTGACTAACAATCTGCAAAAAATAAGGTGATAGAAATAGAGAGTTAGAAGTATTAAGAAATTGAGGTTTTGCTTTAACGAAAAAACATATAAATCCAGCACCAAGAATTAGCCAAATATTTTCACTTTCGGTCAGAGAGGTACTAATAACTAAGATTAAAAAAATACACCAGAGCAACCAATCCTTACCTATTGTTTTTTTAGTTAGTTTATAGCTGCTTACTGCAATGATACCAATTACAGCAGCCCCAACGCCATAAAAAACAGCCTGCATCCAAGGCAGTCCTCCAAAGTTTACGTAAGCAAAGCCCAAAGCAACTACCATTAAAAAAGAAGGAAGTACAAAAGCAAGGCCAACCAAAGTGGCTCCAATTATTTTATAATCTATATATCCTATATAAATAGATAATTGGGCTGCTAATGGCCCAGGTGCAAGCTGTGATAAAGCCAATCCCTCTTTATAATCTTCTTCGCTGATCCACTGTTTTTTTTCCACCAAATCTCTGTGCATATATCCAATCAATGCAACAGGGCCGCCAAAGCCGAATGTTCCTAGCTTTAAAAAATATAGAATAAGGTGCCTTAATGTATAGCTAAGCTTACGCTCGTGAACCTCTACAACATTTGAATCAGTTAATTGAATTCCAGGTATGTTTTTCCTCTTGTACATTTTGCCCAGCTATAAAGTGCATCATATATTTTTAAGCCTACAAGAAGTTGTTCTTGATCATCGGTGGAATTATAGGAAAGTCCAGCCGAAATAGCCCAAAGACCAGCTGCTTGTGGTGCCAAATCAAAACGATCCGTGTCGGCACCCCTGACAATTTTGCCATTAAAAAAGAGCGGGGTCAGACAACTGATGTTTTTCAAGAATGAAATCAAATGTACACTTGTTGGTGTAATGGGATATTCTGCACCAGTTATATCATAAGGAATAGCACCAATATCTTTAGCTTTATCAAGCACTTGATCTTTGGGTACATATATAAACTCTGCATTACTGTCTACAAAACGTTTAATCAGCCAAGGACAGGCTATCCAATCAATTTTAGGACGTTCTCTTGTTATCCATTTGAATGTTGAACAATTAAATGCGTGATTAATGGAGCCTATGAAAAAAAATATTTATCAAATGCTGCTTTTATAGGCACCATAAAATTTACTTATCTTATTAATGAGGATCAGAAAACTTTGAAGGGTCTGATTTTATGGTATCTGAAGGTAATGTAGAATCTTTAGTCGCTGTGTCACTTCCTGTACTGGAATTATTACATCCAACACTCAGAGATAATATGCAAATCAAAATAAAAGAAAGAAATTTTACCTTTTTCATACTATAATATTTAATTTTTGCTCAGTTAACTTAACTGGTTTGAAGTATTTATAAATTGTCTTTAATGTTGTTTTTTGATGTAGTTACAAGGATAGGAGTTTAAACCTTCCCTTTGAATCACAAAATCACTACGTTCATTACTTGATAATTTCTGCTGGTCCGCATCTAACTGGTGTTCCAAAAAGGTTAACTCCTTTTGCCAGTTATTCAATTGAGATGTGAAGTGCTGATCTACATCTGCACGTTTATGCTGTAGCTGTTGTTTTAGTTCTTTGATCCCGGACAGCATTTCTTTTGCTTCACCACTGGAATCCCTTTGAAAAATGAGTTGGCTTATCTGCTGGTTATAAATGGATAAAGCATTTTGCTTTACCTTTTCGACAGCTTCGATTCTACGTTCATATTCCGGAGTAACCATATGACCATGCTTGGCTTCGTGTTCAGCGGAAACCTTATTGTACTGCTTAACATATACATCTTCATTTTCCAGCAATTTGTTATTCAACTCCGCAATCCTATACTCATAAGGTTCAGTAAAAGAATCATATTTTTGCTCTAACCTTAAAAGTTTTTGTTCCAGTGGATTAATCATAGTTAGAACAAATGAATCCCGTTGAGCTACATTTTTTTCAAAAGCACATTTTATTGCTGCATATTTATTAAAATGCTCTTCTTTCTCATTATTGCAGGATAGCAGAGGAAAAAGGAAAAAGAACAGTAAAATATAGCCATAACTAACAACAAGCACCATATGAAAATTATTGGACTGTTTTACTTCATGTGTCCACTCATACTTCCTTTCTTACCAGCATTCTTCTTACCAGTTTGATCAAGTGCTGCTCTTAATCCTTTCGCCAGGCCATCTGCATTTCCAATACCCCAATAATGTAAAAAGAAAATACGGGGTTGCTCATGAACCATGTGGTTATGTACTGCCACTACTTCAATGCCATTTTCTACCAGAGCTTTTATAACCGGCGCTACTTCACCTTCCAGCATGGTAAAGTCTCCTGCTACTGCTGCCTTTTCGGGTGTACCTTGCCAGGCTGCCCAGGTATTGAAACCTAAAAAATTTGTAACGGGCACACCATGCTCCCTTAGATCTACATCAGGTCTGCCAATAGTAAATTTATAAACACCTTTATTCATTTCACCACTATGACCCATAACCTCACTAAGCCATGTTGTGTCTATAGTATTCTGCACGGTTTCATTCGAGGCTGTTCCTTTGGAAGGTTCACCACCTCTCACTTCTTTTATTTTATCAAGTACTGCTCTTGCTTTCTGAGCCATCATCTCCGTATTGCCGGACCCTCCTAAGTGCATATACATTACATTTGGATGGTTGCGCACAAAATGATTATGAATAGCGGTGATCGTTAATCCTTGCTTTATAATTTCTTGCTGCACTGGTTTTAAGTCTGTTTCTGTAACAATAAGATCTCCCATAACCATAGCGCCGTTAGGTGCAGGTGTAAAAGCAACCCAGGTACCCAAGCCCATAGCCGGAATAATTTTGAAATCATCAACCATGATACTCAGGTCATTCTGCGGAATGGTGACTTTGTATTCTCCATTGTTTACTTTGCCTTTGATACCTAATATCCGTTCTATGGCAAGCGTATCTAATGGCGTGACGGTTTTCATATCCATTTTCATATTGTTGTTTCTGGTATCGTCTTTTATCTTCATTTTATCTTCCTTAACCTTTACTTTTTGCTGAGCAAAACCACTAAGATTACTAACTAATAAACATGCTATTAAAAATAACTTTACCATGTTGGAAACTTTATTTGTATTCATTTTCAATATGTTTTTTTGATTCCTTTTTTGAACTTAAAGATTTGAACAAAGCTAATAAGCAACTTTGGAGGAATTCTGATAATTAGCTTTTATCAAAATTAACAATCATTTCGTGCCACCCATTTTTGTAGTTATATTGTATAGAATAATGATAGAGCAGACAAATCTGTTTTACAAGCGCTAATCCTAAACCTGTAGTTTTACTTTTGTGTGAGCCTTTCCTAAATCGTTCAAACAAGGCTTCCGTTTTGGTTTCTGGTGGAACTCCGGTATTTTTTATATAGAGTACTCTACCAATTAATTCTATGATAATAGATCCATTTTGCTGATTGTGTTCTATTGCATTTTTTATTAGGTTGGATAATAATATTTCAATAAGAGAACGATTAGCTTTTACATAAATATCAGACTGAATATTCTGCCTAAGTTCTGGGAAGCTTTCATCATAATATTGGATATAGTTATTGATGATCTTTTGAAGCATACCGGTGATATTTATTTCCTCAACATCGGGAAATTGATTATTCTCAATTTTTGCCAGAAGCAAAAGGGTTTTATTCATCTGGCTTAATCTATCATTAGCTTCTGTAATATCACTAAGCAATGAAGCGGCTTTTGCTGTAAGTTCCGGCTGGTTGATCAACAACTCCAACTTTGAGCGGATAATAGCTGATGGTGTTTGCATTTCATGAGACGCATTTTCCACAAACTGCTTTTGCTGATGATATGACTGGTTCACATTATTGATGAGGTAAGTAATCTCTTTATTTAATTCATCAAATTCTGATGTTCCTGTTGAAAAGGGTAATCCAAGGCTTTGGTTCTGTGCAATATCATACTGCTTCATTTTTTGCATAGTAGAAAGAAAAGGCGTCCATAAGGAAAGTGAACTTTTTTTATTTACAATTACTACAGTAAGAAGTAGCAATAATAAAATAATGGCTTCAGTAATAAATACTTTTATAATTAAATGATTAATCTCTTTGGAAGAAACATAAGTAGATAAGCTGTACGTATTTCCATTCCATAAATAATAGGTAGTAATTACTTCAAACGGCAAAGTTTGTCTTGTATTCTGAAAATAAATTTGAGTGTCTCTTGGTTCGCTCTTTCCTTTCATTTGCCCTACTGCTTGTTTTAAATCATATTCACCCTGCACCTTCGTTACAAAATTATTTGGCTGAGTAATAAAAGCAGCCCACACATTATTTTGCTTGAGTAATAATTGATTTTCCTGCATGTGGTGCGCATGCATTTGTAACACTACATAAAAAAGCAGAGAGCTTACCAATAAAACCAAAGGCAGCCAGATGAGCAAAGAGCGAGTATTTTTTTGCAATAAAGGTTTACTCATTCTATTAATTTATATCCCAATCCATATACGGTTTCTATCATTACCTCTGCTCCATTATCCTTCAATTTCTTTTTCAGGTTTTTAATATGGGAGTAAATAAAATCAAAAGAAGAAAAATCATCAGCCTGTTCACCAAATAAATGTTCAGCCATTGCTTTTTTACTGACAACCCTATTTTTATTAGTGACGAGATATAGCAAAAGATCATATTCATTTTTGGTTAGCAATACGAACAGCCCATTAAAGGCAAGTGAACGAGAGTTCAAATCCAACTGTAAGCCACCGCAATCGATAATATTATTTGCTTTAGAATATTTTCGCCTGATAAGTGCTTTGATTCTTGCGTTAAGTTCGGAAAGATGAAAAGGTTTAGTAAGATAATCATCAGCGCCAAGGTTCAATCCAACTAGCTTATCATCTAAAGAATTTCGTGCAGATACGATTATGACGCCATCCTCTTTTTTATCAGAACGCAAGTACTTTAACAGTTCAAAACCGCTGCCTCCAGGGAGATTAATATCCAGGATGATGCAATCATATTCAAAATTCTCTATTAATCGTAGCGCTTCGGAATAAGTAGACGCCCCTTCGCATAGAAAATCTTCCTGCTTGAAATAATCTTGAATGCTTTGCAATAACTGGTACTCATCCTCTATAACCAGCAGTTTCATTTGCTAAATTTAAAACTAAGCTATACAGCAATTTTGGAGAAATTCTGCATATATTTTACTCAATAAAACTGTGGCTTCTTTTCTATTGATTTGTTCAAGCAATGCGGTTGACGTTGATACATTCTTTAATCCACTTTACCTACATTTATTTACATTGCGCGAACCATTCATAGTCTCCGTTTTCAATATTTAATACACTAAAGCTATTTCCGTTTAGCTTATAATATTTTCCCCAAGCGAGTTTATTGCTTTTTTCATTTGTGTCATCAGAGTATATTTTCCCGTTTTTAAATATACCATTAATCACGTCAACATACTCCTTATATAGACGAGTGATCCTAACTTTATTCCCTGTTATCAAAACTTTGTATTTGGTTTTAGCAAATGTGGAGCAGTATAGTTTTTCTTTTTGAACACTATTCTTTGTCACTTTTTTTGGAACGGTGTCTGTTAACATTAATGGGGTCAAATATATTTTCTGGCTCGCATGCACAGGATTGAAAAAGAAGATAGATAAAAGAAGGAAGAAAACGTATTTCATAGTTATCATTTTTAAAAAACAAACCTCCAAACTATTTTGGCAGCACCTGTTGAACTGCTTGGGTCAGCAAACTTAAAGCTATCCAGTTTAGTATAACCTCTGTTATAAACAACAAATAAATCACTTCCTGGCTTTGGTATCCAATGGAGGCGAAAGTTTCCAAGCATAAAATCATCCAATGAATTCCATTGTATAAAAAAGGCAAGGTCAAGGTTAGGGGTGAAAGCATAATTGACATATTCAGCTAACTCATTAGAAGAAAGAGAATGAAGGAATAAAAAAATATCATTCCTGATATAATCAGTTCTTAAATTAAGATGCCTGCTTACATTAATGCCTAATGAAGCTTCAATGGTTTTAATTCTTCCGCCATAAAAGCCTCCCCAGGCATAGCTCCCATCTATCCAGAGTCTTCTTCCCTGAAAGCTACCTGCCTGAATTTCCTGCCGGTACATCCAATACTTTCCAGCAGGTATATTTATGCTATCAGAGATATTAAAGGGTACATCTACACGATCATACTTTTGAATAAGATTGTACTCAAACCGTTCACCGCTTTTTGTGAAAAATCCAAAGGGTCTTGATTCGTTATCAAAAGATTCCAAATCTCCTGTTGTTGCTGTTCTGTAAGCGGTAAACCCCCATGGGCGGAAATACATTTTTCTAATGCCATATTTCGTAAACCAGCGTGGTGTAAACCGAAAGTTCCAGGTAAGACTTTCAAAATTTTTACGGCTTAAGAATCCTATAGAAGGGTTGAAATTTTCACCTATTCCGCTTACCCCAATGAAATGATCGATGAGATCATTTGGGTAATCAATATAAAACCGCCAGGCAAGATTGCCTTTCTCTGCCAATTGTTTATCAAAGCTTTGAGCAAGTAATGCACCTACTAAGAGGTTTTTATTTTTTAAAAAATTAGATATAGAATAAAGACCATCAATCCCTGCTACCTGGTTACTTACTTTAGCGTTACTTTTATTTGTAAATATTCCGCCAATATAAGATTGTGATCCGATGTCCCTTTTATAGCGTACAACAGTATTGTTCGTTGGAGAAATGTTTTCTTTACTTCCTGTCTGAATATTTAAAACACCGATATTATTGCCACCAATTTTCCCAAATAATCTTGCCCCTGCAATAATAGGAACGGATTTAAAGTTTTCAAGTCCAATCCTTCTTGTGTAAAAAACTTCATTACTATTGCCTAAGCTAAATTGGAAATTTTGATACCCATCTAAAAAAAATTCTCTTTTTTCAGGATAAAATAAATTAAAGCGACTAAGGTTAACAGCAATCCGGTCTGCTTCTACCTGGGCAAAATCGGTATTGGCAGTTAAATTAAGTTTTAGAGTCGGACTTAAAATAATATTTAAATCGCCACCCAGCTTACCAGTGAATGAAAACTTTTCGTTTATATTGTTATTGAAATTCCCTAATCCATAAGGCTTCAACTCAAACCGCTTTGCATACCCAATCTTATTAAGTCCGGAAAGTGTTCCTGCCTGTGCTAAATTTTCCAGTTCATAATTCCTGTTCCATCCTTGCCATAAAACCTGTTCATTTTTATAGCGAATGTTACGCTCAAAATTAATATCCCACGTTTGTACAGAGTCTTTTCTAAATTGAAGGGTATTGAATGGAATATAAATTTCTGCGAACCACCCTTCCTCAGTGTTTTGCGTTTTCGCATCCCACACCCCGTTCCAGTTTATATTAGAACTTTCCTGTCCGGATACTAGTAAATCAGCTCTTGCGCCTAATGGATTGATAACAAATAAATAGCCATTGCGCTTATCGTTGAACGGACTTATAATAACTTCAAAGTTGTCTTCCGTATCATAATCAAAGTCACGTTGTAAAAATTTTGCTGTTATCTTTTTAGAAGACTGGTAACACCAAACACCAATGTAGAGAGCAAGATTGTCATAAGCTATAGCCACTTTCGTGCGTTCCGTAGACGATACCCCTACATTTAATTCCCGTTGAGTAAAATTGCTAATGAAGGGTGCATTTTGCCAGACTGAATCAGATAAGTTACCATCAAAATTTATTTTTTCCTGAATATAAATTGCCTGTATAGTATCAGGCGATGAATGCTGTGCCTGAGATATTAAATGGAAACAAACAAACCATACAAACAAAACTATTTTGAATTTTGCTTTCATCCGAATCTATAAAATTTAGAATCCTATTCGTACATATTCACCTCAAGGTCGTCAAAGTAAGATACAGCATCTGCTTTCGTCCAAAATCCAATCTTGCCTGCACTTGCGAAAGTATTGTCCTGCACTTTAAACAACTCTTTGTCATTCATAAATACAGTGAAAACATTTCCTTTGACAATTAATTTTAACGTATGCCAGTCGTTCTTCATAGCATCTACTTCAATGCCATAAGTTTTACCTTTATCTACTAAAGGCAAATCGGTACGGTCACCATTTTCTACTTTATACAGTACCACATTATTTTCAAGCGGGTTAGCCCTGACTACATAATAATTTTCTTTGTTTAAGAATCTCCAAACAAAGCCGCCGCCCTGATCCTTTTTTCCATTGACACCTTTTAATCGTGTAGTTAGAATCACATCTTTTGCAGTGATACTGTCATTTACAACAATATTAAAATGACTACCGGGATTTTTACTATAAAGCTGCGCTAATACTTTATTGCCGTTATCAACTATAACCTGCCAATCGGTTCCGCCAGAGCCACTAAAATATTGTGTCCATCCCGGTGGTAGTTTTTTTGTTGCGAAATTTTCAAAATCAAAGCGCCAGCTTTGTTTAGGTTGTGCAGAATCGCTAAAAGCGGCTTGCTCATTTATTTGCCGGATTTGTTCTTGTGTCAAATTTATCTCTGAGTTACTGCAAGCCAGCATTAAAATTCCGGCGGTAAGCAGTGTAAAAAAAGATTGATAAATCAGTTTCATATTTTATTGTTTTAAGTGTTACTAAATTATTTTATAAACAAATATTTCGCTTGCAGCATTTCCGATGTCTTTCCGCTTTCAATGAGTTTACCTTGCTGCATAATGACTAAATTGTCGCCCCATTGCACCGCTTCATTATGATCATGAGTTACATATATTATGGTAAAGGGTTGGGCTTCGCGTAATTGTTGCAAGTGAATAATGATTTTATTTTTTATTATTTCATCAATATTCGCAAGCGGTTCATCCATCAATAATATTTTTGGTTTAAGTACCAGCGAACGGGCAATGGCTACCATTTGCTTCTGCCCACCGGATAATTCATGTGGAAATTTTCTTACTTTAGAACCAATGCCAAAAATGTCCAGTATTTGAGCAACTTCCCCAGATATATTTTTTTGATTGCGTTCTTTCAAACCAAATGCGATGTTTTCATAAACAGTAAAATGAGGCCATAAAGCAAGGTCCTGAAAAATAAACCCTGTTTCCCTCTTGTGTGGTGCAATAATAATTTTCCCATCTGCACTTACCAGCTCATTATTCACATGTATAGAGCCGAAAGTTGGAGTTGCCAGCCCTGCTATTAAACGAAGCACTGTAGTTTTACCACTTCCGGAGGGACCCAACAGACAGGTCATTTTATTCTTCTCAAAATTGATAGAAAAATCATTCAGTATATGATGTTTATCAAAAGAATAATTGATATGGTTTATTTGAATGCTATACATTCCTGTATTTTTTATATACCCATCGAAAACATGCGAACATTAGGAGAATAAAAAGCAGTGTTATTAAAAAACTAATTAGTGTCATACTGCTGGTAAGAGATTGAGGGGCGTTAGCACTAATAGTAAATATTTTGACAGACATTAGTTCAGTGCCTGCTGGATATACCATTATCGTTGTACCCAATTCTCCAAGACAAAGGACAAATGCCAGCATAAATCCAGCAATAAGTGAGGGAAGTAAAAGAGGGAGGGTTATCTTGTAAAAAAGAGATAACGGATTACCAATAATCATTCGTGCGGATTCTTCTAGCGAAACGGGCACTTGTTTCAAACCATTACCAATAATTCTTGAAGCAATAAACCCAAACTTACCTATATACCCAATTAGAATAATTAGAGGCGATGCATAAATGAAGCTTGTGATAGACTGATTATAATACTGGATCAATGCAATGCCTAAAACCGTTGATGGAAGAACAAAAGAAATAAGAAGCACATAATTGGAAAATTCTGATTTTTTCCTTTCCTGTAAAAAGCCGCATACCAATCCAATGAACGTGATGAAAAGAGCACCAACCAAAGCAAGCTGTACCGACTGGTAAAAAGCAGGTTTTAATAAATGAAAAGCTTTTGAAAGTACAATGGCCTTTCCTGAAAACGATTGATAGACGAGCATGCAAATGGGTACGAGCACGGAGAGAAAAACCAATACTATCAGAAAGCTATTGATAAGAACTTTGTTTTTGTTCAATGAATATTTGCGAATAGCATTGCCCTTTACACCAACAGAGAAAAAGGGAGCGTCAGAAAGGTAACGACGTTCCATAAACAATAATGTTAGACAAACTAAGACCAGTAATAATGATTGTCCAATTGCGGCAGTATAATTATAAAAGGCTGCAAACTGAGTGAAGATTTCTACCGTAAAAGTACGAACACCAAAAAATGCAGGAACGGAAAACTCGCTGAGACTGAAAATGAATACTAAAATCAATGAAATGGTTAGTGCGGGTTTAAGTAAGGGCAAAACGATTTTAAAAACCATTCTCTTGTGTGAAGTTACCATCATGCCGGCATCTTCTAACTGTGCGTTTATATTCATAAATGCGCTTCCCGTTATGAGCATAACGAGCGGAAAATAAATCAGCGTATGAACAGTGATCAGTCCCCCTATTGAATAGAAAGGCATAAAAAGCCCAAGCTTTACGAATACATCTTTCCAGGCAACAGCAAATATATAGGGGGCAATCAACAAAGGAAGGATTAACAATATTCTATAAATAGAACTGCCGTGCAATTGTAACTTATAAAGTATAAAACCACAAGTGGTTCCAATTGCTGTTGCAAGCATCGCAACAATAACTGAAAACAAAAAACTTCTGAGTATTAAGTGTAACGTATTAAAATCGATTAAAAATCTTGCATGGGTGACATCATTATCTACCAGCCACAATATGAGCAGGTACAGCACCGGAAGCAGCAGCAAAAATGACAAGGTAGCTGCGGGTAAAAAGCGAAATGTATATTCTCTTAATTTTCTACCCATTCTTTCAGTAGGGGTTGTATAGCTATCAATTTTAAAGCAGTTGCATCATAATTGATTTTCATAGGGATGATTGCATCCAACGAAGGTACATTTGCAGGAACAGGTGTTCCTTTAATCAATGGCATTTGTGCACATGACTTTGAAAGCTTTGCCTCAGTTTCTTTTGTTAAGAGATCGTCTATTAGCTTTTTCCCATTTTCCTCATTGGGAGAGCGGGCAATTAAACTAAGTGCATTAGGCATAATAAGCGTCCCGAATCCATTAGGCTGTTGATCCAAAAAAATAAAATCTACTTCACTACTTTCTTTTCTTGCCTCAAAAGCATCGTCAGTATCCGTAAGACCAAAGACGAGCTCACCTTGCATTACCCTCTTTTTTATATCGCCGTTACTGGTAGCTATCACTACCCCATTTGATTTGATGCTTTGCAACCATTGTTTTGTTTTTTCATCGCCTAAAGTAGAAAAAAGAGCAGCGAGGTGAAAAGTGGTAGTGCCAAATAGAGGATTGGCTATACCAAACATTCCTTTATATTTCGGCTGAGTAAGATCCAGTATAGAATTTGGCAATTCATTGCGTTCAATTAGCTTTTTATTAAAAATCAGCACCCTTGCCCGTGCAGAAAAACCTGTCCAGTGCTGATCCTGTGCCTTGAAATATTGAGGTATTAGTTCGGTATGTAGGGATGAATAAGGGGCAGTAACTCCTTTAGTTTTTAATACATTATTCCGTATCGGGTCACCAGACCAAAAAACATCGCATTGCGGATTATTCTTTTCAGCTATCAGGCGGTTCATTACCCCGGTTGACTTTGTTTCCTCCGTATCGAATACAGCCTTTACTTTTATACCTGTTTTTTTCTCAAAATCTTTTAAAATAGGTTCAGAGAATACCTGGTCTACAGAACAATAAACGACCACTACGTCTGTTTGCGGCTGACAAGAAGAAGCAGACAATAAAATGAAAAAAACAATTCCAAACCATATATTTTTCATACTTAAATGTTTAAAGTACTTCGCCTACCAGTTTTAGATTTATAAAATTTCAGCGGTTGTTATTCTATCTTTTCAAAAGTAGACGCGCATTTTGGAGAAATTCTGATAAGGTAATGCAATTCATCTATGTAACCTTATTCATTACCAGAGTGAGAAGAAAAAAACTTTCTTTCAACGCCAATACGCTGTGAGGAATTTTTTCGTGTAATGCGATCATTTTTCCTTTTTCAAGCAAAACGGTTTGTAGCTCCGTGGTAAAATTTATTTTCCCTTCAAGTACCTGCACGTTTATGATGCCATTGGC